>VFQS010000826.1_pt1 | contig 31245 bp, 29 predicted proteins | sample 3512361 | NCBI WGS metagenome assembly VFQS01 (sample SAMN10412375, study PRJNA504923) | tailings metagenome | isolation source: Relicate 1 Philex TSF3 active mining | place: Philippines
AAACCGTTCCACGGTATTGTCATTTGGCGGGCATTTGTGTATGCACCTAACCCGAAAGGCGATCGCTTTAAAGAGGCCTATAACGACTTTAAACCTTTGGACGGAACCTTCGCAAAAAACGTGATTGTTCAGGTGAAAAATGGTCCGATTGACTTCCAACCGCGGGAGCCCTTTCATCCTTTATTCGGTGCGATGCCCAAGACGCCTTTGGCGCTAGAATTTCAAATTACCCAAGAATACACAGGTTTTAGCACCAACGTATTCTTTCAATCGATCCTCTTCAAGGAGTGCTTGGATTCAGATACTTACCAAAATGGAAAAGGTTCTACCGTTGCCAAAGTCATCGACGGCAGCCTTGGAAACGAACAAATTACCATGATAGCGGGCGTTGCAAATACGGGTTCGGATCGAAACTGGACCGGTCATTTACTGTCACAAGCGAACTGGTATGCCTTCGGTCGATTGGCTTGGGATCACACTTTGAGTTCCGAGCAGATTGCGGATGAGTGGGTGAAGCAGACCTTGACCCGCGACGAAAAAGCACTGAAGACGGCAACCAATATCCTAATGAAATCCCGGGATACATACGTGAAATTTACGACACCTTTAGGCCTGCATCACGTGATGGGCCAAAGCATTCACTGGGGTCCAGAGCCTTGGCTCGAGCGCAGTCAACGTCCGGATTGGACCTCCATTTATTACCACCGGGCGGATTCGGTGGGCCTGGGTTTCGACCGAAAAGTATCGGGTAGTAATGCCTTGAGTTTGTATCACCCATCGGTCGCACAGCAGTGGCTGGATCCAGCGAAGACTGATTTGAATTATTTATTGTGGTTCCACCATGTGGGTTGGCAGGAGAAATTGTCCACGGGGCGCACACTTTGGGATGAATTTTGTTACCGCATGAACACGGGATTGCAAGAGGTGAAAGACTTGCAAAAGGACTGGGATTCGCTGCAAGGTAAGGTGGATCCAGAAATTTTCGCGGACGTTCGTGGGAGATTGGCAGCGCAACAACGAGAATCGGTCTTGTGGCGGGATGCCCATTTATTGTACTTCCAAACCTATTCGAAATTACCGATCAGCTATGGGACGCCGGCGCGGACTTTGGCAGAAATAAAAGAAATTGTACGTATTTACCAACTAAAATAAGATGCAACAACCATTTTCATTGCAAGGGCGCGTGGCGCTCATCACGGGCGGCGGAACCGGAATCGGATTCGATATCGCCAAATGCTTTTTAGCCTCCGGTGCGACGGTCGTGATCACGGGTCGGCGGGAAGACGTACTGAAAGAGGCGGTTGCTAACTTAGGTGCTGGCGCGCATTATGCGGTGAATGATGTTTCTGATTTAAGTTTGACGGCACAGTTGGTTTCGGATCTTGTGGCGCGGCATGGCGCCATCGATATCCTAGTCAATAACGCGGGTATCAACATGAAACGCCCGGCGGTGGAAGTTTCAGATGTTGATTTTGCGAATATTATTAATGTGAATTTGAATGCGGTTTTTGCGTTGACTCGCGAAGTCGGGAAACATATGTTGGAACGAGGAAAAGGATCCATCATCATGATCTCTTCGATGGCAGCCTACTATGGTATCGATCGTGTCGCGGCTTATGCGTCCTCTAAAACGGGGATTTATGGATTAGTCCGCGTGCTCGCCTCAGAGTGGTCGGGCAAAGGCGTTCGTGTGAATGCGATTGCGCCTGGATTTATTGAAACGGCGATGAGTAGAACGGCGATGAATTCAGATCCGGATCGCAAGCACAAGGCGATGGATCGCACACCGATGGGCTATTTCGGGAAGCCGGAAGACATCGGTTGGGCGGCCGTTTATTTAGCTTCGGATGCATCCAATTATGTAACAGGCGTCTCAATCCCGGTTGACGGCGGGAATTCAATCGGATTCTAATGAAAGGAAATTACCGCTGGGTGGTGGTCGCCCTCTTGTTTTTTGCGACCACGATTAACTATTTGGATCGCCAGGTGATCGGGTTATTGAAGCCCACGCTGGAGAAGGAATTGAACTGGTCGGAGACCGATTACAGTTTCATCGTGATGTGTTTCACGGCATCGTATGCGATTGGGTTGTTAGCCTTCGGGAAGGTAATAGATAAGATAGGTTCCAAAATGGGTTATGCTATATCGATCGTGATTTGGTCCTTTGCGGCGATGGCGCATGCGTTGGCGAAAACGTCGTTTGGTTTCGGTGCGGCACGCGCCGCTTTAGGAGCAGGCGAAGCGGGAAATTTTCCGGCGGCGATTAAGACGGTGGCGGAGTGGTTCCCTAAACGCGAACGCGCTTTAGCGACCGGCATATTTAATTCCGGCGCAAACATTGGAGCGATGGTCGCGCCCATCATGGTGCCTTGGATTTTAGGAGCCTATGGCTGGCAAGAAGCCTTTATCATTACTGGTGCGATTGGATTTATTTGGTTGGCTTTGTGGTGGTGGTTTTATGAGATTCCTTCGAAACACAATTCTGTAACAACGGAAGAATTAGCACACATTCAAAACGTAGAGGAGGATGCGACCGAAGTCGCACCTATCCCTTGGGGCAAACTATTTGGATACCGCCAAACCTGGGTCTTCATCGTAGGCAAGTTCTTCACGGATCCCATTTGGTGGTTTTTCTTGTTTTGGTTGCCCTCTTATTTCTCCACGACCTTTGCGCTGGACTTGAAAAAGCCCAGCTTGCACTTAGCGATTTTGTTTACCTGTACGTCCATCGGAAGTATTGGCGGAGGCTATATTTCGGGTTATTTCATTAAGAAAGGCTGGCCAGTGTACAAGGCTCGGAAGTATTCCATGTTCTTTTTTGCGCTTTGTGCGGTGCCCATCATTGGGGCACGTTGGGCGACGGATATTTGGCAGGCTGTCTTCTTAATTTCCATAGCGGCATCGGCACATCAGGCTTGGTCTGCAAACATTTTTACGACCGTATCGGATATGTTTCCCAAACATGCGGTCAGTTCTGTCGTGGGAATCGGTGGATTAGCGGGATCATTAGGAGGAGTTATTTTCCCCTACATTATCGGGGTAGTGCTTGATTCCTACAAGGCAGACCAAGCCTTGTCATCCGGATATAATGTTATATTTGTGGCTTGTGGCTGCGCGTATTTGTTTGCGTGGTTATTAATTCATTTTATTTCGCCTAAAATGAAGGCGGTTCAATCGTAAGACTATGAAAAAATTTGTGTTTGCTTTGTTAGCCTTGTCTATAAGCGCGTTTGCGCAAGATGAGCATCATCCACTTGAAGGAGCTTGGGATTTAAACGTATCGATGGAAAATCGAAACGGCGGTGTTTCCGTAGCACCCTCTTGGTTAGAAGTACGTCATTCTGGGCTTAAAACCTTGACTGGTCGCTTCGTAGGAGATGGAGGATCTGCTCGTCCTATCTCGGAGGTATTCTATAAAGACGGTCACATTTCCTTCAAGATACCACCTCAATGGGATCGTTTCGACGCATACATGTCTTTCGAGGGCGATCTGAAAGACGGGAAATTATCCGGAACCATTATAAAGCCAAACGGCAATGCAATGGCCTTTACCGGCGTTCGCGCTCCCTCATTATGGAGAACGTCGGAACCTGTTTGGGACAAACCGATCACTCTATTTAATGGAAAAGATTTATCAGGCTGGAAAGCCTTAGGGCCTAAAAACCAATGGATCGCGGAGAACGACGTACTGAAAAGCCCTGCCTCTGGTGCAAATTTGTGTACGGAACAAAAGTTCAACGACTTCAAACTACATATCGAATTTCGCTTGCCTCCCGGAAGTAATAGTGGCGTTTACTTGCGCGGCCGTTACGAGGTGCAGGTGGAAGATAGCTTTGGAAAAGAGCCCTACAGCATCTATTTAGGAGGTATTTATGGGTTTATTGATCCCTTGGTTCAAGCCGCAAAACCATCCGGTGAGTGGCAAACGTATGATATTACCTTGGTAGGACGTAAAGTCTCCGTGACGTTAAATGGCCAAAAAGTCATCGTCGAACAAAATATTCCTGGCGTTACCGGTGGTGCGATGGACAGCGACGAAGCGGCTCCGGGTCCCATCATGATGCAAGGCGACCACGGTCCGGTAGAATATAGAAACATTGTCATTACCCCAGCGAAATAATGAAAAAGAGCTTTTTAACAGAAGATTGGACCGTCGTCCTTTTTGGATTTATCATCATCGGAGTTGCCCTTGTAGGGGTAAAAATTCCATCTCCCTCTTTCGGGTGGGAGACTACTAGCGATTTGACCGAAAAGGTAATTACCGCCGGCAATCTAGTAAAGCTAGGTCAGATATTCGTTTTTACCTATATCATCGCAGTTCTCGCGGCAGGTGTCCTAGGCAAAAGTGTATCTGGAACTTTAAAAGGATTTCCCATCGTTTTCGTGCTGACATCGCTAGCTTTGATTTTAGCGGGTAACGCATTCTTGAAAAATTGGAACCTAGAAGCCGTGATTTTCAGCTTAAGCATTGGGTTAGTATTGAGTAATTTTTTCACGCTTCCTACCTGGTTGACTGAATCACTCTCGACAGAATTGTTCGTTAAAATTGGTTTGATCCTCTTAGGAACCAGCGTGATTTTCGGGGATATTCTGAAGGCTGGTTCGCTCGGTTTGATTCAAGCCTTGGTGGTGGTTATTTCGGTTTGGTATTTTGCGTTTTGGATTTCCAAAAAAATGGGCATCGACGAAGAATTCGCCATCATGATTTCCAGTGCGGTATCGATTTGCGGCGTTTCAGCAGCAATTGCGACATCTGGAGCCATTAAAGGGGATTCCAAAAAGCTTTCTTATGTGATCTCCATCGTATTAATTACAGCGATTCCGATGATCATCTTTTTGCCATTTATTGCGCAGGCTTTGGGTCTTTCGCAAGCCGTAACCGGTGCTTGGTTAGGCGGAACCATTGATACAACGGGTGCGGTAATCGCATCTGGAACGATGGTGGGCGAGGAGGCCTTGAAGATTTCGACCATCGTTAAATTCTCCCAAAACGTGTTATTAGGTTTCGCTGCTTTTGCCATCTCTATTTACTGGACGGTGACGAACAATCAATCTGCTACGGTCCAAGAAGCCAAGCCGACAGGGGCGGTCATTTGGGAGCGTTTCCCTAAGTTTGTTTTGGGATTCATCGCCGCATCAGTGCTTTTCTCTTTTGTGATTTCCCCAGAAACTATCGATGAGGTGAAGGGAGGATTTAAAGCCTTGCAAGGACTTTGGTTTGCCTTAGCCTTTACGAGCATCGGTTTGGAAACTAAATTCTCAGACCTATTCTCGAAGGAAGGAAAGAAGCCTTTGTATGCCTTCTTGTTCGCGCAGTTATTTAACGTGTTTGTGACGCTGGCGGTGGCCTATTTGCTGTTTACGTAGTTTTACAGAAAAACATAAAGACTATAAAGTCTATAGTTTTTATAGAATAATATGGTATCTTTGCCAAATGAAATATGTATTTATCTTTCTTTTCCCGTTCTTCGTAGCGCATAGCCAACCTCAAATTGAACATCAATCACAAATTTGGTACGGTTATTACCTCACTCATTCTTTAAAAACGCAATGGTATATTCAAGGTGAGGCTCATACCCGTCATTTTATAGACCCATTAGTTCACCACCAAAATGCCTTTAGGGTGCACGGACATCGAATAATAGGAGAGAATTGGGATTTTTCTGCTGGAGCGGCTATTTTTTTGAACACCCCTAATGATCCACGGACGCCAAATAGACTAGCTATTCCCGAGTATCGTCCTCATCTTGATATTGTATACAAACACCGATGGTCTAAGGTTCGGTTCGATCATCGTTTCAGATCGGAGATGCGCTTTAACCGAGTAACAAACGCGAGTCGTACAGAACTAACGGATGCTATTAGCTTCAGTAATTATCGTCTTCGTTACCGAATTCAAGTCTTATTCCCTTTCATAAAGCGAATACAAGGGAAATTGAATACGGAAATTCTAATGAATGCGGCGCAAGAAAATCCTGCAAATGAGTTAGACCAACACCGGATGTTTGCTGGTATCAGTATTCCGCTTCGGGAAAATTTAACGGTTGATGTGGGTTATTTGCATGCGTTTCAGCAACGCCCTAATTTGAATTATTACGATCGCAGTATTTTGAGCGTGATGGTATACCATCGTATTCCTTAAAAAGCGTTTTTATGCCAATCCCAAAGCACAATATTCCAGCCAATTCCACCATATTCCAAGGTGTCAATAACTTGGAATCCCCGTTTTTGATGCGCTTTTAGCGAACGGTGATTTGCATTAGCGACGTCTGTGACACAATACGTGTAACGATTAGCGTAATGATCGCGGAAACTTCCGTAGAGTTTTTGGACCAAATCCTGTCCCCTATACTCCTTCGAAACACAAAGCTGAGCCACAATCGCATAGTCCTTTACGGGCTTTCCATCAAAAACACAACGTTCGATATTTTCCACCAGATCGGCTAATAAAGGATGAAGACTCGCTGTTTCTGGCAAGGCAACTAAACTGTATCCCACGACCTTCTCCCCGTCCTTTGCAAGTATAGCGGGGCTTTGTTGGTTCAATAATTTCAGAAAATCAAGGTCATACTCTGCCATCAAAAAGCCTTGAGTCTCTGTTTCTTCCTGTGAAATATTTTTGCGCAAATTAGCTTGCTGCAAGGCTAAAACTTCTTTCATCTCCTCCTCAGAGCTAGCTAATTGTATCTTAATCATTATCCTTTTTAGGCTATTGTTATGACAATTCTTCTATACCGCGTCAAAGCCGGCGATCCGGTATCCTTTCCCTCCACCACAATGTGAAAGGTATCTCCTTTTTTCGCGTCGCTTGGTACTTTTACTTTTACGGTTGCGTTTTCTAAAGAAGCGTCCGCTTTTCCTGATCCCGGTTCTGGATAGGGCCAAACTTTCAGCTTCACTTCGTTTCCATCCGGATCTCTGGAAGTCACATGCAGAGTCAAAACATCTCCTGCTTTTGCATATACCTTCATTCCCTCTTTCACCGTAATTTGAGGAGCATGATTCGCGTCTTTGAACGATTTCACACACCAATCGGCCCTGGCCGCAAAGTCTTCTTGTGCGGCGATTAACCACCGAGTTTGGGAATAATTGATGTCTAATTTCCCTGTCTCCGGATTAAAATCCGCTGCCTTTTCATTGTCCTCGAAACGATACGGATTCCCCTCAGCCACTGCGAAGCGACCACCCCAACCTCCGTAGGATGGGTTGTTCAAGTTATTCAAACCCACGTCCACCAGGTGCAAAAAAGCGGGAGAATCACCCTCAGAAATGAAGTCAAAGGGAAGGAAGGATCCCCATTGCGCATTCTTCAACTTCGTAGGATCGCCGTGAATATGCTCGTCGTCGCCTGGCTGCTTTTGGCCATCTCCATAGGCATAGTACATCTTCAAAAGAGGTCCGTGGTTTTGAATAATTTTAGGCCCCATATAACTTCCCTCGAAATAGGGTTGCGTCGCCTTAGGCATTACCCGCTTCCATGGATAGGCAAAACTAGCAAATTGGCGGGCGTTATAATACACCCGAATCTTCGGCCAATATTTACTGATGTAATTCTTCAAGGTCGCATCTTGATCCATCACGGTGTATATGATGGCTTTTTTAGAAATTTTTTCTTTGATGTTTGGCCAGTTTTTTTCACCGGCATACTGTTCCTCGATTGATTTCAAAGCTCTAGCAATCGTATTCGTTCCACCCCAAGCCTGCAAGTAGATGGGTTCCGGATCGTCGTTGTCTACTAATTTCGATTTAATCCACTCTGATCCCTCTGTTACCTGCTGCATTTCTCCCTCGAAATCGATATTCCCCACTTTCACCAAACTAGTTAAATAGGCTGGCGTGGGGTAGTTTTTGTCATGCAATATCAAGTTCGGATGTACTGCTGCATAAGCTTTCAATAAATCCTGTATCCAGTGAACGCCTGGCCAGCGCAGATCCGTTTTTGCCCCGTACATTTTGCGCGTCATCTCCATTTCAGAGGTGAATTTTGTCCCTTTCCCATCGCCTTTGTAATGCCACATCGAACTCGAATAGACCAAGCCCTCCAGCTGGTATTCATTCGAATATAAGAGCATGCGGATAAAGGTATCTACATCATCGATTTCGCCATCTGTTGTGACGATGGTGCGAGGCAAGCGGCCCTTTGCAAATAGTGTGGTGCTCAGAAGCAGTAGAAATAAGATTTTTTTCATGATATGGTCAAGAGATATAAATGTCAAAGCCTTGTAATAAACCCGCTAAACCATCCTGTGAAAACTTCGCTTTCTTGATTTGATTTCCGCTCGGATGGATGCGGTAATTGAATGCGCTTCGGAAGTCTGCTTTGCTTACATTGGTCTGGTCAAAAAGGGCCCCTGCTAGATCGCAATCATCGAAAACGGCTTCGGAGAAATCCGCTTCCGTGAAGTCCACCTCGTGCAAAGAACAGCCCATAAATGGGGTCTTTTTCCCCTTGATTTGGTAGAAGGAAGACAGGTTTAACACACAGGATTCGAAGCTTACTTCGAATAAAAAAGGATTGCAGGCTTCGAAGCGAAGGCCCTGCATTTTACAGTCTTTGAAATGAACTTTTTGGAGTGCCGCGCCGCTGAGCTTGACGAGACTCAGATTACATGACTCAAATACACAGTCCACAAATTGAAAATTTTTAAAATCTGCTGATTCGAATGTGCAGTTTTTGAAAACGCAATGTTCGTATTCGCCCATGGCGAGTGTGCTTTCTTTCTCGAATTTTTGGTCAACGATATAAGGCTTCTCCATACTGCAAATTACCATTTTTTCCCTATTTTGCTTTCTCTTAACCAGTACTATGAAAAAACTATTCCTTCTCCTCGCGCTGAGCACCACCCTTTTCGCTCAAGAAAAAATTGATTTAGGTACCCTGAAAGGGGGTGGCTATCAAGTTTTAATGCCTAAAAATTGGAACAAAAAACTCGTGATGTATGCCCACGGTTACCAGTTTATGGGAAGCCCAGCGGCGAGTGCTAATGCGGGATTAGACAAGCGTTTACAGGTAATTTTAGATCGAGGTTTTGCGGTGGCGGCCTCCGATTATCCCATTCAAGGTTTTGCCTTGCCAGAGGGGGTGGACGCAACCGAAGAATTGCGCCAAGCTTTTGTGAAGAAAATGGGTCAACCGGACTCTACCTTTATGATGGGTCATTCGATGGGAGGCGGAATAACGTTCGCTACGTTGGAGAATTTTGGCCAATATTATAACGGCGGATTACCCTTATGCCCACTTTCTTCGCGTCCGTATTTACAGTGTAGAAAGGAATACGACATGTATGCCACAATAAATGGCTTGTTTCCCGGAATCGTACCCTCGTTAAAAGATATTTTCGATGTCAATAGCTCTGTCGGTTTTGTTTCTTTTGCCACGGCAGGTCAACGGATGGGGGAGATTAAAAAGGCTTTATTGCAGAAAGACTCTGTGTTAGCGGTAGCTTTTGCGAAACGTTTTGATTTGAAATTCGATGACCTTCCTGGCGCCTTATTCTTTAACCAAAACGTGTTACGCGACATCGCTCTCAAGCTAAAGGGCAACCCATTTGACAATACCGAAACCCTCTATACCGGTTTCCCAGATAACTTGAAAGTAAACGCGGTAGCAGAGCGCTTACCTGCGACGAAGGATCAGGCACAGCTTTTTGCGCGCTACGACCGCACGGGAAAAATTGACAAGCCAGTCGTTTTAATGCATACCATTTACGATCAATTAATTCCGGTCTCTTATGCCGTAACGAATATTGAAAATATGATTCACGCACAGGGACGCGATCCCTATTTTGCCGTTAAATACACAAGCGGTCAGGCACACTGTCAATTCACCGATGAACAAACAGCGAAAGCGTTCGATGCGATGCGTGCTTTTTCAAAGACGGGGAAGAAACCGGCGATCGAGTTTTTACCCTAGGCAATTTTGGCGTTCATTTACCGTTTAATCTAAGATTTTAGTAATTTTGCGGTATGAACAAAACCCTTCTTCTCCTGCTTTTGAGCGTCTCTGTATTCGCGCAAAAATCGTTCAAAGTAGCCTCTCCTTCTGATCAAATTTCGATTCAAGTGTCCCAGGGCGCTGATAGAGCTATAAAATACCAGGTTTTCTATAAAACGAAGGAAGTAATCGCAGCCTCAGACCTAGGTCTAAGTCTGAAAAAGCCCGCCTTAGAATTACGCAAATTCCAAATCCTAGGCGTGGATTCCACTGTCGTGGACGGTACATGGAAACCGGTCTGGGGGGAGGTAAAGGAGATCAGAAATAATTACAAAGAACTGACCCTGCATTTGAAGGAATCCGGAGTCTTGATGGATGTGATTTTCCGCGTTTTTGATGACGGAATAGGCTTCCGCTATTTCTTCCCTACCCAGGACAATTTCAAACATTTTATCGTTGATAACGAGTGGTCTTCTTTCACGATGACGGGCGACCACAATGCCTTCTGGATTCCAGGAGATTACGATACAAACGAGTATACGTATCAAAGAACCAAAATCTCTGAAATCGATGCCTTAGCCGCAGCAGCTAAGGAAAAAGACATCGCGGTAACGTCTTTAATGGGCAAAAATTTCGTCCAAACTCCCTTGATGTTGAAGTCTGCGGATGGCATCTACGTGAACGTGCACGAGGCGGCTTTAGTCAATTACCCGGCGATGCATTTGAAGCTGGAGGGATTGGAATTTACCTCGGCTTTAGTGCCGGATGCGGTAGGGAACAAGGCCTACGTGCAAACGCCATTTAATACCCCTTGGAGGACGCTGGTGATCTCGAATAAGGCGGAACAGATTTTGGCTTCTAAATTAATTTTGAACCTAAACGAACCCTCAAAAATCAAAGATTCTACCTGGATTAAACCCCAAAAATTCATGGGCATGTGGTGGGAAATGCACGTGGGAAAGGCAAACTGGCCTTTGGCAGGAGGAAAACATGGGGCAAACACCGAGAACGTGAAACGCTACATCGACTTTGCCGGCAAGCACGGATTCGACGGCGTGTTAGTGGAAGGCTGGAATACAGGTTGGGAAGATTGGTTCGGTAATTGGAAGGAAGAAGTGTTCGATTTCGTGTCCCCATACCCAGACTATCAAATCGACTCGCTTACAAAATATGCCGCTTCTAAAGGCTTGAAGTTAATCATGCACCACGAAACCTCGAGTTCAGTCACGAATTACGAGCGCAGAATGGACGCGGCCTACCAATACATGGTGGACAAGGGGATCAATACCGTTAAGACGGGATATGTGGGCAAAATCATCCCGCGTGGCGAGCACCACGATAGCCAATGGATGGTGAACCACTACAACCGCGTCGCAGAGAAAGCTGCGAAATACCACTTAATGGTCGATTCACACGAATCGGTTCACCCTACGGGCTTGCACCGGACGTATCCAAACTGGATGGCTGCGGAAGCGGCCAGAGGCTCTGAATTTAACAACGCGCCTACACTCGGAATTAACGCCGAACACACGACCATTTTACCATTCACCCGTTTGATGGGAGGCCCAATGGACTATACGCCGGGACTTTTCCACATGAATTTGAATCAGTTCGATTCTACACGGACGACGAAGGTTCGGTCTACGTTAGCCAAACAATTAGCCCTCTACGTCACCATCTACAGCCCATTACAAATGGCGGCAGATTTACCGGAAAACTACGAGCCTAAGTTAGACGCCTTCCAATTCATCAAAGACGTCGCGGTGGATTGGGACGATACGAAAATCATCACGGCAGAACCGGGTGAATTCGTGACGATTGCCCGCAAGGCAAAAAACAAAGACACTTGGTTTATAGGCTCGATCACGAACGCGACGGCTCGCAATATGTCCTTCGATTTGGACTTTTTAGACCCGGACAAAACCTACGAAGCCCTGCTCTACCTTGATGCAGATGATGCCGATTTTGAGAAGAATCCGGAAGCCTACGTAGTCGAAAAACGCCTCGTTACAGCAAAGTCAAAAATGACTTTCCGCCTGCAACGCGGAGGCGGTTGTGCCATCAGTCTTAGACGCTTAAACTAGCATGGAGCTATTCGATTTTCCTGCGGACCCTGCTGTAAACCTGCTTCCAGGCGACGGAATCGTCCACTATTACGGAAAATTAATGTCCTCTACGGAGGCAGCCGACATGGCCTTGGCCTTACTAGAGCGCATCGACTGGCGAAACGACGAGGCGGTCATTTACGGAAAACGCATCATCACAAAACGCAAGGTGGCATGGTACGGCGAAGAGCCCTTTTCCTACACATACAGTAATATCACTAAGACCGCCTTACCTTGGACGCCGGAACTACTGACCTTAAAAGCACTTGCGGAAAAGTACTCAGGTGAGACCTATAATTCCTGTTTGTTGAACCTATACCATGACGGCTCCGAGGGAATGGCCTGGCACAGTGACGGAGAAAAGGATTTGAAAAAAAATGGGGCGATCGGTTCGCTTAGTTTTGGTGCAGAAAGAAAGTTCTGTTTCAAGCACAAACGAAGCGGCGAAAAAATAGATGTCTTTTTAGAAGCTGGAAGCCTTTTAGTCATGAAAGGCGAAACCCAAACGCATTGGCTGCATCGTCTGCCACCCACCACGAAAGTGCGTCAACCTAGAATCAATTTGACCTTTAGAACAATCGTTACCACAAGCGCCACGTAGACAGGAAAGGTGAAAAGTAACAGTGCAAAAAGCACTGAATCATAAAACACGGACCCCTTCGTTTTCGCGTAGGCAAATGCCCGCACCGGGATATACACAGGCAATGCAAAATAGTAGAGTAAGCCGCGCTGGAATCCCACGTGCTGCGGCACCTCAATTAGACGCTCCATCTTCTCGAAAACAAGGGCATTAAACCTTACCCGATCCGCCGCTTCCACGATGGGTGTAGGCCAAGACATGTTTTCAAATGCCAGGTGAATACCCTTCCCAAAAGCTGTAAAACTCGAATACCCAATCCCAGCAATTTGAACGGTAGGGAAGATTCCCTCTGCGTGCGCACTCTCTAAAATGCGGCTCGCGCCTTTTTTAAATGGCTGCAACTCGTGCGTATTCAAGCAAATTCCTTCGATGAAAATTAACACAATCCCATCGTTGCGAAGACATTCCACTGCTTGGCGGAAGGTGTTTGCATTCAGGTGGAGGTGTTCTTTGCCTTCTCGTTGGCGAAACACCGGTAGCATGTTTAATTGCCTCAGTAAAAATCCGAAAACCGGGTTTCTGAACACATCTCCCCGCGCTAAATAGTTGATATTTCGCGGATACAAAGCACCTATGATGACCGCATCCAAAAAAGAATCCGGGTGGTTAACAACCAATAAAACGGGGCCTTTGGTTTTCATTAGTTCCGCATTTTTTACCACGATGGAAGGGCAATAGAGGCGAAGCGCTAAACGAACAAAGATTTTTAGGAGAAAGATCAAGTATTTCTTTAATTTTAACGACCGCAAGGTTTAAAAAAAATTGTATGCAAGCAAGCTTTCTCTCTGTGGTTTTAATGCCCATCGCTCTCGCCATCATTATGACAGGTCTGGGATTATCACTAACGATTGCGGATTTCAAGCGCGTATACGAATACCCGAAAGCAGTAATTGTGGGCCTAGTTACCCAAATGATTTTGTTGCCTATTATTTGTTTTTTCATCGCGAAAGTACTGACCTTACCCTCTGAATTAGCCGTCGGTTTAATGCTTTTAGCCGCTGCCCCAGGGGGCCCTTCCGCGAATTTATATTCCCACATTGCAAAAGGTGATGTCGCTCTGAATGTGACCCTTACCGCCCTAAATAGTATTTTATCAGTAGTTTCTATCGCTTTCATCGTCAATTTGTCGATGAAATTACTAATGCAGCAGGACGCCTACGTTCCTCTTCAATTTTCAAAAGTTTTAGAGGTTTGCCTAATCGTGATTTTACCCGTTTCGATCGGTATGTTGATCAGAAAAAAGGTCCCCGAATTCGCGCAAAAACTAGAGTCGCCGGTTAAAATTCTCTCAGCGATTTTCCTAGCCTTGATTATCGTTTTAGCCGGATGGAAAGAGCGAGATCATTTGATGCAGGATATTCAGACGGTGGGCTTAGCCTGTTTTTTGTTCAATGTGGCTTGCCTTTCGATCGGTTATTTTCTGCCGCGGTTACTGAATTTGGAGAAGAAACAAGCTATCGCGATAGGGATGGAGATCGGGATTCACAATGGCTCATTGGCCATATTTATTGCCTTGAATGTGATAGGAAATGGGACGATGACGATTCCAGCGGTGGTGTATAGCATCGTCATGTTTATAACGGCGGCTATCTTTGGCTGGTTGGTTAACCTGCGAAAATAATTTGCGAAACTAATCCGCAGAGGTTGCACTTGCCTTTTTCTTCTCGATCTTTTTGATATTCCAAATATACAGTGTCTCCACTTTCGCTCTCGCCCAAGGCGTCTTGCGCAAGAAAGTCAAACTTGATTTGATGCTCGGATTACTCGCAAAACAATTAATGCGGATTTTTCGAGCCATCTCATCCCAGCCCAATAAATCGACTAGATCCGTTAAGATTTTCTCTAAGGTTACACCGTGAAGTGGGTCGTTACTCATGTAGTAGGATTTGAAAACCAAGACGCGTATTCTACATAATGGTAGGCCGTGCGCTTGAAAACCTCAGCCGCTTCTGGGCTGACATCTTTTAAATATTTGGCAGGATTCCCCGCATAAATGGTGCCAGCCGGCACGCGTGTTCCTTGGGTTACCACTGCTCCAGCCGCCACAATACTGCCTTCTTCGATGTAGGCGTTGTCCATCACGATTGCTCCCATTCCGATGAGCACATTGTCCTCGATAGTACAACCGTGAACGATTGCATTATGGGCAATCGATACGTAATCGCCTATGGAAGTGACGGTTTTTTGGTAGGTGCAATGCACCACGGCACCGTCTTGAATATTCGAATAATTTCCGATACGGATGGAATTCACATCCCCGCGAACGACCGCATTAAACCAGATCGTACATTGTTTTCCGGTCTGTACATCCCCCACAACCGTGGCGTTAGGTGCGACCCAATTGCCTTCTCCTAAAACGGGGGATATTCCTTTTACTGGCAAGATTAAGCCCATTTTCCTTGGAGTTTTAATACCTTTTCAATCACATCTCTCACAGCACCTCGGCCTCCATTAAAAGGCGAAACGTATTTCACGACTTGGTGTAATTCAGGAATCGCATCTGCCGGGCAGGTGCTTAAAATATCCGGGCGAGAAAGGATCTTCAGATCAGCCATATCGTCTCCCATATATAAGATTTCATGCTCTTTAACGCCTAATTTTGGCAATAATTCCAAATAGGTTTCCAGCTTATCTTTCCCTCCTAAACCGAAATAAATGTGTTGAAACTTCAGGTTTTCTAAGCGTTTTTTGACCCCTAGATGGCTCCCGCCGGTGATGACACACAGTTGAAAATTTGCCTCTCGCGCCTTTTCGAGCGCATAGCCATCGCGGATGTAGAAGGTGCGGAAATGTTCGCCTGTCTCCAGAACGTGTACATTGCCATCCGTCATCACACCATCGATGTCAAAAATGAAGGCTTTTATATCTTTAAATAAGGAAAGTACGTTAGACATAGGGATTATTTTGACCCAAATATCTGAATATTTTATGTATTTTTATCCCTTTATGAAGAATACGATTTCATTCTTTCGCCTCCTACTTTTCACCCTAGCCCTGAGTTTTAGCCTTTCTGCGCAAAAGATTCAGGTAGGGCCTTATACTTTGCGTGTAAACGGAACTCAAAAAGAGAAAAACCAGTGGGGCCCTTCAGAAATCACGTATCGGGTCGCGAATGATAGTCTTGTTTTTCAAGTCACGGAATTTGCGTGGGATCCGAAGACGAATCAGGGTATAGCCAAAGGGGGAGAAATACCAGGCGAAAAATTAGGTCACAAGAACGCGCGTCTACAAATTGATGAGATGCAATTTCAACCGGCAAATGGAACGCTTCGATTCATTTCTGCGGACTGGATAGAGCAGGAAAAAGCACTAAATGGCGAGGGATCACTCACCTTACGGCGAAAAGATAAATACTTCCCCTTCGAATTTAAGGGAACAGAATCCACCGAAATGAAGGGGGATGTGTGGTCTGCGGAAGGGAAGCCTGTCTACAAGGATCTGCGTAAAGGATTACGGGACGGAGCTCTGCATTTCCAACAATTGGGAACGATGTCTGCTCCGCTGATTTGGTTTCTGCCAGACTCGTCCATCATCGTTCCACAAGGTCGCTGGAGCAGTCCTTTGAGTGAAAATGATTCGCTCTTTAGAGGAGATGTGGCGGGGCAATGGTACCCGAAAAACCAGACTTTTCATTTCAAGAAAAATACAGGTGCGAAGAACCGCGCATTGTTTGAAGACACGTTCCATGAGATGCGGATGTCGGTGGATTTAGGGGTGCTACGTGTGAAAGAAAAGCGCATTGATTTTTACCAAATTTCTGGCCGAAACCAAGTTCCCGCCTGGCTTGAATCGAAGGATTATTATAACGGAGGCCGCATTCAGGAACTGCAGGGCTTATTGAATTATAGCCCTATGCGGATCTTGTACCGCTATTTAGTCGAAAATAAGGTGGAGGCGGCGACCATTGGTGACTTAGCGGTTCTAGTGAATCGCCGGCCGGAGCAGATTCAATCCGGTTTTCAGTCCTTTGTAGATGCGGGCTATATGCAAGTGGTGGACGATTTGTATTCTTTTACGGCTTTGGGGCGTCATTATGCGCGGGTGGCCTATGAGAAAAAGGATTTTGACACCTTTTATGCGGCATCGGTGGGCGAAAACCTCGATGCGGATTCTGCCTCGATTTCCCTCGATTTAGTGGACAAGAAATTGCGTATTCGGGGTATTCAGCAGGTGATGATTTCGGATTCTTTGAAGGCGGAATTTATTCCCTATGATGAGGCGTTAACTTTCCAAAAAGGGCGAGACTTTAATTTCCTAGGCGAAATCAAGATCGGTGATTACCGCTTCCGCGGCCCAGATTTTGCTTTTAAATTCAACGACTTTACGGCGCAATTCGCGCAGATTGATTCGATTACCTTTATCCCTAAAGGCCAATCCAAGGAATTTGGAGGAGCTTTTCGCTATGGATCTGGATCTCTGATTTTGAGTCCACCGGGAAATAAGTCGGGACGTTTTGGCGTAGCAGAATACCCTAAATTAATTATTCCCAAGGGCATGACCGCCCACTTTGACGAGCCATGGCGCGCGAAAGGGGTGTATGATTCGACCTACTATTTTAAAGTGCCTAGCATCGCTCTGGATAGTTTGACGCAAAAAGCGCCCGTTTTTGTGGGCGCCTTTCACTCGAAAGGTCTTTTACCTCCCATAAACACACAATTGATCTTGAAGCCGGACCAAAGTTTTGGCTTTACCTATACCCAGAAAACACCCCTGAAAATCTACCAAAACAAAGCTAACCTCATTCTGAGCGCACCGCTGGAAATGGATAAAAAGGGCCTTCATACGGCAGGATCTTTTGCGATGGAAAGTTTTCAGTCTACAATGAAAGAGGCCTTTCTTTACCCGGATTCACTGATTAGTGTGGGTTCGGAGGGGAAATTAGGGGAGATGGCAAACAAGAAAGGGCCCATCGCAAGCCTGCCAGGTCACCGATTCTCCTGGTTACCGCGCGAGGATTCCCTTGCTATTTATCCTGAGAAGAACTCCTTCGCGCTCTATGCGAATCAATTGCAATTAGAGGGGCCGGTTTGGATGCACAAGAAACAGGTTTTTGGGAAGGGCGACATTACCCTGGGCGATGGGAAATTGAAATCAGAACTGTTTTATTTCCAACCTGCGACGTGGAAATCGAAGGATGCTTCGCTGGCGATAGGTCTCAAGAAACCGGTTTTCAATGCAGAAAGAATTTCTATCGAAGCCGCACCCGGCGCTGTGAATCTGAATTTTAAACCAGTGGAGGAATCGCCAGCTTTATTACCTATTCAAGGATATAAAACCGCTTACACAGGGGCGGTTTGGGAGCAAAAAAACCAAAAGATAAAGTTACAGAAGCCCGTTTTACAAATTCTCGATTCCACTTCGAAAGCAGGGCCCATCACGGCGAAATCCGGCGTACTGGATCAAGTTTCTGAGGTCATTTCGCTAGAGGGTGTGAAGGAAATCGAGATTGGGCCAGCGACGGTTTATCCGGCAAAAGGCTTGCTTGCCATTGCAAAGGGTGGCCAATTTAAGGCACTCACCGGTGCGAGGGCAACGGTGAACGGCCATGTTTTGGCAAATATTAATACCGTCACGGCTAACGCGAGTCGATTTACGGGAACCGCGAACTACCTTTTGCCAGTAGAAGGAAGTGATAGCCTCGTTATTCCCATGAAAAATTTCGATTTTCTGCCGGAGGGAATCAGAGCTGAAGCACGCTACATCGAGAAAACGCCTTTAAAATTAACTTCACACCAAGAATTCAAGGGCGATGTGTTTTTCTTATCGGAGAAGCCGAGCTTGGAATTCAAGGGATCGATTAGGCCATTATTAGGCACATTGAAGTTCAAAACGGCCTGGATTCCGTTCGCTAATTCGAAGGGAATTGTGGTGAATGACGAGTTAAAAGACGAACTCGGTCGCTCCGTCACTGCCGGTATTTTCGTCAATGCAGCGAATAAATTATACCCTTCTTTCTTAGGCCCTATGTCGAATGAGGACGACCCAGTTTTGTTTAAAGCGGCCGGCGAAGTGACGGAAGCCTCGGAAGTGTACAGCATTAAAAATGCGGAATCACAGATGCATTTATCGATTCCGAAAAAGCGCGTAGACACGGACGGGATGGTGCAATTATTCACAGGAAACAAGCTGGTTCGGTCATTTGGCAAGATTTCCATGTCCATCGACACGCTCATTCCGCGCATCGAATCTTGGCTGAGTTTACAGTTTCAAGTGCCGGTTCCTATACTCCAAAAAATGGGGGATCGCATTGTGAAATATAATTTAGAGGAAGGTATACTAACGGCTGCGGCGGATGAACCAGCGGATCGAGATGAATATCTGAAGCGGGTAGAGCCCATATTAGGGAGAAAAATTCCGGAGGCTACGAAGGCACGCATGGATAGGGAGCATTTGGCCTTGGATAAAGTGGATCCGGAATTCGCGGGGATGATAAATTTTTCCTCCGTAAAATGGGCTTGGTCGCCTAATTTAAGTGCTTTTTATTCCATTGGAGATTTGCCTTTGATTAATGTGGGACCGGTCGATGTGAATGCAACGATTAAAGGTTTCATGGAGGTGGTGAAGAAGCCAAACAAAGAGGAGTTTTATGCCTATTGGGAATTATCCGAAGATCTTTGGTATTATTTCGCTTATTTTGAGGGAGAATTAGGCGTTTATTCCTCAGATAATGCTTTCCTAGCTACGGTGCGGGAGTCCCTGAAGACGCAGAAAAAAGGGGGAATAATGGTGGTAGAAGCGGCAGCAGAGGAGAAAAATGCCTTTATCAAGCGATTTACTTCCTATTACAAACCATTAATTCCGGTGAAGAAAGTGCCGGCGAAAAAAGAACCTACAAAAACAAAACCAGCCACAAAAGGCAAAGAAAAGAGCGGTGGATTTTAAGAGTATAACCTTTTTGAAGAAGTTTTTTGATTGCCTAGACCGCTGGGGTCTGGTCCGTCGCGACCCGTTTGGGAATCCCATCGGGATGAAACGAATCATTGTATTCGTATTAGGCTGGTTAACCTTTGCTCGCCTGAGTATTTACAATAAAACCGAGATTAAGGGGACGGAAAAGATTAAAGATTTACCGCTCGAAGGCGTTTTGTTCCTGTCAAATCACCAAACCTATTTCATGGACGTGATTTGCCTTTACCACATCTTTTTCTCCGTGAAATGGCGGATGAACAACAGCATTCGCTTCCCCTTTTACCTGTTAGCTCCGCGTTCTCGCCTGTTTTATGTGGCTGCCACGGAGACGATGAAGGAAGACGGTTTCTTACCTCGGATTTTCTCTTTAGCTGGGGCGATTTTAGTGAACCGTTCGTGGCGTGCGCATGGACAAGATGTGAAAAGAGAGGTAGATTTAGAAGCCCAAACGAAAGTAGGGCAAGGACTAAAATTTGGTTGGGTCATCAGTTTTCCGCAAGGTACCACCCGCGCTTTTGCCCCGATACGAAAAGGAACCGCGCACTTGATTAAGGCGGAAAATCCCATTGTCGTTCCTGTTCAAATCAACGGCTTCCGCCGTGCGTTTGACAAGAAAGGCTTCTTCTTAAAGAAACGTAACACGACCTTAAGCGTGGAATTTAAAGACCCGATTCGTTTCAAAGAATCTGATACAATCGAAGAAATTTTACAGCGAATTTCGGACGAAACCGGTATTCCGATGGTCGACAAGCATGCTAACTAAAACCCAAGGCATCGTCATTTCCTACCTGCGGTATCGGGAAACCTCGATCCTGGTGAATGTCTACACGGCTGAAATGGGCATCAGTTCCTACATTGAAAATGGGGTACGTTCCGCCAAAGCCAAGCACAAAATGGCCCTCTTCCAGCCCCTCACTTTGTTGGATTTAGAAGTCTACCACAAGCCAGGCAAGGGTTTACACCGCATTTCGGAGGCTAAATGCTTCTTCCCTTACCAAGCCATTCCTTTCGATATCGCGAAATCGTCTTTAGCCTTATTCCTCTCTGAAGTATTAAGTAAGGTATTAAAAGAAGAAGAAGCGAATCCTGCCTTATTCGATTTTTTATGCCAATCCATGCAATATTTGGATCGTGCGGAGGCCAATTTCGAAAACTTCCATTTGCAGTTTTTGTGGCAGCTAGCTGCATTTCTGGGTTTTGGGGCAGGCACAGCGGCGGAATTCTATCAGCAACTTAAGGCCGCTGGCTACATTGTGCCTAGTTTTACGGAATTAGACGCCTTGATTCAGGCGGATTATGGGCATCCCATCGTGCTTCACCGAGCGGAACGTAAAGAATTACTAGCCGGAATGCTACATTATTACCAATTGCACATGGAAAATTTCGGAGAGATTCGTTCCTTGCAAATTCTACAAGAAGTATTAGCCTAATGCCAAACCTGTACTCTCTAAAACCGTCGGCGCAGCCGAACTATTTGGACATTATTTTTCAGTTTAGCCCTCGAAAACCGGGTAAACAAGTGATTCAATTGCCTATTTGGCGTCCTGGCCGCTACCAAGCGCAGCACTTTGCGAAAAACATTCCGGTTCTGAGGGCGTTTAGCGCTGGGCAAGCCATCGAGATCCGAAAAACCGCCTCTTCCACCTGGGAATTAGACGCATCAGAATCCGTCGAAATCCACTATAGTTATTATGCAAATCAGCCCGATGCCGGTGGTTCAGTGGTCGAGGAAGATTTAATCTACATTAATTTCATTAACTGTCTTTTATATGTGAAGGGACGGGAAAACGAGCGTTGCGAAATTCAGGTTGAAAAACCAGCGGGTTGGCAGAGCGTATGCACCTTTAGAAAGGGGGGCAAATACCGCGAGTTAGTTGATTCGCCTTACATCGCCGCACCAGCCATCTTTCAGCACAAATGGAAATGCAATGGTGTGAAATTTTCTATCGATGTGGTGGGATCTCGCCACGCTTTGACGAAAAACCTAATAGAATCCTACGAAAAATTCACCCAAACCCAGCTAGACTGGATGGGTCATTTCCCAGTCAAGGAATACCATTATATGCTCTGGGTTTGTCCTAAACCCTATTACCACGGTGTGGAGCATACGAAATCCACCATGATGGTGATGGGTCCGCCGGACCGTGATGCCTATGAGGACTTGATCGGACTAGGCTCGCACGAACTCTTTCATGTTTGGAACATTGCGACGATTCGGCCTAGAGAACTATTCCCTTATTCTTACGATCGAGAAGTGCCTTTTTCTACCGGATGGATAGTAGAGGGAATCACAACCTATCTTGGGGATTGGTTCTTGTATAAATCAGGGGTTTGGACGCGCCCTGAATACTTGGCCGGTTTATTAGGGAACTTGAAATTGCATTTTGACCGCGATGCAAATGCGCAGCAGTCGTTAGAGGAAAGTTCGATTGATTTGTGGCTGGATGGTTATGGAGCGAGTCTGCCTAACAAGCGGGCATCGATTTATTACAAGGGAGCGGTGGTCGCTTTGGCTTTGGACCTGAAACTACAGGCAAAAAATGGCAAGTCGTTAAAAGAAGTAATGCTGGCTATGAACGCGGAGTTCGGCCAGCTGAAAAAAGGCTATATGAAAGCTGATTTCATCCGGATTTGCGAGCAGGTTTACGGCGGATCATTACAGGAATTCTTCCAAGACTTTGTCGAGAGACCAACGGATATTACGTCTCATTTACAAGAGATTATGGCAAAATCTGGCATGAGGTTCGAACATGTTAGTGCAAAAGGCTGGACACTAATGGATTATAACACACTTTAATTGCGCATTTTTTCTTTATAGTGTATATTTTGTCATTTTAGTAGCTACTATTTCTCCTTAGAGTTTAGGAATTTTACTGTGATGATTGAATTTCCTACTTTAATTCGAAAGGCTCGATTAGAAAAAGGCTATAGCCAAGATTACGTTTCTACTGAAATCGGGATTACGTTGTCAGCCTATTCTAAAATTGAACGTGGTTTGACAGATCCATCTTTGAGCCGAATGAAGCAAATTGCCGCTATTCTAGAAGTAGATTTATCGGTACTCTTTAAACCAAAAGAGTATCCCCATTTCTCTGGCGTCGCTGATCCTGGCGGTTCGACCGCTCCGGTTTCTCGCTATGAATTTGAAGCCTATGTAGGCATAGTTCGTGACCTACAAGAACAACTACGGAATTTGAACGATCGCCTCCTTTAATCCCCCTTTTTCATTGCGGAATCAGGGCTTATGCCTAAATTGCAGGTTCAAAATCAATTCCTATGTTGAATAGACCGCGTCGTAACCGTTCCAGTGCCGCTATCCGCACGATGGTGGAGGAAAATCGCCTTTCGGTGAAGGATTTACTTTTCCCTCTTTTTGTGATGGATGGGTCCGCTACTAAAACCGAAATCAAATCGATGCCGGGGATTTACCGCTACACGACGGACTTGTTATTGAAAGAAATCGAGGAGTGTTTAAACCTAGGAATCACGTCTTACGCCCTTTTTCCACAGGTAGCTGAGGACCGCAAGGATTCGCTAGCGACTGAATCGCACCGCCAAGGAAGTTTGTATTTAGAGGCCATACACGCCGTGACAAGTCGTTTTCCAGAGATTTCGATGCTAACGGATGTGGCGATGGACCCTTACAGTTCAGATGGACATGATGGAATCGTGAAGAATGGGGAGATTTTGAATGACGAGACTTTAGAGGTATTATCTAAAATGGCCGTAGCACAAGCTCAAGCCGGATCTAAACTAATTGGTCCATCGGATATGATGGATGGCCGCGTGGGTTATTTACGCGAATCGCTAGACGATGCCGGTTTCACGAATGTGGGTATTATGGCCTACACCGCGAAATATGCGTCTGCCTTTTACGGACCTTTCCGAGATGCGCTCGAGTCTGCGCCTAAATTTGGCGATAAAAAGACCTACCAAATGAACCCCGCGAACAGCCGCGAAGCCCTTCGCGAGGCCGAATTAGATGAATTAGAAGGCGCCGATTTCCTGATGGTCAAGCCAGCATTGGCCTATTTAGACATCATCTCGCTACTTCGTGATAATACACATTTACCTATCGCCGCCTACAATGTTTCAGGCGAATATGCGATGGTCAAAGCGGCCGCAGCAAACGGCTGGATCGATGGCGAAAAAGCGATGTTAGAAAGCTTGCTTTCGATGAAACGCGCCGGAGCGCAGGTCATTTTGACCTATTTTGCCAAAGAATTTGCCCAATTAAAACTATCCTAAAACTGATCCTACGATGTCGTCAGACCGTTACATGCAACGAGGCGTTTCTGCCTCGAAAGAAGATGTTCACAAAGCCATTGCGAACTTAGATAAAGGTCTTTTTCCACAGGCATTCTGCAAAATCTCCCCAGATATCTTGGGCGGCGATGCGGACTATTGCAACATTATGCACGCGGATGGGGCTGGGACGAAGTCTTCTTTGGCCTACCTCTACTGGAAAGAAACGGGTGACATCTCCGTCTGGCGTGGCATCGCACAAGACGCCGTAGTCATGAACACGGACGATTTAATCTGCGTGGGCGCCACAGACCAAATGTTGCTTTCCAGCACCATTGGTCGTAACAAAAACTTAATTCCAGGCGAGGTCATCGCCGAAATCATCAATGGGACCGAAGAAGTCCTACAAATGCTACGCGATAACGGCATCGGCATTTATTCAACCGGCGGCGAAACCGCTGACGTGGGGGATTTAGTACGCACGATCATCGTGGACAGCACAGTCATTGGTCGCATGAAGCGTTCAGACGTGATTTCAAATGGTAATATCCAAGCAGGCGATGTGATCATCGGATTAGCTTCAGATGGCCAAGCAAACTATGAAAATACCTATAATGGCGGGATGGGGAGCAATGGTCTAACCTCCGCACGTCACGACGTGCTGGGAAAATACCTAGCGAACAAATACCCAGAAAGCTTTGACCCATCTGTTCCCTCTGATTTAGTGTATTCCGGCTCTCGCAACTTAACGGAAGCGGTTCCTGGAACTCCTTTAAATGTAGGTCAATTGATCCTTTCCCCTACACGTACCTACGCGCCAGTGGTGAAGGCATTATTAACGGAATTACGTCCTCATTTGCACGGAATGGTGCATTGTTCTGGTGGAGCGCAGACGAAAGTGATGCACTTTGTGAACAACGTCCATGTAATTAAGGACAATTTGTTCTCGATTCCACCGCTATTTGATTTGATCCAAAAAGAGAGCGGAACGAGCTTTAAAGAGATGTACCAAGTATTCAACATGGGCCATCGTTTAGAAGTCTATGCGAATCCAGCACACGCGGATGAAATCATCCGCATCTCCCAGTCTTTTGGTATTCCTGCCCAAATCGTGGGCCGCGTAGAAGCCTCAGCGACTAAGAAGCTGACCATCAGTAGCGAATACGGAGAATTTATTTATGAATAGTGTTTGCTATTAAGCGAATTAATTTTTAGATTTGCACCCCCATTTAAAAGGCTTTTAAAAGTTTTTCATTTGTCTTGAATCACTAGCCTCGTGGGATTGTTTCACTTAAATACAGTAAAAATGTACGCAATCGTAGAAATTGCCGGGCAGCAATTTAAAGTAGAAAAAGACCGTTCTGTATACACTCACCGTTTAGCGGGAGCAGAAGGCGCTGCACTGGTTATCGACAAGGTATTACTTGTTGACAATGACGGAAAAATTTCCGTAGGAGCTCCCACAGTAGCTGGAGCCACTGTTACAGCTAAAATTGTTGCACACGTTCGTGGCGAAAAAGTTTTAGTTTTCAAGAAAAAGCGTAGAAAGACCTACCAAAAAATGAATGGTCACCGTCAAGATTTGACGAAAGTATTGATTGAATCAATTAACGTAAAATAAGTCTTAAACGAAGCGATTCTTCGGAACGCATAAATAAATAATAACATGGCACATAAGAAAGGCGCCGGGTCATCCAAAAACGGTCGCGAATCACATTCAAAACGATTAGGCGTTAAGTTATTTGGAGGTCAAGCAATCATTGCAGGAAATATCATCGTTCGTCAACGTGGTACTGCTCACAACCCTGGCTTAAACGTAGGAATCGGAAAAGATCACACCTTATACGCTTTAGCGGATGGTGTCGTTAAGTTCCAAAAAGGATTCAAAGGACGTTCATTCGTTCACGTATTACCTATTTCAGCTAATGCAGCTCCTGCAGATGCACCAGCGAAAGCTCCAGCTAAGAAAGCAGCTCCAGCACCTAAAGCTGAGGCAGCAGTAGAAGCAGCTCCAGCAGCGGAGGCTCCAGCTAAGAAAGCTCCTGCTAAAAAAGCAGCAGCTCCAGCAGCAGAGAAAAAAGCACCAGCGAAGAAAGCAGCTAAGGCTGAGTAATTTTACTTGCTTAACATTGAAAACCCGGTATGAAAATGCCGGGTTTTTTTGTTTTTTGGAAACCAAATAGGCCTTACCTTTGTTCTAAATATTACAATACCCCTCCTTTTAAATACATTGGAATGAACACTTCGACTACAATCCATATTTATACCGAATCGACCCCTAATCCACATTCTATGAAGTTTGTCTTCAATATGGAATTGCTACCGGAAGGGATGTCATTCGATTATACCCAACCAGCAGACGGATTAACGAAGGAGAAAAACTCTCCATTGGCGGTTGCTTTATTTGGATTTGATTTCGTATCTCGCGTTTTCATCACAAACAACTTCATCACCTTAACAAAATCCGAGTCAGTGGCTTGGGAAGATGAGTTATTCGGGATCAAGACCTATTTAAAGAAGTATTTCGAGGAAAAACGCCCTGTTTTCTCCTTACCAGATGCAACGATTGCGGACGATCAGTCAAATGACACGCCAGCCATCAAGCAAATCAAGCAAGCCCTAGATGAATACGTTCGCCCAGCGGTAGAATCCGATGGTGGCGCGATCACTTTCCACTCATTTGACGAAGCATCAGGCCAAGTAAAGGTTTTATTACAAGGTTCTTGCTCTGGCTGCCCATCATCAACTATGACCCTAAAACAAGGTATCGAGGCGTTATTAACGCGTATGGTTCCAGGCGTGAAGGAAGTGGTGGCGGAAGGGGTTTAAAAATCGCCGAGGGCGATTTTTAAACCGAAAGAATAGAGCATAAAGCACAAAGAATAAAGTTTGAATAAAAAATGGGGCCTCAGCCCCATTTTTTATGGTATATGAAATGTACTTAGCATTTCATGAAGATTATCGCCGCAGGCAATGCCACCTCTACACTTTATGCTTTATTCTTTGTGCTTTAAATTACGATTAGTTTTAAATGAAATTTAAAATTAATCGTATATCCTCCACCTCTCTAAAATGCTCATGCTCTACCTTATGGGAGACCACCTCGTGAGCCCAAGTAGTGTGAAAAGGAACATGAATCCCATGTCCGCCCACAGCGAGTACCGGAAGGATATCTGATTTCAATGAATTCCCAATCATGGTGAAATGGGCAGGATCGACATCAAGGTGTTTGATGAGTTTTAAATAATCGCTTTCCTTCTTATCCGACATGATTTCGATGTGGTGGAAATATTGTTCTAGGCCGGATTTAGCGAGTTTGCGCTGTTGGTCTAATAGGTCGCCTTTGGTGGCCACCACCAAGCGGTATTTGCCTTGTAAGGATTGCAAAACTTCCACTACACCTGGGAGAATTTCAATATCTCTTTCAAGTAGTTCTTTGCCTAAGTTCAGAATCTTTTCGATTCCATCTAAGCCCATCGTTCCTCCAGAAACTTGAATCGCTGTTTCGACCATGGAAAGCATAAATCCCTTAACTCCGTAACCGTACAGTGCCAAGTTATTCATCTCAACTTTGAACAACTCTTGACCGGTAGTGTGTACTGGTAAATAATCCTCTAATAGCGCACAGAATTTATCTTCCGTCTCTCTAAAATAGGGTTCGTTCACCCAAAGGGTGTCGTCTGCGTCGAATGCGATTACGTGTTCCATAGTTCAAATTTAAAGAATAAAGCACATTATTAAAGAATATAGCATAAAGCACAAAGAATAAAGTTTGAGGCGTCGCACGCGACGCGTATATGAAATGTTTTTGTACCCTATTTCCTAAAACACAAAAATGGGGCCTAAGCCCCATTTTTAACCATCTTTATTCTTTGTGCTTTATTCTTTATGCTTTAAAGAGCAAAGCGAAGATATGCTAGTAAGAAGTAGCTATCGTAATAAAATCAGCCGCCACTAACGAAGCGCCACCAATTAAACCACCGTCTACGTCTGGGCAAGCGAATAATTCTTTCGCGTTTTTCGCGTTGCAGCTTCCGCCGTACAGGATAGAAATGCTGTCAGCTACGCTTTGGCCATATTTCTTAGCAATGTGTGCACGCAAATAAGCGTGCATTTCTTGTGCTTGGTCTGAAGAGGCAGTTAAACCAGTTCCAATCGCCCAGATGGGTTCGTAAGCGATAACCACTTTGCTGAATTCTTCCGCTGAAAGGTGGAATAAGCTTTCTGTTAATTGTTGCGCTACGTGACCTAAGAAATCGGCGTTTTCGCGCGTTTCTAAGCTTTCGCCGCAGCAGAATAAAGGTGTTAAGCCGTTTGCTAAAGCAGCGTCTGTTTTAGCCGCTAATTGCTCGTTCGATTCTGCAAAATATTGACGACGCTCAGAGTGTCCTAAAATAACATATTGTACGCCAGCAGAAGCTAACATGGGAGCAGAAATCTCTCCTGTGTAAGCGCCAGAGGCTTTTTCATGGCAGTTTTGGGCAGCAACTGCTAAATTAGGGATGCCCTCAATCACTTGATTTACACCCGTCAAATACAAAGCCGGTGTCGACATAATCACTTGAACATCCGCGGAAACGCTAGACTTCACTAATTCTGCTACTTCAGTAGCCAAAACGAATGCTTCTTGCGCCGTTTTGTTCATTTTCCAGTTACCTGCAACAATTTTTTTTCTCATACGTTCATCATTTAAGTCTTAAAATTACGAATGCTTTCTGTGGAATGAAAATTAGCACGAAAAATTAGGCCGGATATTTCAGAAGATTCCCACATTTAGCGTATTTTCACACCTTGTATGAATGTTAACCTTGCTATGAAAAAAATCAGCACCGGATTACTACTTTTCCTTTTCAGCTTCCAGGCCTTTTCTCAGGATTTATTTCCGCACACCCAGCAAAAATGGGTGGATTCCGTTTTCAATTCTTTGAGTGTGGACGAGAAGATCGGTCAATTGTTGATGCCCCGAGGAAACGTGGCAGACACCTATGATACAACTCGTCTGTACTCGATTGTGAAAGATTACCACGTGGGAGGTTTTGTTCTTTTTAAGGGACACCCGGTGAAGCAGGCTGTGTTAGTCAACGAATTGCAACGCCGAACCAAAGTGCCCCTATTTATTGGGATGGATTTAGAATGGGGGCTGGCGATGCGTTTGGATTCGACGTTCCGTTTTCCCTACCAAATGACTTTAGGCGCGATGCAAGGCAATACTTCCTTGATCGAAAAAATGGGGGTCCAAATAGGGGAGCAATGCCGGAGAATGGGCGTGCACATTAATTATGCGCCGGTGGTGGATGTGAACAATAATCCGTTAAATCCGGTGATTAATTTCCGTTCGTTTGGGGAGAATCGGGAGGATGTGACGGCGAAGGCTTTGGCCTATATGAGAGGACTTCAAAAAGCGGGAATTATTACTTCAGCGAAACATTTTCCAGGCCATGGCGACACAGGCGTAGATTCGCATTTGGATATTCCGGTGTTGAATCATTCGCGATCTCGCTTGGATAGTTTGGAATTGTATCCTTACAAAGAGCTTATATCCAATGGTTTGCAAGGGGTGATGGTGGGGCACTTGAATCTGCCAGCTTTGGACACCACAGCGTCTTTAGCTTCCACACTTTCGAAACCGATTGTGACGGGTTTGTTGCGCGATGAAATGAAGTTTCAGGGCCTCGTGTTTACGGATGCGATGGATATGAAAGGGGCGACGAAGATGTTTCCAGAAGGCACGGCGAACGTGAAGGCAATCCTGGCCGGGAATGATGTTTTAGAAACATTTGTGGATGTTCCAGCAGCATTTAATGCCATCAAAAAAGCCTTAGATAACAAGGAAATCACGCAAGAGGATATCGATAGCCGTGTGAAGCGCATTTTGAATGCCAAAGCCTGGGCGGGTCTCGCCCACTACGAACCCATCGTCGTGGAGAATTTAATCAAGGATTTGAACCCGCTAAAAAGTGAAGTGTTGAACCGCGAATTAGCGGAGAAGACGATCACGTTAATTAAAAATCCGGGCGAGTTAGTTCCTATTAAAGCGTTAGACAAAACGCGTATTGCGACCTTGGCGATAGGGAAGCCGTCTTATGGCTCTGTTTTCCCTACCGAGTTCCAAAAAATGGCCAACAACTACGTCGAGATGCCGCATTTTTACCTGGATGAGACGAGCGCAGATACGACGATTGCGCGCATTGAAAATACCCTGAAAAACTACGATGTAGTATTGATGGGGATTCACAGTATTTCAATTCGCCCGGCGAATAATTACAGTTTGAAGCCCGCGATTAAGACCTTGGTGAATCGTTTTACAACCCCTAAAACGGTGGCGATTCACTTTGCAAACGTAAATACGTTGACACAGTTTGATAGTTTAAAGAACGCTGGAGCCTTGATGACGGCTTATCAGGATGGTATTGCGCAGCAAGAAGCGGCCGCGGAGATTGTATTTGGTGCGATTCCAGCAACGGGTAAATTGCCCGTTAGTTTGAATGCGAGCTATAAGCAGGGGATGGGAGTAACGACAACGTCTTTAGCGCGTTTGCAATACAATTTGCTTCCGGAAGCGGTGGGCATTTCATCTGCCTATTTACATGCGAAAGTGGATTCGATGGCGAAATTAGCAATTGCGGTGAAGGGCGCTCCAGGGGTAGTGGTGTTGATTGCCAAAGAAGGAAAGGTTATTTACCACAAAGCTTTTGGCAACCAAATCTATGAAACAACGGTTCCGTTAAAGACCTCTGATATTTTCGATTTAGCGTCCATTACGAAAATTTCCACTTCGGTTCCGGCCTTGATGAAATGGCAAGATGAGGGAAAATTCTCCTTGAAAACGACGATGGGACAACTGGTTCCTTCTTTTGCAAAATCGAATAAAGCACCACTTTTATACGAAGATGTGTTAACGCACCAAGCTAGATTAAAAGCCTGGATTCCGTTCTGGATGGACTATGTGGATAGCACGGATATGATTTTCCACAGCCAGAAATTCAAGCAAAAATTTACGAAGGACGATGTGAAGTACAATTATTTGGAACGCTTCTTTAGTCCAGCTTCAGGAGAAGCGCGTTTAAAGAAAAATATTACGGACCAAAAAGCGATGTGGAAAGAATACGTGGACATCACGAAAGAGGTGACGCGTTGGAAGCCATTTACCTTGTCCTATGCGCAATCGGAGGAATATCCCACGCAGGTTGCTCCCACCTTATGGGCACATAAGACCATGAAAGAGCGGATTATGACGGCGATTAAAGAAAGTCCGTTACGTGAGAAAAAAGAATATGTGTATTCTGATTTATCCTACTATTTGTTGCCATCGGAATCCCCTCGTTTGACGGGTAAACCGTGGACTGAATATTTAGCGGACACCTTCTATAAGCCTCTAGGCGCTTCTACACTAGTATATCAGGCGGAAAAAC
>VFQS010000828.1_pt1 | contig 31191 bp, 31 predicted proteins | sample 3512361 | NCBI WGS metagenome assembly VFQS01 (sample SAMN10412375, study PRJNA504923) | tailings metagenome | isolation source: Relicate 1 Philex TSF3 active mining | place: Philippines
TGGGGCAACTGGTCCTGAGTTTACTGGACTTCTTCAAAGCGATTCTACTGGACCATGGGGATTAACAATAGAAAATATAGGAGATAGTTCAGATGAACATATGGCAGATATAACATTATTAGCATATGGCACAGGTGCTAATATAAATGTTGGATTAAATCAAACAAATGGAAATTTAGAAACTAATTTTTCAACTAGCGGCAATTTAATAATTTCAAATAATGGGTATAATGCTCAAACAATAATATCCAATAAGCTAACTGTTACTAATTTGCAAACACAAAGTTCAATACAATTAGGTAATTTTCCTGATATTGGATCAATTACATTTGACGAAGAAAGTTTATTACAAACAGTAAATTTAGTACCATCACCTAATTGTAGTTTATCAAGTTTAACAATTGATCAAAGTAATGGAGATATTTGGCCAATAGATATAGATAATATTAGCGTCTACAGAATTAGTGGTATAAATCATAATATTTTGGCAACTATACCTTTGACAGGATCTACAGCTCCACGTGATATTACATGGACTCAAACTTGCAATTCAGTATGGGTAATAACGGGAGAAGGAATTACAGCAAATCAAAGTTCTTTAATTAGAATATCCACAGATACAAATCAGATCATGCAGTCTTGGAGTTTGGCACAATTAATAGGTAATGGAATAGCAAATACAATAGTTCATGACGATGACGATAATTTATGGATATGTTGCGGATCTGCATTTGAACGTAGATTATACAAAATATCTATAGTAGATCCATTAAATCCTTTATCAGTACAGAGTATTGACTTAACAAATAGTCAAACTTTAGCTGCTGCTTATAATTTATGCCCATATGGAGATTATATTTATGTTACTGCTTCAACTAAATTCAATTTTACACTTATATCACCTGCTGTGGTAATTAAGATAAATAGAAATACTTATATCACCACATATATACCACTTAATTTTAATGGAAATACTTATTTTCCTGCTAATGGAATGACTGTAAATCCATCATCAAATCATTTATATATTGCAATAGGGATTAATCAATTATTCCAAACTACACAAAATTGTATATTGGAAATAGATACTATAACAGACTCTTTAGAAGAAGTAATCCAATGTCCAACAGGTTCATCTCCTGTAGATTTAACTTATGGTCAAACTCATATATATGCATCTTGTTCAAATAGTAAATTATTAAAAATTCATCATAGTTATGAAAGTCCAACAAAAGTTGCAGCTATTTTAGAAGTTGCTCCATTTTCTAATTTTTTATTATTCAATGACTATTGTTCAAATGTTGCTGTTACTAGTTATAAATCTCCTGATTTTCTTGGAAATTTAGTATCTGGATCTGTATCTATTTTATCTTCTATTCCAACAAATACAAGACCTTTAGAAAATGGTATAGTATTATCGAACTATGATGGATCATTTTTACGTTGTGAGTCAAATTTTTCTTATTCAAACAATAGATTACTAACACCAAATTTAGAAGTACAAGGTTATACCATGTTAGGACAAGGAAATGTTCCAACTTCAAGTAGTTCTACAGGAACATTTGGAGAAGTTGCATGGGATTCAAATTATTTTTATGTATGCATTGGTCCAAATACATGGAAACGTTCTCAATTATCCACTTGGTAAATATTTTTTCGTAAATTTGAATTTAAATTTATATGGATTAGTTAAAACAATGGATAATCCATCTGAACGTTTTATTGTTTTGGCTTCAAAGAAAAGTCCAACATGTCAAAAAATTATTAGTTCTCTCCAATTTTTACAAGGTTTTTTTAATATTAGTCTCATCGAAATAGATTCACCGCAAATGTTAGCTCTTTGTAGAAAAGCAAATATTACTCATGTTCCAGCTATCATATTGCATAATACTTTAACAAATGAATCAAAACGTTTTGTAGGCAATGATGCGGCTCAAATTCTTAATAAAGCTGTACAGCAAGTACAACATAGAAAATCTCTCTTAGAAGCTCAACAAGCTCAACAAGCTCAGCAAATTAAAAAAGGCGGAACTCCTGTTGATAAAGTAATTGATGGAGAGCCATCTGAAGATATTGACGAACTTTCTAGTATTGAAGCAACACCAAATAGTAGATTAAATCAATCAAATCCAATGCAAGCTAACAGACAAACAAAACGTCCTATGAGACCACAACAAGCTGCTAGAAAAGAACTAATGGAACGTGATGTTGGTCCACAAAATCGTCCGCCAAATTATGACAGAGTTGTTCCTGTAACTGCTAGAGATACAGCAAGAAGAACACCAGTTCAAATGAATCCGCAAATGGGTCAACAACAACGTCCAATGGAACGAGATGAAGATATCCCTGATTTAACTGGTCTTCCTGGACAACCAATAGACGAATTAGAATTAGAAGATGATGGTTTCGAAAGACCAATGGGAATGAGCCCTGAAGATATTTTAGGAGCACAAGGTTCACAAGCTGGAAGAGAAGTCAGAGCAAAATCAGAAGCAATTCATAATGAAGCTCTTCGTTTAGCAAAAGAACGCGAGAAATCAGATCAAAGTTATCAACGTCCACAATTGTAATTCATTACAAATTTTAGTAACGAATTTAATCTTCCCATTTTACCAAAAACTTAATTAGTTCTAAATTTTTTGAACTAAGTGCAGTTGATAAATACTTATCATCATACTTGAGTCCAAAGAATTCAATCATCTCTTTAAAACAAACTAACGAACCACTGCGCAAACATTTGTTGATAATGTCTCTGCCATATTTTATTTTTCGCAAAACTATACGTAGACAGTCTTTACTATTATGTAATAGACACTCATCCATCACATATTTCTTGTTGTAATTAATAGTATACGTTTCAATCAAGTGTTCTAATACAACAGGATTTTTGTTGATAATGGCATGATATATTGAACCAGCTTCTGGAAATATACCAGAAAATTCTACTGCATATTCTATTGCGTCTTTTGCTTGTGTTTCATTTATTTTTGCAAAATTAGAATACGTATTTTGATCCACAAATTTAGTTTCATTTGTTAGTTCTTGTAGTTTAGATATCGTCTTTTTCATATTATGGATAGAACAATATGTATAAATTTCAAGTGCATGACGAGTATTATTACTATTATCTTTGATATTATCAAGTAAATAATCTGATATTTCAGAAAAACCTAACGAATTTGAGTACCATACATGAGACCATAATATTTTTATCTTATTTTTTTTAATCGTTTTAAGATCACGTTTATTAATGAGCTCCCACATTTTAAAATTGAAAATTTGCATTTTTAAATCATTTTTAAAACTATTGTATAAATGAATCTTCCTATTTGGGGTGAAAAGAAATGTGATATATGCTCTAATGGAGCTTATTGGTATGTTCCCGACATAGGTTTATTATGTGGCGTCCATAGTAAAAAATATAAAAATAGAATTGAATTAAAAAAAAATCAAAAAGCACTTCAAGCTTTGAGAAATAATAAATATAAACTTCATGAAGATGAATGCGACTTTGTTGCTTATGAAAATATAGAACGTGGAGTTTCTGGTAAATTAATTTTAACCAAATTTTTAATGTTAAAAGATCCTGAATTAGTACATGGTGTAATAAATGTTTATCCTAATTTTCGACATGGAGGAAGACGAGATGGTATAGGCCTACCCCAACTTAGTCCTAAATTTATAGGACCTATAAATCATGGTCAACCAGGATTACCTTTAGCACTTAACTTAGAAAATTTTCATCAAGGCAATAAAGTTTTTAAATCAGAATTGGATACAAATGGAAATCCAAGTAAAATATTTTATGATACACAACTAGAAATGTATCAAAGCGATAATCCAAAGAGACATAAAGATGTTGCACTTGATGACAAAGGTAAACGTACAAATATTCCAGTGTTTTCAATATGGATTGATAAACAAGGAAATGAACATAGACTTAGTTATTTTCAATCACGTCAGTTTTATTGTACATTTTATGAACGTGCTTGTTTAGATGAATCATGTGAGACTGGAAAAGCTTATAAAATGCTAAAAGAATACATTCAATATGGTTATAATTTAAATATTATTGGATATGATGCCTATGTTATAGATAATAAAACAATTGAAGAATGTTATTTGGATATAACGCGTCCTTTTGGACATGAGTTAGTATTATATACTTTGCTAGTATATCCGCAGAATGAGTGGCCGTGGAAAAAATATACAATGTTTGAATTTTGAGATTTCTTTTTCGATTAAAAAGAAAAGTTTATAAAAGAAAAGTTTATAAAAAGATAATATATCTGAAAACTTTGAAAAATAATTTATTGAAATTATATATACCAATACTATCTTTTTGCAAATAAGTTGGAGAAATTTTGTTGTAGATTCCTTCTAATTTATCAAGTATTTTTTGATCTAAAGGTTGACGTGTTTTAAAATCAACTTTATTTTGCATCATGTCATCGATATCAACATCCAAATCTTCTGCGTATTGTTCGTTTAATTCTTTAATTATTTGCTCGTATTCAATCATTAATAAATCTTTAATTTCGTTTTCAGCAGCAGCAACTTTTGCGTCCATTTGAGCATCGCCTTCCAATTGGAAAATTGCTGGATGAGCACGTAAAACATCTAATAATCTACTTCTTTGACCATCTGGACAGAACATATGAGCTTCGCAAATTTGTTCTAGTAAATACTTAGTCATGTCAAGAATTGTTTCTTCTGAATTAAGTTGACTTATATAATTCCATACAAGTGCAAATGTTTCAGGCGCACTTTCAAAATCTTTTTTAAACTCTTTGTGTAGTGTATAATTTGCATCAAAATTTCCATTAGATGATCCTATTGTCATATGTTCTAAAAATTTTCTATAATCTTTAAAACTGTTATAAATATGTTTTTTACCCATATGGCCGATTGCAGTTACTTTTATTTTTAATAATTCTGGATTCTTTTTAACTTGTGCGTCTATATAGTCATTGAATGATTTAAACGCTGCATCAAAACCAACAATTTTTTGTGGAAATGTTTTTAAATGTTTTGTAAAAACAACAACATCTTTAACTGCTGCGTCAGAATGAACATTAGTAGTATCTCTTGTATTAGATATTTGTGGATTTTCCATTGCATATTTATTAAATACTTGTTTACATCTTTCTGCAATTATACGTTTCCATTGACTATTTTCTGAAAGTTTTAATCCATTCGTAGGATACTCGTCATTTTTAATCAAATATCTCATACAATCTCTTGGATTAATTGGATACATTTTATGTTTCATATTTGGATTATATAATTTAGCTTCAATGAGTCTATCTTTAAATATTTCAAAATCAAATTCTTTTTTACTATCAGGATTAACTAATGGATTATCTTCATAAATTTTACGTTGATTTTCATTTAAAGATGGAACTTCATACCAATTAGCTCCTTTATTTTTATGATTCATAATTTGGATTTTATCATCTTCATGCAAGTGTCCTAAATCTTTGTTAAGTTTTATATATTTAGAGTCATCTGCTCTACCTAGTATTTTATCATATTCTTGTTTATCTTGAGACTTTAAAAATTTAATATTACGGTAATCAAGTATTTCGTTAGGATCAATATTTGGATTTTTATGATAAATATTTTTCAGTTTTTCAAGTTTTGGTAAAAAGATTTCTGTTAATTCTGATTGTAATGAATTTATAATATTACCATTAGGAGCTCTAAGATTTTTACCATATTCCATTTCGTTTAATGCAACTGAATGTACTCCTTCTTTTGCATACCAGACTTCTGGTTTATTTGTATTAGGGTTAATTACAAATCTACAATAATTTTTATCCCATTTTTTCATTGACTTAAATTTATCAAATGTAATTGGTACATAATATAGAGTGAATATAGTCCATAATTTCATTTGATCTTGTTTAAAAGTCCAATATTTTCCTTCAATTGATGTTCCTTGACGTATTTTAACTCCAAGTAGCTCTTCTAATTCTTTTAATGTATATTGTTTTAATTCTTGTTCATCAAATCCTAAATCTTTCACTGCTTTTTGTCTGGCTTGATCAAATGAAATTCCTGTGTTATCAGCTTGAGTATCTTTAACATAAACAAAATAATCAGCAATATCTTCTTCTGCTTTTATATCATTGGTAAGTTGTTGAATTATTTTTGTTTTATATTCATCTTTTATCTTAACGAGTTCATCTCTATACTTGAATGGATCGTAATATTTAGTTTTCATTATATATAAGAAGGTATAAAAATTTTCATCAACTATAATTACGCTTTTTTCTAAATTTTTATTTCCTTTAACAGTTACTTTTTCTATTCTATGTGGTTCAAAATCTGTTATATCATAATCTAATTCAGAAATATTTATCCATCTTGGAGTATAGATATCTTTTAATGGTTTCTCTTTATTAATATTTATTTCATACCCATTAATATCAACACCATTTTGATTGCAATAATGTAATCTATTCTCATAGTTTGCATCAAACTTTAATACTTTTTGTATAGTTGTGTATGCATCGTATTTTTTATCAATATTGAAATCACTCAAGTACGCATTAACCCATTTTTGTGGAAATTTGATAAAAGGTATTTCTATATCTTTTTTAATAGTTTTTACTTGTCTTATAGGGACTAGGTCTCTTGGGGAATAAGGTAAGAAAACAACTTTTTCGCTAAAATCAGTAATTATTTTATCTGTAGCCCATATTATATATGATTTATCAAAATATTGTTCTTGTGCTTCAAATGCTTCAAATGCTATTATAAACATATTATCATTAAATTCTAATAAATAATTTAATTCATATCGTAAATCATTTAGTCTATTTTGTGGACAATTCAACAAATTTTTGATATCTTCAAGCAATAGTGGTCTATCTTGAATTGTTTCGAATAGTTTCTCTAATGCTTTACTCATTCTTCCTCTTGGTTTTATGTTTAAAAATTTATAATTTTGGTAATCTATTGGTCTAAAGTCTAGAGAACGCATAAAGTTTTCATTAATTTGTGGTTCATAAAAAATTTCCAATTTTTTTGGTACTTGAATAGGTTGTTGTACTTGTACTATTCCATTGTTGATATTTTGGATTTCTTGTAAATAGTCGTTATATGTAATATCTTCTTCACAGTAACCTTGTAAAATACCTTGAGCTCTATTGGCTTTAATCCATCTATAAGGTGGATCTGGATTACAATTTTTCATGAGATTTAATTTATTTCCATTTTTATCTACTGCATTATTATTAAGACGTTGATAAATTGGATTTCTAACAGGTTGTCTAACGGGAACTATTTCTTGAACTGCTGCTGGAACTACTGCTGGAACTACTGGAACTGCTGGAACTACTGGAACTATTTCTTGAACTGCTGGAACTACTGGAACTGCTGCTGGAACTACTGGAACTACTGGAACTACTGGACCTTGGTTTGCATTATTTCTTTCCCATTCTTGAAGTCTCAATAAATATCCATTATAGTCTAAATCTTCTTCACAATATCCTTCTGGTATACCTTGTGCTCTATTTGCTTTTGTCCATCTATAAGGTGGATCAGGCATACAGTTTCTCATCTTGTTACGTTCAGAATTTCTTGGCACTCTCTGATAATTCATATTTCTTTGTGGACGTTCGATTACTTGGAGATTTTGTTCATTTTGTTCTTTGCTAGGTTTACGTTGTAATAAAGGACGTTGTGCAACTGGTGGTTGAACTGGTGGTTGAACTGGTGGTTGAACTGGTGGTTGAACTGGTGGAATTTGTTGATCATGTTGCGGAAGTCCAGGATCACCGCAACGTCTAAGAAAACGTTGATAAACAGCTTTACCAATTTCTATTTTACGATTTGTTTTTGGATTAGTTGTTGGATTTTGTTTCCATTGGAAACAATCTTCATCTGTGATGTCCATTTCTTTTTATTTAAAAAGAAAATATTAAATCATGTTTTCATATTCATATATTATTTTTCTAGCCATTTCCTTCGCACTTACTCCTTTTTCATAATTATCTCTATATGCTTCATCAACCAAATCATCTAAGTGCAAACTTATCTTATCATATACAATTGAATCTACACGTTTTTTCCATAAAAAAAATCTATCAACCATTTACATTTATGATGGTACATATTTAAGCAATAATTTCTTACCCCAATACATATATCCATAGTATAATGCAACAATTATACCTACATTTACAATGTGTTCTATGCCTTTATAAATAATCCTAGTTCCATTTTCTGGTACAATTCTCAAATATTTTCTTACAAATATTCTAACCAATAATATTGCTGTATATAAAATAGCAATAATTAAAAAACGCAACGCAACTTTCATGTGAAAATCCCATTTTTCATCTATTATTGGCGGTGGTTTATAATAATTTGCGTCTAAGTTATCAATATTTTTAAACCAATCTTTATCTAATAATGACATGATACCTTCTGTATTTGGTTCATAATCATTTCCTCCAAAACGAGAATTGAACATGACCCATCCCATAGTATCAACATTAAATTTTTCATGATCTTTCAAATAAACAAAATCAACATGTGGAGACCATTTAAATCCTCTATCTAAATAATCATTAGCAAATCCTCCAAAACGAAATACTTGTCCACATTTTGGATACAATCCATGACCAGAATATGCCATATAGCACACTGGATGACCATTATCATATTCAATATCAGAAGCATTAATCCAACGTCCATCTGTTGATCCATGTGCACCATAAAACATACGTAATAATTTATTATTTTCAAATTCAAGTGTAACATGTTCTATATCTCCAGGATGAGAGCCAAGACCAACTAAACCAGCTATTTCATAATTTCCATTAAATGCGAATACGACAAAATATGTCAAGTACACTTTACCATTAAGTTCTTTCATTATACAATAAATTGGTACATCTGAAATTGGTTGTTGACCTTTATAAACACTTTCTGGAAATGAAAGTACAACATCTCCATCACCTCTACGTTCAAAATTATATTTCTTGGCAATTTCAAATATATCTTTATGTGTTGGTTTAGAAATTCTTGTATTATCATTAAAATCTATCAAAGTACTGTAATTTAGTAGCCAATTAATAGAACAAGGAAAATAACGTTCTTCACTATGAATATAAATGATTGGAGAATACTGCATTGCAAGACTTTCCATTTTAGAAATTGAAAAGAAAATAAATAAATCTTTGGTTAAAAATTAAGATGAGTCAACGTCGTCAACCTTATCAACGACATGAATTACATGATTTAATCGTTGAAATCAATAAAGAAAATTATTCAGGTATTCAAACTCATATTGATAAAAATATGAATCTCTCCCATGTATCAATTATTTCTTTTCTTGATCGTATTAAAAAAAATCATATCATCACGAAACAATTATTCATGAATAAAGTTTACAAGTTATCTAAAAACGAAGATTACTTTAAGAGACAACTATATGAGAACTTAATCGATAATATAACGGACTTTGATTTTCTCCAAGATCCTTGGTGGAGACAACAACTTAAACATTCAAATATAAAATTTCCGCCATGGAATAAAGACTCTAGAGAAAAAGTAAATCACATTCAAAAATATCTGAATGAAGTTCAGTTACAAAAACAATTTTTAATTAATGAACATAAAGATGACATTTGTAAAAATATTATTGACCATATTATAATAGAATTTATTTAATTTTAAACTTTACAATAACGTAAGGTTTAGTATTTTGATATTATACCTTCTATTTTATAATCTAGAAATATTTTATTCACATCACTTAACTCAAATAGCTTTTTCGAGTCTTTATTTTGTATTGTTTGATTTTTCTTTTCCCATGTAATATGAAACTGCTCTGTTTCAATCCAAACTTCAAACATTGAAATATCATCATTCCATAATAATCCCTTTATATGAATTTCGATTGTTTCACCAATACGATTCCACCATTTTTGTAATTTTTTGAAATCACAGAAATTTGTCCAGTACAATAACGTTACATGATATGAACGTGTTGCTGGCATATGTATTTTCTTTTCAATAGTATACTTCTCACATGATTCATCAATTATTTTCTTAATATCATTTTGATTAACTTTTACTCCTAGGTATTCACACATAACAAAATTATTCTTAGAAATTAATAAGTCATTGTCCAAAAATTTACAAATTTTACCTAGTACTTGATCAATACTTTCACCAAAAGTAACGTTAATTAAATTTTGAAAATCTTCTGCTAATGGCGACTGATATGTGCTACTAAAATCTTTGATAACTTTTTCACACATGGGATAGAATAAAGTTTTGTGATATTCTCTGTCTTTTATTCTTTGGGACAACTGTTCCAAATCTTTTGGTGGTTCAAAATTAACACAGATTATTTTTTCTGTTGTAACATGTTTTAAAGTATTTGTGCGCATTTGTTTAGTTGTATTTGATTTTCCAAGAATGATTACTTTATTGGAATCATTTTTAATATAATCTAATACTGCAGCATCAAAACGTTTACCATCACGATTGAACATGTCTTGATCCAAATAGATTGAAGATATTGACTTCTCTAGGAGACCATACATTAAATTTGAACCTACTGTCGTTTTACCAGATCCAGGTAATCCACATAACATAATGATAGTTTTATCGGTATCCATAAGTTTTTTATCAGAATTTAGATAGTTTGCATAAATATTATATCCGAATTGTTCTGGTTTATTTTGTTTGACCCATAAAAAGAAATTTATCCAGTCTGAAATTTCAGATTGTTTAAGGTGAATATGATACTCGTTAAGCCTATCTTTTAATTTAAGGTGAGAACTACCATTATTTATATATTCTCTTATTGTACGTAAAATTGTATATTCTTTATTTTTAAATTTTTGAATGCGAACTACTCTTTGGTCCTTAACAAAGTACAAGACTAGTCCTTCCATATTAGGTTTATGGAAATATTCATCCTTGATCACATCTAATTCAGAATTATTTTGACATGCAAATATATCTACTGCTTTAACACCGATTTCTTTACAAATCTTAACCATTTCATCTGGAGTACACCAAGTATATTCGCTAAGTACTGAAGTAATAGCAAAGAATTTAATTTCTTCTTTTTCGTATGAACATACATGATAATGTTCTGGATTTATATATTCTCCAACAAAGCAAACGTTATTTTTAACACAAAAATCAAAAATATCAAATGTGAAGTTTTTAAAAAAACATTTTGCCATTTTGATTGCATAAGAGTAGCGAATATTATCCACAATATTTAGTTGATCGTGGATAGAAGATAAGTCTGTTAAATCTAACAAAATATGTACGTTTTTTGAACCTATAACGCAATACTTAACGTTATCATATTTAAAAAATCCAACATGAAAGCATTCTCCGTTCTCTTTGATGGTTGCAAAGACTTGGTCCCATTCATTATTCCAGATTGCGCCATTAAGACCATAAGTATGATTTTCATCACCGAATTTTTTAGATCCAACTAGCGTGTAAATTAATACGTTATCATGATAAACTTCAGATTTTCCACGTGGTAATTGTTTCCAAACGTTATGATCCATATAAGCATCATCATCGTGTAGAGATGGATTAATACAGTAATCCTTAACGATAAATTTCTTGTTTGGAAATTCAAAAGTATGAATACGTTCAACTATGGTTGATTTATTTTTCATTATTTTTCTTTGAATTTTCTTTGAATTTTCTTTGAATTGAATATTAAGCATAAAATCAATTTATTTAAAATGCAGAAAGGTAGTTCTAAAAGTTTAACATGGCTTTTACGTCATGGAATGCAAGAAATTATGGAAGATGGTTATATTGATATTGATATTCTTATATCATTGGCTAAGTCAAAATATCTTATAGAGTTCACACGCGAATCAATCCTAGAATGGGTTAGCACTGATAATAAACAACGTTTTCATATCCAAGATAATATGATAAAGGCATCTCAAGGCCATTCGCTAGCTCATGTTAAAAGCGAACTACTAATGGATCGACTCGAGTTATCATTCTTTACAGAAAATCCAATTCATAGCACAGACAAAAAATCAATAGAACTAATACTATCTTCTGGTTATCTAAAAAAAATGAGCAGAAATTGTGTACACTTCAGTATAGATCCAAAGTTGCGAAGAAAGTGTAAATATAATATTGAATTAGATATTCAAAAATACTATCAAGACGGAAATCATCTGTACTTAGCAAAAAACAACGTCATATGTAGTAGCGAAGACATAGAAGTTAAGTATCTGAAAATTGAAAAAATAAACAATTAGTTAATTAGTATTAACTGTATAATAGAAATGTCTGATACCTTAATTTATTTAAATGATTTAGTTTCAAAAGATGGAAGTATATTAGGTAATATTCCATTAGCTACTTTATTGAAAGTAGAAATTTGTTATACTGGACATCTAAAAGATTTAGAAAATTATTTAAGTATCAGTATTAGTACTGATAAAATGTTTGATAATATTTATTGTCCTATAATTAGTAATTATATCACTAAATATAATAAAAACTCTATCGTCTATATTATTGAAAGTAAAACAAATAATGATTGCGAATCTTATAAGCCACATCTGTTAAGACATATCGCATTTGTTTTTAGTATTAGAGACTTAAAAAAAGGTGATATTATAAATGTTGATTCTTTTAATTGTTCAGTATTAGAAGTTGGTAAAAAAATTTTTCAAAAAAACTTAGATCTTATTAAAGAGATTGAAATAGATTATTGTCTAACAAGGGACTCAGAAGCTACAATGTTATCATTTAGCATAGATTCAAGAAATAAACAAGAAATAGAAACTGCATTACGTAAAAAGATAAGAATTTTAAAGAATGATGAAATTCGTTTGTTTCGTTTATGCTTAATGGGAATTGTAGATGAGTCTATTGTTAAAAATTACGCAAAAGAAACATTAAATAATAATTTAATTCAATTTTTTTCTGATATTGAGTACGAATTGCCACCAAGTGCAAAAAGTACAAAAAGAAAACGTAATTTTTCTACTGATGATTTTATTCAATCTATAAATAGCTGTGATTATGATAATATTATGTTATGTTTGGTTAATAGGATAGAATTACAACCAGGTTATGAAATTAAATTTGTTAATACAATAGAAGACCTAAGTTACGTTGATTATGACATTGACACGCATTTAATACATACTGTACTTGAGTGGTGTTTGAATACAATGAATAAAACAGTTATTGATTTATTAGAAGAACGAAAAATGTTACCAGAAGACTTGATGGAAGAAGAGAAACTAAATTTAGATATGGTAAAAGCATTGATTTAAAAAAATAACTTTATATAATATAAAGTTAACCCTAATGGATTATTCCACTGATGATATTTGGAAATTATTTAGTCCTGATGGAATACTTGTATTTAAAAAGTCTGGAAAGACGCGAAGATTAATAAAATTAAGATTAATGAAAGATGGTAGTGGCTTTAAGTGGAAAAGTTTTTGGTTTATTTCTAAAAAATTATTTTTCAAAGATATGATTGATATACAAATTGATAGAAATATATTAATAATTTATTATATGAATAAAGGTTTACAAAAGCAATTTGAAGTAATATTTCCAAATGGTTATCAAGCTAAATTAATTCATCACGTATTAAGTAATTTAATAACGAATGATCAAGTTTAAAATGAATAATTTATAAAATTTGATAATCCTATAAAATGTTTATTTGTCAAGAAATATTATCTAGTGGCGATAATGAACTTGCTACTTTATGCAAAATTCTTCAAAAACATACAAAATATAATCCTTTAGGTCATATAGGACATTCAAAAAATTCATATGTTGTATTATGTGAAAATAATACAGTTGTTAAATTTACATCTGAACTTGACATAATTACAAATGATAAAATCGATTTTTCAAAATTCAAATATCAAATACCAAATGAAATAAAATTTGCTACTACTGTAGAAAATATAGAACATTTAGCTGTTCCAAAAGATACTCTTAGAATCATAACTTTATTAGAACGCGAAAATCAAGTACAAACGAAAATATGGGTATGCTTAGTTTATCCACAATATTCAAAAGATCTAGAGTCTTACGGAATTAAAGCGCTTACTAATTATCAAAAATTACTTATGACTTCTCACTTATTAAAGGCTGTCATTAATTTACATAATATTGAGTGGTATCATAATGATATAAAACCAACAAATCTTGTCGTTCATAAGGGATTGTTAAATTTAATTGATTTTGGATGCGCAACAAAAGAAAATATTAATATGGATTTTAAAAATACATTTTCATTTTTTACTCCTATGCAAGCTTATAATCATCTAAGTTTAAATCTAAACTCCTTTATTAAGGAATCTGTATATAAGTACATGCCACTGTTAGAAATATCTATAAAAGAATTATATAACGCAGTACCTATTGAAAATATGTATATAGAAAAGTCTGATGCAAATGATATATTTTGTATAATGATAATGATAGTATATATTTTTGGTAATCATAGAAATTTTTACATTAATACCGAAAGAAAAGGATTATCATATAATGACGAAGAACTACAATGCGAAATATATGATAATGTACTAATGTATTGTCAAAATCCACGTAGTTATATATTAACAAAATTAAGATATCATAGAGTTCCTTATTTTTTACATGAAAATATAATAGAGTGTTTTATCATGCAGAGTTCACAATCGTTAAAAGACTTATATATTAAGATAAGTCAATATTTGGAAAATTTTGAAAACATTGATAATAATGTAAATTCAAGGGCAGGAAGTCCAATATTAGTTCCACCGATGGAATAAATTTTAACTTTATAAATGGATAAAGTTAAATCATGCAGGTTGAAATATCTGGTTCACAATCTGATTCGTCAGACTCGTCGTAGTCTAATCCTGCAGATTGATAATCAATATAATCTTTATACATGATTTCAAATTTTTTAGTTGCATGACTTTTGAAAAATTTGTATAAAGAAATTATTGGATGATAAGTTCCCATAAATATTATTTGCAAATTATTTTGTTTATGGAATGAATTTCTAATGGAAAACATATTATTATCACCATACATGTGCAATTTGATTTTCATATCATTTTTATTGACTAAGTACGAATTGAATAATAATGTAATTTGTTCAATCTCGTGGAGGGTAAAGTCTGCGTATGTTTTATTTTTGATAGAATTAATTATATTTATGTACAATATGTAGAATTCTATAGATAATATTTTAAGTTGTTCAAGGAAATATTCATCTGCCCTTTTAAAATCATGGGTTGATATAATTGTTGGTTCACATGAGTTTTGACTTGTTTGGATAAAAAATAGTGGTTCTAATTCACAAATCACATGTGTTTTAAAATATAAACAATCAGTGAATATTTGTTGAGTTTCCATTTTTATCCTAAAAAAATTTTGAAAAACAAAATCAATTTAAAATAAACAAGCAAAGCTATAAATGAATACTATCACAGAAATAGAAGAAACACAAGAAACACAAGATAAAGATATATTTACATTGTCTTTATATTATCCTATGACTAAAATTAAAGATAATTTATTCTTGGGATCTATGTTAGCATTTGACTATATAGATTTATTTTCCCATATGAAAATTAAGCATATTATATCGTTAAGAAAAATAAACGTAGATCCTTGGGGAATACAATTACATTCATATTATACAAGCCATAAAGATTTTTGTAATAAGTTTCCAAAAATGATTCAGGAAATATTTACTTTATACAAGCTAGCTAAAGAATCAAATGATAATATATTTATACACTGTAAAAGTGGTCAGCATAGATCTGCAACTATAGTAATTGCAATATTAATGAAATTTTATGACATGGACTATAGCAGTGCGTTTGGTTTTACAAAAGGTCTACGTCCATGTGTTGAAGATGTATATATTATCAATAAAGATACATGGACTCTTACAGTTAATTCAAAATATTTGGGATATTATCATTCCCGCGTTGGATAAAATTAAATTATTTTAATAGTTGTTTTAACGCTGAATCCATTTGTTTAATTTGTTCATATTGTCTAATAGTTGGTTTTTTAGGTTTCTCATCATGAATTGCAGCTGATATTGTCAATTCAATGCATTCTAATGTTATATAGAATAATAGTCCACTTAGATATTCAAGACCTTGTTGAGTTAATTTGTTAAATCCAGATTTTTTGACACTTAGTGACAACCATTTTTTAAATGTTTCAGAAACTTTTCCATCATTTTCATCCTTATATGATCTAATGAATACATTTAAGAATTCTTTTGGAACTTCTTTATCAAAAATTGCTAATATCTCTGTACCATCTCCAATTTTTATATTTTTCAATAATCTATTTGATAGTCTTATAATATCGTCCATTATTGCTTCACCAACAGTTTTTGGTAATGTAATGTTTTGTTTCCATAATTCAGCTGGAAGCAATATTGTAATTAATTGCAACACATCATTTTTTAATGCTTTAATATCTACTACTTGTTCTGGTTGCGGTGCTGGTTGCGGTGCTGGTTGCGGTGCTGGTTGCGGTACTGGAACTGGTTGCGGTGCTGCTGGTTGCGGTGCTGCTGGTTCTTCTGTTAACATTTTTCTACAATAGCTTTTTCCAATGTCTGATTTTGCTTTAGGTATCCAATGAAAAGGAGGAGATGGATAACAATCTTTAATTAAACGATTTGAATTTTCCCAGTTAAATCTAACTCCAACTGGAGATACTCTACGTTCTGGTTGTTGAACCTGTGCTGGTTGTTCTGGTTGTCTAGGTTTACTTTTCGATCTTCCACGTCGTACTTGAGCCTGTTCTGGTTGTCTAGGTTTACTTTTAGATCTTCCACGTTGTACTTGAGCCTGTTCTGGTTTTTGCTGAGTTCCTACTACTTTTTCTTTGTACTTTTCACATTTTTCTTTTAGTTCGTTGTAAGTGTCTTTTCCTTCTGCAATTTGTCTTCCAGATAAAGGATTAATCAATGGATTTTTTAACCATTCTTCACAATGTTTTTTTGTGATACGTTTCATTTAATCTAAAGTGAGAAAATATAATTTATATAAATTCTACAAAATGAATACTGAAACATTCAATAAAAATTTGCTGGACTCGTCATGGCTAAGCACAATATCGCAAACTAAATTATTTAATCTTTTTGACTCAATAGAACCTAATGATGAAACTTATATTAATTATTTTAATCAACGTCATCTGATTTCCACGTTTGTAGATAATATACTTTATCCATTTATAAAATGCTCTGACATAAATTGTTTACAACGTCTTGTACCACTATTTTCTCAAGACGTTCAGCTTATTTCTTACCTTGTTTTTAATAAAAATATATCGTTAGAATGTTTAACAAAACGACAATTAAGAAAGCTACTCGTAATTTGTCTTTTAAATGACTATAGCTATAATCTGTTATTATACATAGTTGATTTTTATATTCCACTAAAAGAAGATCTTGAATATATAGCATCTGTGCCATTTGCTGGAAGCTTACTAATACAACTATGTAATAAATGCGAATTTCTAATTTGGGACATTCAAGAAATATGGTATCAAGATAAAAATAAATTTTCTTATCTGACTCAAATAATAAAAAGTTTTAATAAAAAGAAATTAGGTATATTAAATGAATGTATATTATATAATGATGTTAATTCCATAATTTCTGAATATTAAAAATAGGTTAAATATAAGAAAATATAGAATAAATGTCGTATATTTTGGAAATATTAGCTGATAACGAAGAAGTTCGCAATTTTTATTTAGAACGTCAAAATCATACAAATGATAGTGGTGTTGATTTATATGTTCCAACTGAATATGTCGTAAAATGCGGAGAAGTAAGTTTCTTAAATCATGCAATAAAATGTAGAATGCTTAAAGTCACAGGAAATGATACTGTACAATGTGGATATTACTTATATCCTAGAAGTAGTATTTCTAAAACTCCACTTATGTTAGCTAATTCAGTCGGTATTATAGATGCTTCTTATAGAGGAAATATAATAGCAGCATTAAGATATTGTATAAAATCTAGCGATATTAAGCAATATTTATATGAAGGTTGTCCATATTATACTGTTGAAAAAGGAACAAGATTGGTTCAAATTTGTGCACCAGATTTATCGCCAATAACTGTAAGATTAGTTGATAGTCTTGACGAAACATTACGTTCTGAAGGTGGATTTGGATCAACTGGAAAATAAATTTGTACCGACAAATAAAAATTGTACTGTAAAACATAATTTAAAATATTATGTTTTATTTAATAAAATGGATTTTGATCTTCAAAATAACATAAGATCTTACAATATTTTAGGGTTGAGTCCTAAAACTAATGACGAATTAATTTACTTTTTAGATTCTTTAAATAAGTCCGCGGTTGAAAAACTTGTAATTCTTGGAGCTGTTATTGATAAAGTTGAAGATATCCACATCCCTAATACTAATGATATTTTAGTTTTACGTACTGCTCTAAAAGTCATGTACAAAAAATTATTACATGAATTAAATGGTCCTATCAAAATTACAGATTTAATGTTTATTTCTGATAGACCATTCGTATTTAACCAAGTCTTAGTTGATGAAAAATTAGAAATAACGTCTATTGCATTACTAAGTTTAGCAAAAGTAATTAATTTATTAGGAGATGAGTATATTTTTGACACATCTTTAAAATTTGAATTGGGATTAGATGCATGTACTATGAAAGATTTGACTCTAGTTATTTATGCATCTTTAGGTCTTCAATACAACTTTAGACCTTGCACTGAAATTTTATTAAAATGTATTGAAGAACCTTTACTTAAGCTACAACGTACAGAAATAGTGTCATGCTATGATAATATGATTCAAAACTACCATGCGCTTTCAGATGAAATAATTGCTTCTAAATTAAAACATGTATATATAACTAATATATCTTATATTAGAAGTAAAGTAGAGTATCTTTTTTTCGGTTTGAAAAGAATACTAGGTCTTGAAATAAAAACAAACAAAATGTCAAAAGAAATTTCAATATCTGACTTACCAAAGCATTATACTCCAGAAAAATTAAGATCTATTTTGAATATTACTGATGCTTCTGATATTAAAGTTGTAGACGCGAATGATTCTTTTTCTGGAATTATTACAGTTAAAAAAGATACTAATTTAGAAGATAAAATAAATGAGTTAATTATAGTTGATAAAACACGTTATTTTCCACATGTACAAAAAGAAATGTTAAATCAAACTAATATAAGTAATTTATTAGAAGACACACGTGAAAGATATATAAATTCATTAACTATTCTTGATGAAATACTAGCTCAAAATATAAGTCATAATATAGATGAAATATGGGATATTATTACTAACATGTATGAAATTGTAATGACACTTCCATTATTTGTAGAATTGTTAGATCAACGTAAGTTATTCAAAAATAAAGCTGGAAAATTAATTGATAAATTGGTTGAGCATGATATTAAGAGATTTAACATGGATGATGAAGAAGCTGTTCAATATAAAAAAATGTCATTGATTGAAAAATTGAGATTAAGAAATAGATATTTAAATTAATTTTAAAAGCTATCAAAACTTTACAATACAGTAAAGTTTTTTCTGTATTTATATATAAATGGAACTAAAAGGATTTAGTAAATTTGCTGTAGAGAACAGAAATAGATTGAAAATAGAAAATCCACTATTGTCTAATCTTGAAATTACAAAGCTTTTAAAGGCGTTATGGGATCAACAAAAACCAGTACAACAGGCTCAACAACCAGTTCAACAAAATAAGTTTTTAGAAATGGATGGTGATCTTTTAACATTAAAATTAAAACCACATGAGTTTATAATGCATCAAGTCAATGCAAAAGGTGGTAGATCAATGGGACTTTCTAAAGAATTATTTGCAATATATCCATCAGCTAATGTATATAAAAATAAAGTACAGCTTCAAGTGGGAGAAGTAAATATTTCAACACCTATTATAAATTTAGTAGGTCAACGTAATCCTGGAAAAGCAAATAAAACAGATGATACAACAGAAATGAGACTTGCATGGTTCAAACAAGGTTTAGAATCATTAAAACAATTAAAACACGATATAATATTTGTACCAAAATTTATAGGATGCGGATTAGCTGGTGGAAACTGGAATGATTATTATAAATTATTAGAAAACTCTGGGTTAAATATAGTTATGGTAAATTATGTACCTAATTTAGAAGTTCAACAAGAACAATCACAAGAACAACCACAAGAACAAATTCCTGAAGCTCCGCATGTAGAAGTTGAGCATTGGATTCGTTTAGAAGGAAAAATGAAACGTTTAATGAAAGACTGTAAACCAAATCCACCTTATAGATGGACTAAAGCAAATAAAGCACAAGGAATTGCACAAGGATATTGCGAAGAACTAGTTGGTCACATTCAACCACAACAAGTTCAACAAGAAGTTCAACAAGAAGTTCCACAAGAACAACGTTGGACACGTCTAGAAGGAAAAATGTCTAAACTAATGAAAGACTGTAAACCTAATCCACCTTATAGATGGACAAGTGCAAATAAAGCAAAAGGTATCCAAAAAGGATATTGCGAAGAATTACATTGATCGCACAAAGTCTAATATTTTTTGTTTAAATACGTCATCTTTTAGTTGCTTTATGATATTAATAATTTCATCTTTATCTTTATAATCTTCGTCAAAAATATAATCTATAATTTTAATTTCATCTTCATGTTTTTTTAATATATTTGTTATATCATGTCTAAGACCATCAATAGTTCTATCCTGTAAAGATATCGTTTGTTTCAAGTTTCTATTTTCTGCTAATATTGCATTTGTATTTATTAAATCTTTTGAAGGAATTGTTGGGCAAGGTATTCTCTTATTATAGTTCATGTTTATCCTATGATTCAAAAATTTAAATTGAAAATATGATTAATTTTACTGTATTTATAAAATGACAGATGTACAAAACGTAAAAGTTAATAATATAAGACCTAAGTACAATAATCTTCAGGAATGGTGTAACGATCATTCAAATGTTTATATAGGAAGAAAAGGTATCGTCTTTATAAATAAAGAACGATATCCTAAAGAAGATTCTATTTGGGCTAATCCATTTAAAATAACATCCCTAACGAATAGAGAACAAGTACTGCAAGAATATGAATCGTATATCAGAAAAAAATTAGATTCTGATAAAACATTAATACAAAAATTATTAGACCTAAAAAGTAAACATCTAGGTTGCTGGTGTAAACCTGAACAATGTCATGGAGATATATTAATAAAATTAATTAATGAATATGATAAAAATTCTGATTCACTTTATAAATGGATAAGTACAACTAAAAAACAAGTAATTAAAAAAAGTTGTGATAAAACACAACTAAATCAAAATCCTGAATTAGTAGTTAAGAAATATTTCTTAAAAAAACGAGAAAATTAATAAACTTTACGTTAATGTAAGGTTTATAAAGTAATAACTGGACTAATATAAGTTTTTAATTCGTGTAAATCTTTCACAAAAATACTACCATTTATAATTGGTATACTAATAGAAATACCATTAATCTCATGTGTCCAATTAGTGTCTGTTATGTAACATGCAGATGTTCCACATGATCTACATATATTACATTGTTGTAACATAGTTCCATTAAACGTACTATATCTACTATAATAATATTTTTCTAAATCAAATTTAGCATTAGCAGTTATACATGGACAATCTACTTTGCAATATACTAAACCTTTTATTACTAAATTTCTTAAATTACTTTCGCATTTTATCAGAGAGTTACATTTACATTTAAATAGTATGTACTGTCCTAGTGTAACAATATTATTAATTTTGTCAATATTCGAATTAGTCCAATCGTCGATTAATATTGTTGGAATTCCAAATGATTGACACATTTTAATTACTGACTCATCGCAAGACAAATCATGTACCAATAAATCATTTCTGCATGACAGATTTTGATATACATGCACGTCTAAAAATTTAGATATTGGATCACTATTATCTTTTAGGATAAAAAGGGGATTCATGATTTAAATATTTGATAGCTATCCTTAAATAACTTTAAAATGGATCAATTAAAAAAACGAATTATAACACAAGGAAATGGTCAACAAATTCCTGCAAATTCTACTGCAGTCGTTCATTATCGTGGACGTTTATTGAACGGATTAGAATTTGATTCATCTTATTCAAGAAACCAACCATTTGAATTTGTTGTTGGAATGGGTCAAGTTATTCAAGGATGGGATATTGGTGTTGCATCTATGACAAAAGGTGAAACATGTGAACTATCAATTCCTGCACATCTTGCATATGGTAATAGGGGAATTGGTCCAATACCACCAAATTCTGCGTTAATTTTCGAAGTTACTCTTTTAGGATGGAAATAAACTTTACATTTATACGTAAAGTTTATACAATATATTCTGGAATATAATGCTCTTTCAAAGGTTTTGCAAGTGGTCTAGTTTGTTTAAGTCTCATGTATGATTCTACGTAAGTTTCATTTTCTAAAATTCTAATTGATCCTATATAACCCATGTCGTTGAAATTTAATACTTTATTTCCTATCTTAACTTTATCAATCCAGTAAAAAAAACATGTAGGACAGTAATGCTTAAAACAATATGTCCATATATTTTTTTGTCCATATGTATCTTTATATTCTTTTGATATAGCCCATAAAGGATACTTTTGATTTTGCCATATATGTTTTGTAAATTTAGTAAAACGAACTCTTGGTGGTTTTGATAATTTTGTTCTTTTATCTAATATATAACAACAACCAAAATTTTTATTCTCACAAGCTAAATTGATCGAAGGATCTAGAAAATCTAAAATAATATTAATAATTCCTTTCTCACTAATTTGATCTAAAAAATCCATATTTTAGTTAAATATTATAAATGAATGACTTTGCAGAACTTTATGAAAATTTAAAGTTTATCATTTTAGGTAAAGCATTATACATGAAATGCTTAAATTCATTTGCACAAGATGAAGATTTACAAAATCGTTTACGATACCTAAATGATAAAGGATTTTTGACTAATATTGATATTGATACATTAAAATTGATATGTAATATTAGAGAAGTGCATGATGTTGAATCATTATCAAAAAGCGATTCCATAATTATTAAAGATATGTTAGATAACTTGAATAATGATATATTTATTAATTCAAAAAGCCGAGTTAAAAATATATTAGTCGAGCATATTCTGCAATTATCTGAAATTGAACGTAAGATAGACATCGTTGATTTTGATATACAAAAGCTTTCAACAATAGATGAATTAAAACAACAATTAAGATCATGCAAAGATAGAATTGATCTAGAAAGATTAATTAGAACAATCCGCTCTCAGAACGATAAGCAAAAATTAATTGACGCAGTACAATTCATTTGGGCTTATGACAACAATTTATATAAAGCATATTATGACAATTTGCTGAACAAAGACCAAGAAGTTATTAATTCTTTATTATGTATAAACTGTAACGTATCATTGGAAATAAGAAATGATCCAGAATTACTAGTGAAAATAAGCGACGATGAATTATATCGTTCTACAGTACCTAAGTGCGAAAATCTTTATAAAATATATCAAGATACATGCAAGCATTTTTATGCTAACACCGTTACTGAAATTCCTGAGAAAATTCGCCAATGGCCAGACGACGAGAAAGACATCATACTTTCTGACTATGAAGAAAAAACAGCCCTATTAAAAACGTGTGCTACAAAACGTGAAGCATTTGGAAAAGAATGTATATTTCCACAAGGAGATGAACGTCATGATTATGCCATAAAAAAGTATAACGAAGCGCTTCAAATTGCAAGAGAAAAAATAAAATCATGGAAAGAACAACGTACTTTATCTGCACAAAAAATACGAGAACAAATCCAGCGTGAAAATGAAGAAAAGGAAAAACGTCAAGCTTTAGAACGTCAGCAAATAGAGATAAAACGTCAAGCTTCGGAACGTCAATTTCTAAAAGACCAATCAAAGTCAAAGAAAGAATTTATGACAGCTCAGAAAAGAATTGAAGCGATTAAAGATGAATACGACACAAATTTTAATAAATTACCACTTTATGCTACTTGTACTTATATTATTCGCACTCCTGGAGACTTATTAGAATATGAAGCATTTGTTAATAACACAGAACTACTAGATGATAAAATGATTATGGATTTATTATCAGAATGTACACGTTATGATAATTTATGCGCTCATGATTCAGATAAATCAAAACTAACACTAAATAATATAGAAACTTTGTGTAATCATTCGAGAAGTAATAAAATCGACTGTGATATTATTTTCAATATTATTATGAATATTAATTTTACATTAAAAGAAGAAGAACCTCAAGACAAAAAAATTGCTGTTATTAATAAGACAATGAAGTTAATATGGAATAAAATAAATACAATCGATAAAATTGCATATTCTACTTTTCTATACAGACTATTAATCCATACACCTGATTTTTCAAAACAAATGGACAAGTTAGAATTTTTGCAATGGGGTTATATAAATAAAAATTTAGAAACAAAATATCCTAAGTACATGGGAGAAATAACAAAGGAAGAAGATTCTTATATTTCTCTCCGATTGCAGTTACTTATAAAAGCTAATGTAGTGATCGTTTATTTCCAAAAGTATGATCCAATCTTTTTGGAAGATATCGAAACGATTATAACATATATATCTTATAGAGAACATCAAGATATCATTCTTGTGATTTTTGAATATTTAATGCTATGTAATAAATATTGGAATCTTACATCAAATGAAGTCCTTTTTAATAATATTTGCGAATATGCGTTTGGTTATAATAGAAATATATACTTTCTTGTTTTACTAATGATGTATAAAAATATTGGCACCGATAGAATTAAAATTAATTTTGATAAAAAGGAACCTACTATACTTAAATTGTTTTCAATACTTTTGATCAAATATTATACTACATTGTGTAATACTGTAATGTACGTTGATAATTATACAAAAATGCTTGTTAAGGAGCGTCATTTGCAATCAAGTCCAATAACTAATTTTGGATTACGTTTAGTTTCCGAAGCAAATGCTAAACATAAAGCGTATTTAGCTGAACTAAAAGTGAACAAAATATTAGAAGCTCCTGAAATTAAACCACGTAACGTTGATATAAAAAAATGCACAATTGATAATATTGGTCATGTTAAAAATGAATGGGCTTGGTGGCCAAAATATTGTATGAACGTTACAATTGGAAAACAAAGTTATTTATTAGACTATAGCTACTATTTTGGATTATTATTTCCTGGGTTTGAATCGTTATGGTTTATGGTTACAAATATGAATGACGGAGTCGCAGTATGCAAATTTACAGAATTATTATCGCCAAATCTTGCCACTAGAATAATTAAGATTGATCATTTTACAAATGATACTATAATTTCTTATATATTAAAAGTTTTAAAAACAACTAAATTTAATTGGATAATTAAAACAACTGGATCAGAAAAAGCTACTGAATACTTATTATCGAATAAAGTAATACCAATAAATGTTGCTATTGAAAATCAGAAAAAGATTATTCATGATATGTTAATTGCAAAGGCAGACAAGGAAAAAATAAAACACCAGACATCAATAACAAATACTCTAAAATTATATGAAAATAAATCGGATTGTTTCTTTTTATCAAGTTAAAGTTTTTCTTTTCTCTCTTAAAATGAAAAGAAAATTCTGCGAATTTTCTCAAAATGATTCAGGTGATGATCAGTCTGAATCGAGCGACGACGAATCTAACGATGAAACTAATTATGACATCGAAGAAAAAGAAATGGAAGAAAAAGAATATATTCCTCTTGTTAATTATTCAGACTCTGACCATCCTGATGACTCTCATGATCAACAAGATAATCAATATCACCACGATCAAAACGATTTTCTAAACGAACAAATTATTCAAATTGGTCATGCGAATTATAACTCAGATGATTATATAGAAAGCGAAGAACCACATACTCCAATTTTTAACTCATTTCCAGATCTTGATCAAGTTCTTTTGAATCTATTTCATAATAATTTTAATATTACAACTGAATCTATTTATTCAGAAAACGAATATAATTTAACTCTGAGCACCTTTAATCTTATTACTGGAAAACAATTTACAAATATTGACATAGCTATTAAAAATTTAATTTATAAACACTTAATACTAAGAAAAAAATGGCCATGTATTGACGATATTGTTAACGAACTGGTACTTAATAAGTGTACTTGTCTATTTGCAATAAATAATACCGAAATTAAAAATATACTCACTCATTATATTATGAATGAAGGATTTATACCACATTGTACAAACATAGAACATATATTAACTTATCAGACAATAAATCATGTTCTTCCTACTCTTAACGAACTTCAATATTATTTGATAAATCAAATTCAGTTTAATCAAGATCCTGAATCATTCTATCACAAGGATAAAACTCATGTCCCAACACTTTGTATAAATGATTTGCCAATTCAAATCGCTACATGCGAAGAATCATGCGCAATCTGTCAAGATAGTATAGAAGTATCGCAAGAATATATAATATTGAAACCTTGTGATCATCATTTTCACCATAAGTCAGAAAATTGTTTAGGAGAGTCAAGTATTATAAATTGGCTTAAAGAAAATAACTATTGTCCATTATGTAAGACAAAAATAACCGTGAATTGAAAAAAAGAAAGAACGTTCTAGAGTGCAAAAATGTCATCAGTCAAAGATCGTTTAAGAAAAAAACTTCAGGAAAAAAATAAAAAGGCACAAGAATTATGGGATCAGCAATCCAAAATAAAAATAGTTGATTCTATTAATTTAAAACCAAAGGCTCATGTTGTTAAAATAAGTAATGAAGGATTCAAAACAATGAGAAATGATGAAATATTAACACAAAACTCTTATAGAGTTAATCAAATTTTTTCAATGGTAGAACGTCAAGTTGAAAAAATTAAGTTATTAACCAAAGATCAGTTAAAACAAGGACGCGAAAATTTAACAATTGCAGTACCATTGATATGGGTTCAAAATTATATTGAATCATGTGCTCAAATTTGTTACTCCGATAAAGCGGAATTTACAAATTCTAGAATTGTTGATTATTTTGATTATAAAATTATTGCATTGGATATACCTAGTACTCCATTTCAAAATCGTTTAGATTTATTAACGCTAATATGGTTTAGAATTCTTCATAATTCTAAAAAACCAGTTGGAAAAGATATTATAATATCACAAACATCTTTAAGATATTTTATAAATTACATAATAGGTCTTGAATTTTATTATACTCTTTGTAATAATGAGTTCGTAAAAAATGCTTATCCTGATCTTCTTGAACATGAAATAAGTGTAATGTCATATGAGTTTGGCGAATTTCGTTTATTAGATTTAAATAACGTTAAACGATATGACGAAAATAATATTATTATGTATAATGATTGGAAAAGTTTTCCACATCCATTTCACTTTTAAACTTTACACTTTTGTAAGGTTTATAAATTCATTATGTCTTTGAATCTCTCAAAATAAATTACGGGATGATACTCTACTGGTCTATCTGGTTTACATCTTATCATTGTCTCGATATTTTGTTTTATAATTGGATCTTGTACTAGAGATGTATAACCAAACTTTGCACCTATAATAGCTCCTGCAATACAAGCATTAGTATCAGTGTCTGAGTCGTTATGATCCCTGATGATCCATCTAAATGCATCTAGTGGTGAATAATTATCTAAATTATACATGACTATTGCAAAATATAATCCATGACAAACCCAACCTCTATTCTTCGACACATCTCTAACCATTTTTTCAAAATCTTTAACCATTAAAGCATCATTAATAGTTTGTTTTATAGATTCATCATTTGACCAAGAGCTATTTATGATATCCATTTTATTTGTCAAACAATTCTTTAGTAAAATTTGATAAACTCTACAAGCTTCAATACATGTAGGATGTGGATTTGTTAACATACAGTCATATTTCCAAATATCTAGTGACATGGGAAATATTGATAATATTGCAGATCTCATTAAACAACCATTAGATTGAGACCAAAGTTCAACTGCTCTGCGTTTCATATTTTCATAATTTGCTTCATAAGATTGAATTATTTTTGAAGGATTTCCCAAAAATAACAGTCGTGTATTAACTCCTATATCTGGCGGATTACTATAAGCCCATTTACTATAGCTTTTAACGACATCTTCATATATCCATGCCTTATTTTTTAATAATGATTCTAAAAGGGCAATCATCATTTCAGTATCATCTGAAACTTGTCCCATTTTAAATGGCCCATATTCTACAAGTGAGTCTTTATAAGGTAATCTTCCATACGTAAATTCATAAGGAGTACCTAATGAATCACCTAACGCATGACATATTAATAATCCTAAAAATTTATCATTCATTTATAACTGTCAAATATAAACTTTAGATCATATTTAGGCTTTGGTGTTTTAGATATTCTCCTATTATACTAGTTGTTTGATTACAATTATTCAATACTTTCTCAACAGTTGATTTCATTGGGTATCCATTTGTTATAGTGTGTGAATTGTCGATTGGTTCAAATCCTAAATAGTTATAATAGTCTATTAGTCTAATCATGTCATTATCAGTGACTTCATCACCTCCAGCTTCAAGTTCAATTTCTTGATCACTTGAAATTAAACCTTGAAGTAATAGTTCTTTTAATGTCCAGCATAATAATGAACGTCCACCACCATTAAATAAACGTAAAAATTCTTTGTCTACTGATTTACTGTCTTGTAAATATTGTTGTTGCGGAAGACTAAAAAAATGCGATAATGTTAATACTTCTCCAAAATGAAGAGTCAAAAACAATAAGCATTCTTTATCCCAATGAAAATGAATTGCTTTTGGGAAAAAATTTCTTGTTAAGTCTTTATATTTAATACATACAGTACAGTATTCATTATTTAATCGTTTCATTAACGTAAAATTCATACTAGTTTAATTAATAAAACGAAAATAATAAAATACAAAAATAAATCTATAATTTATTGGTTCTACTGATATTATAAAATAAACGACTTAATTTTTCCAAATAGTGCGAATAATTTTCCAAAATTTTTTATCCTAAATGTTTTTTTTAGTTGAGCTAAAAAAAATATGTCCCAAAAATAAAGTCAAAAAATTTTAGAAAAAAAGTTAACATTATTTTTGTATCAAATTTTATGCCTGTAAAATTTTACAAATTGTGAATGATTTGTTTTTTGTCAAAAACAAATATTCAACAGGAATCAAAATGATCAAAATCGGATTTGTCAAGGATCTGAATGATTTGTGTTTATAGTCATAAGTATATCTAAAGATCTTTAAAATGATCATTTTAAAGATTATTAAAATCTTTAATTTTCAATATGATTTAAAGGTTTAAAAGTTTTATAATAAAATGAGTTTAAATTGTGATTTTTGTAATAAAACTTTTAGTACTAAAAGTAATTGTAATCGTCATAAAAAAATTTGTTCAAAACAAATAGAGATTAATAAGATATTTGTTGATAAGTTTACTATTGAAAAAGATGAACTAATAAAAACTCATAATCAATATATTGAAGAATTAATACAAAAGCATAAAGAACAAGAAGCTAAATTACTTCGTCAAATTTCAACTTTTAAAGAAGAGAACATTAAATTAGAATCTGCTTATAAAACTCTTGAAAAATGTTATAACAGTAAACCATCCAATATCATTAATAACAATAACTTATCTACTACAAATAATACAACAAATAATAATCTTATGAATTATATGTTACCTATTACAGATACTTACTTCGACGATTTATTTGCATCAATAAGCAAAGATAATATTCATGACGGTTTGCCAGGTATCCAACGTCATATAAAAGAACAATCAAACTTATTCAAAAATATTTATAAAAGCAATAGACAACGTAATACAATAGCTTATAAAGAAAATAACACGATAAAGAAAGACGAAAAAGCCTTAGATTTATCTCAAAATATTATTAAGGCTGCTCAAAAAGCAACACAAAATTTTGATACTAAAAGTCATAAAATAATCAGTGCAGATTTTTATGATCTTAAAAATAATAAAAATTTAGATAAAATTCAACAAAATATGGCAAAATTTATTTATACAAATTGCAAGACTGAAAACGGTCTTCGTCATATAATTATTATTCCTGATCTCAAACAGTATGAAACGTTATTGCTTGTAAATATTATATTTTATTTTGTGCAATATAATTCATGCAAAGAATATTCATTATGTTACGGTATAGACGCACTTATTTTCTATTTATATAAAAAAGAAACAATTAAAATTATTATAGACGATGAAATAATTAATGATACTAATCATAAAATTTTCATAACTGTACTACAGAAACTTCTTTTCCAATTAAAACCTGTTATTGATTATTTTTATACTAATGAACTAAGTACACTTGGTAAATCACATGACTATTTTGATATTACAAAAGAATCATGGGAAACATGGAATGAGTTTATTGAAAATTCAGATTCATATGTAAATAGAATTAATGAGTTAATTGAATCTTACAATTAGTTCATTGGTTTCTAACTGGTTCATAATGCCCACCAGTCCAACATAGTTCAAACGTTTTATCATATCCAGAGTTTATAGGAATAAACTCTATTTTACTATTAGTTGACGTATGATTGTTAACTATAATTCTTGCCATGTATAAATTACATGCTGCCTGAATTTCAATTGCTCCTCCCCATGTAGACATGCTTCTCATGTTTTGAATGTAATTTTGTGATTCTAAAGAAAGAATATGGCTTGTTTCTAAACCATCTATAATTTTTTGATTACTTTGTAGATAGTCACAAATTTTTTGACGAATGTTATAACTTGAATCATTCACAAAGAAAGATAAACTATTAAATAGACAACTCATATTTATTTAAAACTTTACAAAAATTTAAAGTTTTATTTTACGTTAGATTTTTACGTTAGTAACGAAACGATTTTTTTTCCATTTTATTTTTTAAAAAAATCTAAGACTCCTTAAATTTTCTAAGACCAAAAAAACTTTTTAAAAAGTTTAATAAAAATTATTCATTGTCGTTATAACGT
>VFQS010000830.1_pt1 | contig 31150 bp, 24 predicted proteins | sample 3512361 | NCBI WGS metagenome assembly VFQS01 (sample SAMN10412375, study PRJNA504923) | tailings metagenome | isolation source: Relicate 1 Philex TSF3 active mining | place: Philippines
GCACGGGTGGATCAGACAACGACACCCCAACTTTGAGTGTCAGCAATGTGACGGTGTCGGAAGCGACCCCAGGCTTTGCCGTGTTCACGGTCAGTTTAGATAAAACCAGCACAGTAGCGACCAGCTTTAATTTAGCCTTAGCAGGGGTAAGTGCAACGGGCGGTGGTGTGGATTACGGCACAGCCGGTGCAGGGAACTTACAAGTATCGACCAATGGTGGCGTGACATGGACGGATGCGACAGCAGCGACCATCGCAGCAGGTCAAACCAGCGTGCAAGTCAGAACGCCGATCACGGTCGATGCGATCAGTGAAGCGAACGAAACCTTCAGCTTAACAGCGACGAGAACAGCGGGAACGACGACCAACGCCAGTGCGGTAGGCACGGGTACGATTGTAGATTCTGCGTTACCGACAGTCAGCTTAAGTGGCGCAGCTGATGTGAACGAAGCGGCCGGCACAGTGACCTACACCATCACCTTGTCAGCGAGCTCCTTGGTACCAGTCAGTGTCAACTACGGCACAGCCAATGGCAGTGCGACAGCGGGCAGTGACTACACAGCGACCAGCGGCAGTGTCACGTTTGCTCCGGGTGAATTGACCAAGACCTTCACGGTAGCGATCAACAACGACGCGGTGTACGAAGGTGCAGAAACCTACACAGTCAACTTAAGTACACCAAGCAACGCGACGATCGGTACAGGCAGTGTGACGACCACGATCCGTGACGATGGTACAGGCACGGGTGGATCAGACAACGACACCCCAACTTTGAGTGTCAGCAATGTGACGGTAGCGGAAAACGGTGGTTTTGCACAATTTACTGTGAGTTTAAGTGGAACGAGTGCTACGGCAACGAGCTTTAGTTTGGCGTTAGCGAACGGCACTGCATCTGGATCTGGTATTGATTATGGCTCTGCATCTGCGAGCAATTTACAAGTTTCGACTGATAGCGGAGCGACTTGGACGAATGCGACGAGTGCTACGATAGCTGCGGGCGCGACGAGTGTGTTGGTCAGGACACCGATTGTTAACGATGCATTGAATGAAGTAAGTGAGAGCTTTACGTTAACAGCAACAAGAACTGCAGGAACGACATCAAATCCTTCAGCAACTGGCACGGCGACAATTACTGATAATGATGGCTTACCTAGTTTGTCAATTGGTGACGTTACGGTGAACGAAGGCGCAGGAACAGCGACATTTACTGTTACTCTTTCGTCTGCCTCGGGCCAATCAGTGACAGTGGGTTACAACACCAGTAACGGAACGGCGACAGCAGGAAGCGATTACACGGCAACGAGTGGTACTTTAACATTCGCACCTGGTGTGACGACGCAAACAGTGACGGTAGCGATTACGAATGATACTTTGTCCGAGCCTTCAGAAACGTTCAACGTGAATTTGGCTACACCAGTAAATGCGACAATCGCCGATAACTTAGGTGTAGGCACGATTACTGATGATGATACGGCACCAAGCTTTAGTCTAAGTAATGTGACGGTTGCGGAAAGTGGTGGATTTGCACAATTTAATTTAAATTTAAGTAGTGCAAGTGGTTCTGCTACGACTTTCTCTCTTGCTTTGGCGAACGGCTCAGCGACTGGGGCTGGTGTAGACTATGGTGCGTCTGGTGCAAGTAATTTGCAGATTTCTACAGACAATGGTTCTACTTGGACAAATGCAACTAGCGTCACTATCGCTGCTGGTGCTACAAGTGTCTTAGTGCGAACACCAATTCTCACAGACTCTTTGGTTGAATCTGCAGAAAATTTCACATTGACAGCGACAAGAACGGCTGGTGTTACAAGTAATGCTTCGGCAGTTGGTACAGCAACAATTACTGACAATGTTTTGCCAACGGTTGCAGCGCAAACAAGGTCTGTGTCAGAGGAAGGATTAAGTTCGGGTATTGCAGATACTGTTGGTAACCCGAGTGATTCAACAAATTCTACTACGACGTCTGGAACGATGACTGCAACAGATCCAGATGGCACAGTTACCGCATGGAGCTTAACTTCGGCTCCAACTGGCCTCACGTCAAATGGTGTGGCGATTACGTGGAATTTGGTAGGGCAGACTTACACTGGTACTGCTGGTGCGACGCAGGTCGCTACATTAAGCATTAATAATTCAGGTGCATACACCTTTAATCTGTTGGCGCCGATTGATCATGTTGCGGGTAATGGTGAAAATATCCGTGCTTTGAATTTTGGCATTGGCGCCAGTGATGGATTTGGTGTTGGTACAGGTACTTTGACAATCAATGTTGAAGATGATGCACCGGTAACTGCAGCGATGACCCACGCATTATTTGTTGGTGTCGACGCTATCTCAGTGAATGACTTAGATGCTGGATTTGTGAATGCAATCAATACAAATGGCAATGCGGTCACTGCCACAAACGTTGATTCACATGATACCTTGGCCGATCGTTTGTTGTGGGGTACAGGTAGCCCACAGTCTGGTTATGATTTGGTTGATACCACAGGCTTTACGACTACAGCAGGTACTGCAGTTACTCTGGGGCAATTGTTTGAGGTTGCTAAATTTACGCATAACAATTTCCCTGTATCTGGCGCATCGTTGGATCGTACCGATTTGAGTCTTGCGTTTGATGTCGTAATCAATGGAGTCTCGACGAGAGTTCCGTTCACCGTCGTTTTAGATCATACAGAAACCACGAATACCAGCGATCCGGAAGCGTCAAAAGACATTATTCAGTTGCCAGCAACAAGTTCCACAATCAATATCGCGGGACAAAATTATGTCGTGAATCTGAATGGTTTTAAAGATGAAAATGGTAACTTGGTAACGCAGATTAGAACATCGGAAAGTGCTTCTAGTACGTTCGGTATTTTTGCTTCGGTCACAACTGTTGAACCATTGCCTGTGGCTACTGGTCGGGTTTTGGCGCAAGGTGGCGCAGACGGATTAACAAATACGGTGACTTGGAGTGGTACAAGTACCTACGGAACTTTTACCGGAAACGCTGATGGTACTTATACCTTTACGATGAATGAGGCGACCAGAAGTTCAATCGCTGTTGGTACGCAGTTGACTGCTTCATTCAATTACACATTTACCGATCGTGATGGAGATACATCAACTAACGTGTTGAATATCACAATGGGTGGATATCGAAATACGGAAGGTACTAATTCTGGGGACACGTTAACTGGGCAGAATAGTGTTGCTGATATTATCTTTGGCTATGGCGGTAACGACACCATCAATGGTAACAGTGGCGATGACGTCTTGATCGGTGGTACTGGCAGCGATACCTTGACTGGTGGTGCTGGTGCAGACACCTTTAAATGGGGTTTGAGCGATAACGGTACTACAGGGACACCAGCGATCGATAGAATTACGGATTTCGGTACCGCAGATTATGCCGCTGGTGGTGATCGTTTAGACTTGCGTGATCTGTTAGTTGGTGAGACGGGCGCAACCCTTGATAAGTTCTTACACTTTAATTGGGATGGTACAAATACGACGCTGTATATCAGTACAAGTGGCGCATTCACTGCCGGTAATGCGATGGCGACTAATCCGACCAACGTTCTCAATAATGATGTGCAGCAAATCGTATTTAACGGTGTCAACTTAACTACAGGCTTCACTACCGATTTGCAGTTAATCAATGATTTGATTGCGAAAGGAAAAATCATTACTGACTAATTAATTGAGTCGATTAGATTTTTTGATGTAGAAGACAAAATGGGACAAGTAATTGTCCCATTTTTGTTTTTGAGGTGTTACTAAACCTAGTTTGAATTCTCAGTTCAAATGCCAGACGTACTGTAATTTTGCCCATGATTTTTCAGGCAAACCGTCCACAGTCCCAGGTTTGAATTTGCATAAACTCAAGCCTTGAATCGCCGCTTTATCGAGTGCGCGCGAGCCACTTGATTTTTCTACTTTGCTCTCTAAAACTTTGCCATCAGGACCAATCAACATGGCTAGATTGACGACACCTTCTTCACCATTACGTATAGAGCTTGCTGGGTAATCTGGCTTTTCACAGGCGTTTGAATCCACTTGCGCTGCAATATGAACAGGATTACTTGCTTTCACAAATTCTGTAGTTTCCTCATGGTTGTTTGTCGTTGTATTGGTGAAGGGCTTTGCTTGATTAAGCTCTTTTTCGACGACAGTAATTGTTTTAGAATCAACACGCTCGGTTCGAACCAGTGGTGGCGGAATAATTGGCGTAGTCGGTGTAGTGGTGGGCATTTCCTTTGATTTTTCTGGCTCTGGTGTTTTTACGGGTGGCGTAATGTTGGCCAATTCAATAATGGTCGGTTGCCGAAAATCGACGATGTTAGTTGCTTGCAACCCCAATCCCAAGGCGATGGCGTGTAAGGCACCTGTGATCAATAAAGATGAGACATTCCTTTTTTGTGTTTGTTGAAAATGATGTGTAGACATAATGAACTCCCATTGAAGTGAAACAGCGAGAATGTCGAGATCGACAAGTTGACGATAGCACTGCAGTATTGATAGTTAGGCCAGCCTTGCGAATCAAAATATACCTATCGTTAGATTAATAATATGCTAGTAACTAGCAAAATAAAAGCATTTAACTGGTAGATGATGATTCTTTTGTGCGGCAAAATGGCTTTTATATTGACTTAAGCTTTTTAGATCAAGAACTTATGTAGAACTACAAATGTGTAGTGAATTGAAGATAGAATTGCTAGTTACTAGCAAAAATGCGACACTAGACTTACTTTTATAAGTAAAATGAACCCAAAGCGTCATCGTTGTAGAGAAATGACGAGGTACATGCGTGAATGCTTCTGGAGAAAATAATGCAGAATCAATACTTAAATCGCCCACAATCGAATCCGCAAATCATCCGAGTTTTATTGGCTGATGATCATCCTATTGTTATGACTGGCTTTGCTATGTCTTTAACTGCTGAGGGGATGGAGGTGGTGGGGCAGGCAAAAACACCAACAGAGGCAGTTCAACAATTTTTCGCCACGCAAGCGGATGTGATCGTACTTGATATACGTTTTGGTGCCGAAATGACGGGTTTAGATGCGGCTAAACAAATTTTGGAAAAACAAGCCGATGCGCAGATCGTATTTTTGAGTCAGTTTGATCAAGATGCTTTAATTAAGGAAACCTATCGTCTAGGTGCCAAAGCGTTTGTAACCAAAGATTGTGATCCCACCGATTTAGCGATTGCGGTGCGAAGGGCGGCGCAGGGCGAGTTGTACTTTATGCCTTCGATTGCCGAGCGTTTGGCAAATCTCTCTGTGCGCGGCGACACCTCTCCACAAACGGTACTCGACGAACGTAGTTTGGCAATTTTTAAACTGATGGCAGAAGGACTAACCAATGTGGAGATCGCGGAAAAACTTGATCTCTCACAAAAGACGATCAGTAATATCAGTCAATCTGTCAAAGAAAAACTCGGCATCCATCGGCCTGCTTTGATTACTAAATTAGCGGTTAAATATGGTTTGATCGAACCATAAATTGACGAATGCTGATGACTTCAAATCGCATAACACAGTTAGGAATACTTGCTCGCCTATTGCAATGGCGTAGCTGGAGCATACGTACTCGCTTGATGGTGATTGCGATTTTTCCGGTCGTGTATTTGTTTTTCTCATTGATTTCGTATTCGTATTACGCACGGCTAAAAGAAGTCGAAGAAGAGTTACATGCCCGCGCAATCACCATCACAACTGCATTAGCCGATGGAGTTGAATACAACATCGTCGCCGGAAATATGCAGGCGATCAAGCAGATGATGTATAGCGTGATTCAAACCGATCGGAATATCTATCGCATCGCGATTTTGGATACGAACAAAAAAGAACTGAGTCATGTTGAGAACGCGGGGCAAGCCAAACCTGAGAAAAACTATGTTGAGTTACCGATTAAGCGCCACATGGTATGGGTGAATTTACATACAGATGATCATGGCAGTGTAGTGCAATTAGACAGTGCAAAAAGTAGAAGCCAAACCATACTTGGCTATGTGCGCGTCACCATGACCAAGTCGTATTTGTTGAGCCAACAGCGCCATAGATTTTCGATAGAGTTGTTGATGTCGATGCTGGCACTGTCTGTCAGTGCGTGCTTGGCATGGTATTTGTCTAAAGGCTTAAGCCAACCTTTGCATCGTGCCATCAATGCTTTACGCGATATCAGCGCTGGCCAAACAGCGACGCAAATTGTGGTTTCTGATGGTGGTGAAATCGGAATGCTGCAAAATTCCATCAACGATATGGCGAATAATTTGCATCAGTCGCAAACGCATTTAGAAAATACGGTGGCGGAACGCACCAAAGAATTAATCGCATCGCGCAACGAGGCATTGAAAGCTGATGCGGAGAAGCGTCGTTTGATTCATAAAGTCAATGCCATCGTTGAGAATGAAAGGCAAAGTATTGCGGTAGAAATCCATGACGAATTGAATGCATCCTTGATTGCAGTTAGATTAGAGTCTGAACGGATCGCTAAGATTGCTGCACAAGCTAGTCAACATGAAACACTCGCGCCACAACTCCAAGAAATTCAAGAACGTGCCAAAGCAGTTGCCAAGTTAGCCTTGGATTTATATGCGAATGGTAGAAACTTGGTGCGACGATTACGACCAGAAGTTTTGGATATGCTTGGATTAGAAGGTGCAATAGAAGAAATGCTGCGTATGTACAATGCGGCGCATGAAGATTGCCATTTTGAATTTGAAGCAGAAGGAGATTTCGCGCTAAATCCCGAGCTTGCTATTTCTGCTTACCGCATCGTACAAGAAGCTTGTTCCAATATTTTGAAACACGCGCACGCGAAGAAAGTCGAAATCTCGCTACAAATGAATTTTGAAAAATCTTTATTAAGCATCAGTGTGAATGATGATGGCAAGGGGTTCGATACAGAACAAATTGTGGCCGGAATCGGCATCAGTGGCATGCGTGAAAGAGTGCTTGCTTGGGGTGGCGAATTTGCATTGCAAAGCCAAGTCGGTGAGGGCACGCGTATTTTTATTCAATTGCCAGTGGAGTCAATGAAATGAATAAGGATGTTACTAGTCAGTTGAAAGATGGCGATTACTGCAAAGTGGTTGGCGGTACCCACAAAGGAAAATCTGGCACGGTGCGTGATTTAAATATCAGCAAGACTGGGCATTTGACGATTACGGTAGTGCAAGATAATGGTGAACGCTTTAAGACTTTAGCTAAGAATGTTGTCGTTCATTCATAAAGATGAGCGTTGAAGCACTTGAGAGGAAATTGCAGGATCATCTTTAGTCATGTTTTGACTAGACAAGATAATGGTACTCCCTTGGAAAACGCAAGTATCGATGCAGTCGGAAAGCTTAAGTAGTGAGGCCGAAAAGATAATTGTGAACACGTATGAAACAACAATTTATTGAAGACGTTTTAAGTAACCCCAACAATGTCGAAATTTTTGCCCGTTGGGATGCCATCGCACTGCCTGATAGTTGGCTGGTTGCGGGATGTTTGTTTCAAACCGTTTGGAATCGTAAATCAAATCAAAACCCGACGTTTGGAATCAAAGATTACGACATCTTTTATTTTGATGATGACTTGTCAGCGACTTCTGAGCAAGCGCATCAAGAACGTCTTAATGATCTTTTCAAGGATTTGAACATTACCATCGAAGTATGTAATCAAGCGCGTGTTCATCAATGGTATTCCTCCTACTTTGGGCATACCTACTCTGAACTAAAAAGTGCGCAAGAAGGTATCGATCGCTTTCTCATTCCTTCAACTTGTGTGGGTATGAACCCGCAAGAAATTTACGCACCGAACGGCTTTGAGATTTTGTATCAAGGTGTTTTAGCAATGAACCCGCTTACACCGCATCAAAGTTTGTATGAACAAAAAGCGGATTCTTATCAACAACGTTGGCCTTGGTTGCAACGCATGCAGTGAAGATTGTCGCGTTTTCAGATTCTTCTGATTTTTAAGTTGAAAATATTTAGGCTAGCGAAGTAGAAAACAAAGGAGATAATTGATGTCTGAATTGATTAAAGGCGCTTGTCTTTGTGGTGAAGTTCGCTGGACTTTTGCAGGTCAACCCGACGGCGCGACCGCCTGTAACTGTACTGCGTGTCGGCGCTATGGTGTATTGTGGGCCTACGATTATGAAAATGAAGGTATCCACGTCAGCGGAGTCACGCGTGCTTATGTACGTGGTAAAGCACTAGAATTTCACTTCTGTCCTAATTGCGGTTGCGTGGCATTTTGGCGTAGCTTGCAATTAGACGAACAAGGTTGCCGTCGTATCGCTGTGAATTTGCGTCTTGCTGAGCCAGATGCTGTTGCGCAGATTCCGATAGATCATTTTGATGGACTCGATACGTTCGATGATCTTCCGCGTGATGGAAAGTGTGTGGCAGATTATTGGTTTTGATTGCTAGGAATCAGTGCGTGCGTCTAGTTTTTTTATCACACAATCAAATGCAAATAATATGAAAAAACTTTCAGAATGGTGGGTCTATCTAGCTGGCGTCATTGCTGTAATCGGCGTGATTATTCATATCGCAGCTATCTTCGGTGGACCGAGTTGGTACGCTTACTTCGGTGCACCACCGCAGATTGTGCAATCGGCACGCGAAGGCACTTGGCTGGCGCCTGTTAGTACCATGATGATCACTGCATTAATGGCGATTTGTGCAGCCTTCGCATTTTCTGCATTGGGCCTCATACGACGTTTGCCATTGTTACGCACAGGATTGGCTGGTATGGCTGCGATTTGCTTATTACGATCGATGATATTGTGGCCTTTGATGATCAATCATCCAGAATTGCGCAACACTTTCGAAATTGTCGCGGCTATCGTGTGGGGCTTGGCAGGTGTGGGTTTTGTGTTTGGATTCCGTTTGGTGCATGCACATCGTTGATGTTGTCAACGACAGGATTCCTGCGATGAGCTTTGTAATCGCAATCGCTTGAAGTGCATCATGTAAAACTAAAGCGTAAAAATCATCGAACGTGCAAGACTTCCTCTTGTTTCTATAATGGTTTACATCAAAGAGCGAATTCATTCATTTATGATGGATTGATGATGCTCCTATCTGCGATGTTTTTCACTATGAACCAACGATGAGGAAAGCAATGATGAGCAAAAAAATTCTAATACTAGAAGCTTTTTGTGCAGCGTCTTTTTATGGCAATGTGACACAAGCACGGCAGCACCAACATCACAGCAGTGAACACGGTAAGCTATCTCTTAATCAAGGCAAAAAATGGAATAGCGATGCACCTCAGCGACAAAGCATGAACACACTACATGCAGAGTTTCAGAAAAAAATCACCTCAAACAACATCAAGCTTTATCCAAAACAGACTTCAAACAACTAGGCGAGATAACTCATGCAAAAATTGCAAACATAGTCGCCAATTGCAAACTCAATCCGGAAGCAGATGCTGTGCTACATCAGATTATTGCCGAGATGACGGAGGGTGCAGACGTAGTGACTGGCAAAGCAAAAGGCCAACCTGCAAAAGCGACACATAAAGTTATCAATGCTTTGAATGATTACGGACGTCTGTTTGATCATCCGAATTGGATAATCTTGAAATAAGAATGTCGACACAATGCTCGTAAGCTTAGCGTAGTAGGGTGAGCACAGCTTCATCGTGCCCAAGCGTTACGGTTGAGTAATGGGAGCAAGCTTATTGAGAAAATGAGATCTGACCGATGCGACGATGTTAAGCAATTGTTCCATTGGAGCGAATTATCTTTTTAAAAAAATTATTTAAATTTTATCTTGTAAAGATAACGGATAGTGGAGAATGGCGCAGTTTGTTTGAGCCGCTTTGAGAGTCCCATGCCATCAATTTCATTTTAATGATCCTCTCAAAAACCTAAACTAGGCATAAGTAAATTAACAAAAAAATGTAAATAGTCCAAATAGTCCAAAGTGCGATGAGGCAAATCTACAAAACATCGCGAACAAGTAATTCACCAATTTAATTCAACTTTACCTCATCGCTCTCTCGCTAGCGACGATTAGAATTAAGTAGCTCCCCCCCTCAATCAGCAAAGTGAACTTAACAAACTGTAACAGGTCACACCAACAAAGCGTTACAAAAAGCAGCATGAAAATGCCGGAAACTACGCTCTGGTGGGCTGTCGGAAAGCAAAACAAGTGATATGCTGCTACTCTATAAAATTTGGAGTAAGCAAGTTATCAAGCCGCTCTCTTGCTGTTAAATTGTATTGGTGAAGAATATTCGTATTTAGATAGGTAAAATCAGGCTTTGATTGTAGTTGATGATAATTATCATCTTGTGTCCGATGCCTGTGCTGCGTTACGAATAACTGGAGAAAGAACATGAAAAAGACTTTAATAGGCATGGCAATCGCTTTGGTGGTTTCTACGCATTTTGCGATTGCGGAATCCGGTCCGATTGCCGCAGTCAATGCACCAGATGTCAATAATACGGCGAAGGCGACGCTGAATTTTCAGCCTTTGCCGCAGCAAATCCAAGCCGCGAATATGACGGCGGAATTTTTTACCCGCTTTCACTACAAGGCAACGCCTTTGGATGATGCAATGTCAGAAAAGATTTTTGATCGCTATCTGAAGTCACTTGATGGTGACCGTATCTTTTTCTTGCAATCCGATATCGATCAGTTTTCTGTGGCGCGCGATAAATTAGATGATGCGATTTTGGGGCAGGATTTAACGACACCGTTTGCCATGTTTAATCTGTATCACCAACGCTTTAAGGAGCGCTTAACTTACGCACGTAGTTTGCTGAATACAGAATTTGATTTCTCACAAAAAGAGGCTTATCGCTATCAGCGTGACAAAGAGCCTTGGCCAAAATCCGAAGAAGAAATGCGCGATTTATGGCGTCAACGCGTAAAAAATGATTGGTTGCGATTAAAGCTTGCAGGTAAAGAGCCAGCGGCCATTAAATCTACTTTGGAAAAGCGTTACGAAACCACGCTGACGCGCATGAATAAATTGAAAAGCGAAGACGTGTTTCAGTTATTTATGAATGCGTATGCGATGTCGGTAGAGCCGCATACCAATTATTTGGGACCCAAAGCAGCGGAAGATTTTGATATCTCTATGCGTTTGTCGATGACGGGTATTGGCGCGACTTTGCAGGATCGCGATGAAATGGCGACAGTGCGTGAGATGGTGCCTGGTAGTCCAGCTGCTTTGTCGGGTAAATTGAAGGTTGGTGATCGTATTGTTGGTGTTGCTCAAGGAACGGATGGCCCGATGGTTGATGTGATGGGCTGGCGTTTAGATGACGTGGTGAAACTGATTCGCGGACCGAAAGACACGACCGTGACTTTGGATGTGTTACCTGCCGATGCAGGACCAGATGGCGCGCACAAAAAAGTCGTCTTGGTACGCAATAAGATTACCTTAGAACAGCAGGCCGCAAAAAAATCGATACAAGAAGTAAAGACAGCTGAAGGTACGCGCCGAATTGGTGTGATCGCTTTGCCGACTTTCTATCAAGATTTTGATGCGCGTCGTCGTGGCGATAAAAACTTTAAGAGTGCGACACGCGATGTAGCAAAACTGTTAGCCGAATTGAAGAAAGAAAAAGTCGACAGCGTGTTAATTGATTTGCGCGACAACGGTGGTGGTTCTTTGAACGAAGCAGTGGAATTGACCAGTTTGTTTATTGGCAAAGGTCCAGTAGTTCAGCAGCGCAATTCACAAGGCAAAGTCCATGTCGAAAGCGATAGCGCAGGCGTGGTTGCTTGGGATGGTCCACTTGGCGTGATGATTAATCGTGGTTCTGCATCTGCTTCAGAAATTTTTGCTGCTGCAATCCAAGACTATGGTCGTGGCTTGATTATTGGTGAAAATAGTTTCGGTAAAGGTACCGTGCAGACGGTGATTAGTTTGGACCAGATGGCGCGTAGCGAGAAGCAGCAATATGGCGATCTGAAAATGACTGTTGCGCAGTTCTTCCGCGTGAATGGTGGCACGACACAATTACGTGGCGTAACACCAGACATTGCTTACCCAAGTTTTATTGATGCCGATAGTTATGGCGAATCGAGCTATGACAATGCCTTGCCTTGGGTGCAGATTAAACCTGCAAATTATCAAGCGTTAGGCAATTTAAAAGACGTGCAAGCGATGCTGCAAGTTCGTCATGAAATGCGGATTGCGAAAGACAAGGAGTTCCAATTCATTAAAGAAGATATTGCTGAATTTAAAAAACAAAAAGAGAAAAAAGTGATTTCTTTAAATGAAGAAGAGCGCCGTGCAGAACGTGATGCGCGCGAAAAGAAATCAAAAGAACGTGAAGCAATCCGCGCTGCTTTAGAAGGTAAATCGAAAGTAGCAGGCAAGGCCGATGATAAAGCAGATGCAAAAGCGGAGACAAGTAAGGTGCCAACGCAAGATGATGGTTTGCAAGGCAGCGAACGCAGTTTGGCTGCCGAGTTGGCGGCTGAAAAAGCCAGCAAAGAAGCAAAAGATGTTTATTTGATCGAAGCAGCGCACATCTTGAGTGATGAGATCGAACTGCTCAAATCCAGTAAACGTTTAGCTGATAAAACGATCTCACGTGCGAGTGTGAAGAGCAAAGAAACAAACTAAATTCGATCACAAATTTTTGTGCATGAAGTTGGGTTGAGTTTTGCAGTGCTAAATAAATGTTGATAGAAGTTAATAGACGTTAATATGCATCAAAAAATGATGCATGTTTTAAAAGACGCTTGATAGATGGTGTCACCAATTTGTAGTTGGTGACATGCAAATATCAAGCGTTTTTGATTTAAGAGTATGAAAGATGATGATGGAACAAAAACGGTTTGCAGTTGTTGATTCTGCAGCAGAATCAGCAGCTAAGCGAATGACTAAGGCTAAGGTCGTCGCCACAACATTCACCTTAAAACTGAGACACGCGATTAGTTTTGGATTGATTTTTTTAGCGGGTTTTAGCCACCAAGCCCATGCTCAAGTAGTGGAAAAAAGTGCACAAACTATAAATATGCAAGCAGTGACAAACTTGGATAGCTTGCAACAAAGAGTCAAAGCTTGTGTCGCGTGCCATGGTCAAGAAGGGCGGGCGACAAGTGATGGTTTTTATCCGCGTATTGCGGGCAAGCCAGCTGGTTATTTGTTGAATCAACTGCGTCATTTCCGTGATGGCAAACGTGTTTATCCGTTGATGACATATATGGTCTCGCACATGAATGACGTGTATTTGCAAGAGATCGCCGATTACTTTGCTAGTTTAAATCCACCGTATGCCGCACCACAAACGAGTCAAGCTACGCCTATCGAAATGGAGCGTGGTCGCTACTTGGTGAAGGTTGGTGATACAGAGCGCAAGCTGCCAGCTTGTGTTTCCTGCCACGGCGACAAGATGACGGGTGTTGCGCCATTTATTCCTGGTTTGCTTGGTCTTCCTCGCGATTATTTAGTAGCGCAGTTAGGTGCTTGGAAAACTGGCAGTCGGCATGCTGCCGCACCAGATTGTATGCAAACTGTTGCCAAACAATTAGATGCAAGTGACATTGCGGCTGTCTCAGCTTGGCTCGCGGCGCAGACGATGCCAGTCGATACCAAGGCGATTACTGCAAGCAAAGATTTTAGCTTGCCAATTGCGTGTGGGAGTATGAAGCCATGAGTCACGCTATCGAAAAGAACAAAACAAGCCTTGCTAAAAAGGTGCTCAAGTTCAGTGCGATCTTGATCGTATCGCTATTGTTGCTACTGATCTTGATTGCCTTGTATGGTTATCGTCTTGGTGATGTTTATTCTGATTTGAGTAAAGATACGCCAAGTCATTCTAAAGTAGGCGAGCAAGTAGCATCTCGCCATGCATCAAACGCAATTTTGGAACGTGGTGCTTACCTAAGCAAAATTGCAGATTGCATGGCTTGTCATACGACGCGCGGTGGTGCAGCGTTTGCTGGTGGTCGCGTGATGGAATCGGAATTTGGTCAATTCATTACGCCTAACATTACACCAGATAAGCAAACCGGTATTGGTAATTGGACTGCCGAGGATTTTTGGAATGCATTACATAATGGACGTGGCAAGCAAGGGCAGTTGTTGTATCCAGCGTTTCCGTTTGTAAATTACACCCATATTAGCCGAGCCGATGCAGATGCGATATTTGCCTATTTGCAGAGCCAGCCTGCGGTTGTTCAACAAAATCTCGAACATCGTTTGGCATTTCCCTACAATCAGCGCGCTGGCTTGGCATTGTGGCGAGCGCTGTATTTTAAGCCGGGTGAGTTAGCTTATCAGCCAGCGCAAAGCCAAGAATGGAATCGTGGCGCTTATTTGGTAAGAGGATTAGCGCATTGCAGCGCCTGTCATAGTAGTCGTAATCAGTTTGGTGCGAATAAAGGCAGCGATGATTTCTCCGGTGGTGAGATGGCGGGGATTCGTTGGTATGCGCCTTCTTTGGTGGCGAAACATGAACTCAATTTGTCGACTTGGAGTAGTGCGGATTTAAGTCAGCTTTTACAGCATGGCGTCAATCGTCAATCAAGTGTGAACGGCCCGATGGCAGAAGTGGTTAAAGCGAGTCTGCAATATTTAACGGATCAAGATGCGGCAGCGATGGCGAATTATTTGCGATCCTTGCCACCGCAAGAAAAAGCCGCACCCGATTTTTTGGATAGAGCAATTGCGCGACCAACTGTATCGAAAGAGCAAATGCTGCAAATGATGGAAGCCGGTGAGACCATTTATCGTGCGCAATGTATTGATTGCCACGGTAAAAATGGCGAAGGGCAAGCTGGCATTTATCCTGCGCTTAAAGGCAATCCTTCTTTGCAAATGGAATCGCTGAGCAATCCAATTCGGATTATTTTGGCGGGTGGATTTTCTCCTGTCACCAAAGGCAATCCGCGTCCATACAGCATGCCACCATTCGCCCCATTTTTAACCGATACCGAAGTCGCGCTGGTGCTCACCTATATCCGTAACGCGTGGGGCAATCAAGCGAGTGCGGTTGGCGCCGCTGAGGTCAATCCCTATCGTACCGCGAGCCTAGATTAAACATCGCAAGTTTGGAGTAGTTAACGCGATCCAAACTCGCCTAGCTGATGTAATTAAACTGTGAAATAAAAAAATAAATTAAAAGAGAGATGAGGGAAAATGAAACGTCATTTGATATCGTTGGCGGTATGTACCTTGCTAGGCAGTATGTACACACCTGCTATCGCGGCACCTGACATCGCATCCGCGAAAATCGATTATCGCAAAGTAAGCACCCAGCTACCGCGCCATGTAAGGCCGATTCATTACGATGTATCAATCAAGCCAGATGCAGCACAGGCGCGCTTCTCAGCAAAAGTCAGCATACGTTTAAGGGTATTGAGCGCAAGCCATAGCATCACACTGCATGCGACGGATCTCACTTTTAAGAAAATTCGCTTGCTAGACGCGAATGGTAAAAGCATTAGCGATGATGCAAAGGTGACGATCAACGCAGAACAACAAACCGCTACGTTCACGTTTTCGCAGCGCTTAAAGCCCGCGCAATACAGATTAGAACTTGAATACGATGGATTGATCGGCACGCAAGCGGTGGGATTATTTTCACTCGATTACGATAGTCCACAAGGCAAGCAACGCGCGTTGTATACACAGTTCGAAAATTCGGATGCGCGACGTGTGATTCCTTCTTGGGATGAGCCTGTTCACAAAGCCACCTTCAACGTCGAGATGATCGTACCGCAGGCGCACATGGCGGTGAGCAATATGCCAGTCTTAGCGCGTACCGATCTTGGTGATGGATTTAGCGTGGTCAAGTTTGCGAAGTCGCCCAAGATGTCGACATATCTTCTATTTTTGAGCGTGGGCGATTTTGAACGCGCCACTGTGATGGCAGATGGCACAGAGATCGGCGTGATTGCAAAACGAGGTAGTGTCGATCAAGCCCGCTATGTGTTGGAAGAATCGAAAGGGATTTTGCGTGAATTTAATGATTACTTCGGCACCCGTTATCCTCTGCCTAAACTAGATAATATTGCCGCGCCAGGACAAAGCCAGTTCTTTAGTGCGATGGAAAACTGGGGCGCGATTTTTACCTTTGAAAGCTCGATCTTGCTTGATCCAAGCTTTTCAACGCAAGCAGATAAACAACTCGCATTTGTGACGGCGGCACATGAAGCTGCACATCAATGGTTTGGTAATTTGGTGACCATGCAATGGTGGGATGATTTGTGGTTAAACGAAGGCTTTGCATCGTGGATGGAAAACCGAACCATGATGCGATTGCATCCCGAGTGGCAGCCAGAATTTAATGCGATTTCGGTTCGTGAGCAGGCGATTTCTTTAGATGCTTTAGCGAGCACTCATCCTGTTGTACAAAAAATCGAAACGGTCGATCAAGCTAGCCAAGCGTTTGATAGCATCACTTACCAAAAAGGTGAGGCGGTGATTCGCATGTTAGAGAACTATGTTGGTGCCGATGCATGGCGACAAGCAGTGCGCTCATATATGCGCACGCATGCGTACAGCAACACACAATCGCGCGACTTGTGGAAACAAGTGGAAAAGGCGGCACGCAAGCCTATCGTGGCAATCGCCAAAGACTTTACTGAACAAGCTGGTGTACCTTTAATTTATGTGGATGATGTCGTTTGCAAAAACGGAAAATCGATTATTAGCTTGCGTCAGGGTGAGTTTTCAAAGGACTTACCGAATAAGAAACCTTTGCATTGGCGCGTGCCGGTAGTGGCACAAGTGGCAGGAACCAAGGTGATCGGTAACACCTTGGTCGTCAATGGTAAAGCGAGTTTGCAGTTGCCCGCTTGCGGCCCCGTCGTGGTCAACGCAGGTCAAATGGGATATTACCGTACACTTTATGCTCCGCAGGTTTTTACTGAGTTGCGCAAAAACTTTGGTGATATTGGTGCGATTGATCAACTCGGGATTCTGTCAGATAGTTGGAATCTAGGTTTGACTGGCCATCAAGCGATTGATGCTTACTTAGATTTGGCGAAAAATTTATCAGCAGATATGAGTCCGCATGTGTGGAATCAAATCGCCAATGTTTTTTCGACGATTCATACTTATTTGCAGGATGATTCAACCCGTCAAAAAATCTTCCAACAATGGGCGTTCCAACGCTTATTGCCGCTGATGCAGCAGCTAGGTTGGCAAGCGCAAGAAAATGAAGCTGAACAGCTTGCGAATACACGTGCAGCGATGATTTCTGTATTGGGAAGTATGGGCGAGCCCAGCGTACTAGCTGAAGCGCGCCGACGTTTTGCGGTGATGGACAGCGATGCTAGTGCAGCACCAGCCGCTTTACGCTCACTCATTTTGGCAATTGTTGCAGAGCACGCTGACAGTGCTACGTGGCAGATCTTGCATGAAAAAGCCAAAGCAGAAAAATCGGCATTGGTAAAACAAAATCTCTATGAATTGCTTGCTGCAAGCGAGGACAAAATCTTAGCGCGACGTGCATTGGATTTGGCCTTGAGCGAGGAGCCCGGATTGACCACAAGTGCCGCGATGATTCGACAAGTTGCAGCAAATCATCCTGATATGGCATTTGATTTTGCGATTGCCAATATGGCGAAAGTGAATGACCGAGTTGATGCCACATCACGTAGCCGCTTCTTCCCATCATTGGCAAGTAGTTCATCCAATCCACAAATGATTAGCAAGCTGAATGCATACGCCGACGCCAATTTAGATCAGAGTGCGCGTGGTGAACTGCAATCTGTGGTCGCAGCGATTGAGTATAAAATCAAGCTCAAACGAGAACGTGTACCTGAAATTCAGGCGTGGTTGGATCGCTTGGCTAGATGAATAAAGTGATCAATTTTAGAATTGATCAAGACTATTCGTAACTGGACGCGACTCTATGTTAGGTCTATGATGGACTTTTAAGTATTAGGAGACAAATGATGAAATCTTCAATGAACGTACGTAAAGCCTTGTGTATTGCACTTGGCGCCATGCTGATTTCTGCACCGGTGATCGCCAAACAACCAAGTTGGCTAAGTCCCGATCAAGGTAAATCCGACCATAAGCATGGTAAGGGTCATGATAAACATGATAAGCACGATAAACATGATAGACAAGACGACCGTGACGATGATCGACGTCAAAGTGATAGAGGGGAGCGCCAAGTAGCGAGTCATTATTTTACGTCGCAACAACGAACACTGGTGGTCGATTACTACACCAATGAATTTCGCAGTAAAGGCTGTCCACCAGGCTTGGCCAAAAAACAGAATGGATGTTTGCCACCTGGCCAAGCCAAAAAATGGAAACGTGGTGCCGCTTTGCCTAGAGACGTGATTTATGAGGATGTGCCTCAACGCGTTATTTCTGTCATTGGCGCACCACCTTCTGGTCATAAATATGTACGCGTAGCAAATGACATTTTGCTGATTGCGATTGGCACCAGCATGGTAATCGATGCTATTGATGATTTGAATCGTCGCTGAGTTGACTATGAGTTGATTCGGCAAGGAGTTGGCTGAATGAACGCTGCATACGGTTCGTCGCAGCGCAGCCAGTAGTATCGACGCATCGTCATTTGCGATGCGTCGTTTCATCTTCAAGATTTCACAAATAACGTATCCAAGCTTGTTTGCTTTGACGTTTATATCGCGCAAATTGTCGGCAAGGGTAGTACAGCACAGGCACTAACAATGCTGCACAAAGCCATACTTGCCAAACATGTTCTACACCAAATCGCGCACCATGATTGGCGCCAAATACTTTTACTAAGATCGTTTGCAAAATCAATAGTAAGTACAAATGCAAGATGTAGTAGAACATCGGTGCAGCGCCAATATCTGCGCAAAATTCTGTAAAGCGAGATTGACGCCGTTCCAACCAAGCGAGGCAAATTAAGCCAGAGCCAATCGTGAGTAAGCTAAATAGCAAAGACGGTGGGTATTTTTGGAAATTTAAATATGACATCACAGTCATGACTATATCTTGATGCTGTTGCCAGAATTGATTTTCTCCATAGATATTGAAGCTACGTAGTAGTAATAAGACCGCAAGTGCGCCACATCCAATCGTCAACAGATAGGTTTGCCGTTGTTTGCTTTGGATCTTCTGCTGATATAGCGGCCCACAACAATAGCCAATTAGTATGATGCCTATCCAAGGCAGTAGCGGGTAACTAATTTTAATCATATTAAATGGCTCAAGTAAAAAGCCACGTTGAAACATCACTGTCCAAATGGTGTAAGCAGGATGCTCTGGACTTAGTTTGATATCGCTAATGCTATTGTGTCCAGCGACGATAAATAAGCCAATGCTAAATAGTACGGGCAGTGGCAATTTGTGTAGCAATCCTAAGCTGATCATCGCTAAGCCTATCGCCCAAATAACTTGCAGATACCAGATGTTTGGCGGGACGTGACCCGACCAGGCAAAGTTGATGATGGTGAATTCTAATGAGATGAGAAACGCACCACGCTTTACTAAGAAGCCAGTGGCATCACGCTGCCCACCATTTAAATGTGCTGGATGGGCGTATAGCCACGCAGATAGTCCAGCTAGAAAAACAAAAATCGGCGCGCAAAAATGTGCACTAAAACGGGTAAAGAAAAGCGCAGGATCGGTTTGCTCAACCAGCATCGGATCGGCGACTTGTTTGTGTAAATAAATCGTTTCTCGTACATGGTCAACGAGCATCAGCAACATGATCATTCCGCGTAGGCTATCGATTGCGCTAATTCTATTGCGTAAGTTGTTGTCGGTAGTCATAGTAGTTTGTTGATTGGGATGAAGTTTGAGTGTGATTTAAATTGAAATTGCACTTTAAATTCAGCTCAAAATCCATCCTAAAATAGTGAAGCCTAAAATCACAATTCGGACGAAATAAGTCTCGTCCGAATTGCATTATTCATTTATTGGACGATGCCAGTAAATCAGAACGATACACGCAAGTTCACACGCACTTGTCGTTCACTGCCAGGTTGCACCCATAATTGGCTATAAGCACTGGCATAATATTGGCGGTTAAATAGATTATTCACTTGAAGATTTAATTGCATCTGATGATTGATGCGGTAGTCGGCCAATAGCTTGACGGTCGTATAAGCTGGCAGCACGAATTGACTACTGATAGCAACGTCGCCATATCGCTCTCCAATGTACTGCATGCCGATTCCCAATCCACTGGCATTACCTGCTAGCTGAAAGTTCTGTTTGAGTACCAGATTGCCACTGTGACGTGGCACGTTAGGAAAACGGCTGCCAGTCAAAATCAAATTGTCTCCGCGACTGACCTTGGCGTCGGTGTAAGCATAAGCAGCAGCTAGTTTTAGGTTTTTATTGAGTTCGCCTTCGAGGTCAAATTCCAATCCTTTGCTATTGAGTTCTCCAGCAGTGACCGAAAAGTCGGTGTTAGCTGGATTGGTCGTTAGGACATTTTTTTTGTCGATATTAAAAACTGCAATCGTACTAGAGAGATTTTTTTGCGCGTTTTCCCACTTCATACCTAACTCGTAAGAATGGCTCTGTTCAGCTTGGAAGGCCGTATTGTCAATGCTGACACCACTGTTGGGGCGGAATCCTTTAGATGCTGATAAGTAGAATGCAAGGTGCGGTGCTGATTGGTAGACGACGCCAATACGCGGACTATGCGATTGCAAGGATTGTTGATTTACGACTGCTGAGCGACGATTTTCGACGCTTTGTTGGTAGCGATCTATGCGCATACCTATCAATGTTTTCCATTGCGCATTCCAATCAATTTGATCTTGAAAGTAGAGCGCATTGGCTTCTTGATTTTCTTTGGTGTTGATGGAGAGCGCTAGTGGATCTGCTTGTTTTCCATATACTGGTCGAAAAATATTAATGCTATACGGATTGCTATTGGAAGGATTGCGTCGCAGTTGTACACGTTCGTCGGCAAATTGCACGTGCTCGATACCAAAAAGGCTTTGGTGTTGAATGCCTGCGAAAGTATGTTTGCCAGCCAACTCAATTCTAGCGCTACGATCGGAAGCGGAAAAATCGCGATAACGTCGTTGACGACGCAAAGTCTCATTATCCGCGAGCAGGGTACTAGCTTCTGTCGAGTAACCTTGAATTTCGCTGTCGCGATAAGATAAGCCAGACTGCAATACCCAATGTGAATTCAAATCGTGTTGAAAAAATACTTGATGTCCCAGCGATTTGACTTGCATGCGACCATCGCCTGGCTCACCAAAAAAACGTGAATTAGGTAAGGCTCCAAGTTGACCTCTGATCGCAACTACACCGCGATCAAATGGCGATTTTTGTTCATTTGCTTCGATTTCATAAGACAGCGTGGTGTGATCATTGATACGCCAAAGCATAGACGGCGCGACAAAGAATTTGTCACTGTTGTGATAATCGCGGCTGCTATTACTCGATTCGCGCGCGAGATTGAGTCGATACGCGAATTGTTGATTGAGAGGGCCAGTTAAATCGACTGCGAGACGTTTTTCTTGAAAACTACCTAGCTGAAAGTCCATTTGAAACGCATTATCGAAACGTGGTTTCTTCGTTAAAATATTGATTGTGCCACCAGGCTCTCCACGTCCATATAAAGCAGAGGCTGGACCTTTTAACACTTCAATGGCGTAGGTATTGGCATTGTCACGCACGCCGTTATAGCCACGACTAGAGTTGACACCATTAACCATATAGTCAGAGCCAAAATTGGGATCGCCAGTAAAACCGCGCATTGCATAGCTATCCCATAAACCACCAAGATTGCTTTGACGTTGTATACCACTACTCAAATCTAATGCATCGCGTAGCGTGGTTGCACCGGTATCGTGTAATAGTTCGGCGCTGAGTACGCGGGCACTAATCGGTAGTGCGATCAATAAACTATCCGTCTTGGTGGCACCTGCAACAGATAATTGTCGATATTGTTTGTGGCCTTGAATGTGAACTTGCTGCGGCTCAATCTCGCTAATTTTTTCGGACGACGCCTTATGCGCTGTTGTGCTTATTGCTTCGTCGCTTGGAAGCTTTGCCGGACTATCGGATGTCATCTGCGCGCTAGATAGTTGTGGATAGAGACTAGCGAGTAATAAAGCGAAAGCGGTATTGGTAGATGATTTCATATTGGGTAATGTAGGAATTAAAAGTTGCGATTAATAGCGGTAAAAAAGGTTTAAGACTTAGCGTCGATTTGTTTCTTTATAAGGTGTGACTTTGACCGCATTGAGCCGATAGCCCGCGGTGCCAAGTTCGGTTTGGCTGCGAACACTTTCAAGCTGACCAGAAACCCATACGGCATCTATGGTCTTGATCGTTTGCGGCTGTGCTAATTGAACTTCGATAATTTGGTTAGCTGGGGGCGGGGGTGTATGTAGACATCCACCAAAATAGGGAACTAGCAGAAAAGCACCGACCTTACCGTTCTCAATATCGAGTGGAACAACGAAGCCCGGAATTCGTATTTGCTGTTGATTGAGCAAAGGATTGGTTGGGGCGTTGTCCCACGCTTTTCTGAGCTTTTGAAGCGCAGAAATTGCACGTGGATCTGCATCGTTAAAATTGCCAAGATCCATGTTTTTAAAATCAGCACTGGGGTCCCAATCAGTGGGAATGAGTTCTTCCCAGGAGATGGTCTTAAAACTATTGATCTTGCCTGTTGTCTCCTGTGTCGCCAGCTTGGCTTGATTATTCGGTTTGAGTCGATCACCAACTTGGTAAGCTTTGTTACTGTCATTATTCGCACCTGGTTTTGGCGTGCTGGTTTTTTTCAAGCTGTCGATCTCTTTGTTCTGCGCCATGCTTAGTTCAGAAAGCGCGAGATTGCACGCGATGACAGCAAGGGTAGCGATGGCGGTGAAGCCTATGAGCTTTAAAGATATTTTCATTTTTTTCTAGTGAAAGTTGGTGTGAATTTGCTATAGCCTATTCGACAGACCATCATTGAGCGTATATCGATAGGCGCGCCAAGCTGGAATCATTCCCGCGAGTAAACCAGCACCGAGGAGTAGGGCGAGTGAGCCTATTTCACTACTACGAATCAAACTAAGTCGCAGCGAGATACCGAAATGGTTTTGTAAATGCGCACTACCGAGTAGGCTTAACAAATCCACCAAGAGCACGCCAAAGGCAATTCCTAATAAACTTAGCATTGCGCTTTCTACTAACAATAAGGTGGCAATATGGACGGGACTTGCGCCGACGGCGCGCAATATCGCTAATTCTCGCCGACGCTCGTTTAAGCTGGCAGAGATCACTGCGATCAAACTGCAAAAGCTGATTAAGCCGACGAGTGCTGCAATACCAAAAAGAAGCTGCTCTACCTGACTTAACATTTGCCATAACTCATCAAGCGCAACACCTGGAATCACCGCTAGTAAGGCTTCTTCGCCAAAATTATTGACCGAGCGTTGAACGCGAAAAACAGCACTACGATTTTTTAAGCCAATCAGTGCCGCCGTGATTTGTTGCGGTTCTAGATCGAACTTACGCACATGCTCGGCCGCAATCGAAAATTGTGGAATGGGCGCACCTGCTTGCCAATCTAGATGCAGTGCTTCAATGGCTTGTAGGTTGACGTGTACGGTGCGATCAACCGGCGTACCGGTTCGCTCTAAGATACCGATTACGCGAAAAGCTTTGTCGGCATGCTCCAGTGCTTGTTGCGCATCCATACCATGACTTAAAGTGATCTCATCATTGATTTGATAGTTGAGTTGGTTCGCAATCTCTGCACCGATAACTGTGCCAAAAACATGATCCGCACCGTCTTGAAAGAAGCTACCTGCACGCAAGCGCAGCTTTTGTTGTTGACCATAACGTAGATGCTCAAAGTACGCTGCGCTAGTGCCAAGGACAGGAAATCCGCGATGTGAATCTCCTAAAGAAATTGGCACTGTCCATGCAATTGCAGGATGGCGCGCAATCGATTGATAACTTTCCCAACGTATGTTGTTACTTGCATCGCCAATGCGAAACACCGAGTACAGCATCAATTGAATTGGGCTGGTTCTAGCACCGATGATTAAATCTGTACCAGCAATTGATTGTGAGAAGCTAGTGCGTGCATCTTGTCGAACCCGCTCGACAGTCAGTAATAGGGTGCAAGAGATTGCAATAACAAACACGACTAGACTCAATGTGTAACGACGGTTCAATGCACTCTGCAAGGCTATCTTTACTAGAATGCGCCAGCTGTATCCAAGAGGGGATTTCATACTTTGGTTTGCCATTCGAGGAAATTCACTTGACGATCAAAGAAACTGGTGAGACGCAGATCATGGCTAACAAATATCAAGCCAGCTGATGAGGAGCGACATTGCGTGATTAAACATTCCATAAAATCCCGCTGATGTGCTTCATCCAGAGCGGAAGTCGGTTCGTCTGCGATGATCAATTGTGGGTTGCCAATTAAGGCACGTGCAGCGGCAACACGTTGTTGCTGACCGATACTTAAATTGCCTGCGGGCTTATTCCAATGCGATGGTGCAATGCCTAATTGTTCCAACAAATGCTTAGCTGCTTCAGTCGCAATCGCAGCGCTTATTTGGTTGCTACCTGTGGTCGCACATGCCGCCTGTAATCGTCGGAGAGAGAACTGACACGGCAGCATGACATTGCTGATCAAGTCAAGATAAGGAATAAGATTAAATTGCTGAAAGATGATGCCCAAATGATCAACGCGGAATTGATCACGCTGTGCCTTTTTCAAGGTATTAATGTTTTGGCCTAAGAGATGAATACTGCCACTATTTGGTTCCAGAATACCAGCGCATAAACTCAGCAAAGTGCTCTTGCCACATCCACTCGGGCCGTGAATAAAAACGCGTTCATCTCGTGAGAGTGTGAATGTAGAGATCTGTACCTGCGCCGCTTCTGTTTGCGAATCTGTTGACTTCCATTTGAACTGCATATCACTTATTTGCAGTAAAGGCTCGGTCTTCTCGCTTAGATGATGTGGGCAGCTTGGCACGAGATCTGCGCCCGCATCTTGCACTAGGCTTGATTCAGCCATGTTTGGGTTCTGCATTTGTATGCTAGTTGGAGATTTCATCAATAGCACCAAAACTTACCAAACAAAACTTGCGTCATCGTGGTGTAGTGTTTTGGCGTGTTGAACACTTGTTTGCGCAGTTGCTTGTGTCGTTGCTTGCGCTATTGCTGCAACAACTTCCAACTTCAATCGCTTAATGCCTTTGTATTGGTTCAGCACCAATGCCGTTACGCTGCGAAGCTGTTGTGGATTTTTGCAATGCAAGTCTAATTCAAAGCGCAAGTCGCCATGTTTTTTTTGATCTTCACTTTTCTGTTTGCCAGTGAGCGTAGGCGCATCAATTTCTAATTGCTTGATTTGACATTCCGCCGTGTCGCTTAATTTAAACCACGCTAATGGATTGTTTAATTGATGCAAAAGTTGTTTAACTTTTTCTTGCTCTACATCGTCTTTCGGTGCGCGTTCAAAGCCGAGGAAATTGTCGAGCGGACTAGAAAAACTCATGCTCACTTGCGTTTGATCGATCGCCAGCTGCAATCGTGCTTGCCCATGGACATGTGCATGTAACGGCGTTTTCTGCTGTGCAATGACAGGTAATGGTGCAAGACAATGGAAGGCAAAGAATAAGCCAATTGCTGCACCTCTATATTTGCGATAGATAAAGTTAAAATCAATCATTGTGTCTCTTGTTTTTTAAATCAGTATTACGATCTAACTATGTGTTTAAGCGATTGCTTGTTGTCCTAATCCTGCCAATCAAATTCACGATGAAAACTGGAACTGACGATGGTGGCGTTGCCGTTGTTATGCGATGTGCTGTGTGAAATTTTGTGCGATGCGTCGTGCGATATGCCTTGCGATGTCCCCTGGGATGTATCGACGATGAGCAATAAACAGTTTTGATCTTCGTTCAAGAGAATTTCTTTGACTGGATATCGACCTACCGGTCTCGGATAGCGACGCCAAATACCGCGACGATGGTTGATAAAATAGTGAGCCAATCCAGTTTGAATCGTGCGTTCATATGCGCGTCTATCCATCCACTCAAATTGCAAGACCTGCTTGCTAATTAGTTCTTGTGTGACACATGGAATCAATCCTTTCTCATCAAAAATTGGTGAGAGTGATTGACCCAAGGCACTTGTAGCGTTGGCGCTAGGCTCGGCCAGTTCAAGCATGTTCATCCTCGACTTCTGATTCGATTTCTGCTTCATCGTCATCATCGATCCACGCGGGAAATGGATCCTTAAAATTTTTCCACATAGCTTCACCCATTTGCATTTCTGCATCGGTGAGTAAGCATTGGTCTAATTCTGAGGACAGCGCTTCTTGATCTATTTGGATACCGATAAAGACCAATTCTTGGCGTCGATCGCCATATGGCGCAATCGACTTATTTAGAATGCGATCAAGATATTCTTGATCTTGTGGCCATTCGGAACGCTCAACTGCTGACCACCATAAGCCCGCCGCATGATGACGACAAATGCTGCCAGCCTGCGACCATTCTCCTGCCAATTCCATCCGTGTCGCGAGCCAAAAATAACCTTTAGAACGAATGACCCCGGGCATGCCTTGGTGAATTTTTTGCCAAAATCGTTGTGGATGAAATGGACGCCGTGCACGATAGGCAAAACTGCGAATACCGTATTCTTCTGTCTCTGGTACATGCTCACCACGCATTTCTTTTAGCCAACCAGGAGCGGCGGATGCTTGTTCAAAATTAAATCGTTTGGTGTTTAAGACGCGATCTAAATCAACTCTTGAGAAACTTGCGGGAACGATATCTGCACGTGGATTCAAACTATGCAGAATGGCATGTAGTTCTTCGAATTCGGTTTGGCTAACGAGGTCGGCTTTATTGAGCACGATCACATCACAAAATTCGATTTGTTCAATTAACAGATCAACGACATTGCGTTCATCTTCTTCACCCATTGATTCACCGCGTTCTTGCAGCGAATCAGTCGATTTGTAATCGCGTAAAAAGTTAAACGCATCAACAACCGTCACCATCGTGTCGAGACGGGCAATGTCGGAAAGACTACGTCCTTTTTCATCGCGGAAAGTAAAAGTTTCTGCCACCGGCATCGGTTCTGAGATACCTGTTGATTCGATCAAAAGGTAGTCAAAGCGATCTTCCTGCGCTAAGCGATGAATCTCGATTAAAAGGTCTTCTCGCAAAGTGCAGCAGATGCAGCCATTGCTCATTTCAACGAGTTTTTCTTCTGCACGCGATAACTGAGCGCCACCTTCACGTACCAAGTCCGCGTCGATATTCACTTCTGACATGTCGTTGACAATCACAGCTACGCGGCGGCCTTCACGATTGTTCAAAATGTGATTCAGCAAAGTTGTTTTGCCAGCCCCTAGGAAGCCGGATAAAACCGTAACAGGAAGTAGGGTAGATGTCATGTGTAGCCTCAATTTTGAGATAAAACGAAGTTGATGTGTAGCAGTGTTATTCCTGAAAAAGTCATCAGCTCAGCGAGGCGCCAGACATCGCACAGGCTCTGCAATATCCACGATTTTTGATGTGTGCAATGATCAAATTAAGGCCTCCAATACTGGCCAGAATAAGTTCAGCTAATTCGCCATAGCGCGGGCCAACCCAAAACACCGATACCGCAAAACAAATGAAACCAGTCAATCCAAACAACAGAACCACCGCTTGTCGATGTTGAGCAAAACCCGGTAGCAAGGAAAAAACAATAGGTAAGGCAACCACCGCGATCATCCAAATGTGGAAGTCATCGTGATGAGGAATTTGCGTGAGGAGGGGAATCAGCAAAGCGATCGGAGTTAAGGCGCAGTGCAGTAGGCAAAGTGCGGATGCCATTACCCCGAGATAGTCGCCGATTTTAATGAGGAGTTTCAATTGCATTCCCTTGAATTTACGTTTATTTGTCGTCGTTTTTTCGTTGTCTTGCTTGTCCACGCTTGCATTTGCGTAAACAAAAAAATCGTCGTCTATACAGCAATCTCTAGTCGGGAGAAGTATCGAAATTGGAGTGCCGTAAATTGCGTATCGAATCAATTGCAACTAAGTTGCATTTGCGAATTTTAGTTGAGTTGATTTATAAATGCAACTAAGTTGCATAAAAATTGGAGCTTGAACTTGAACTTGAGCAGATATGGAGCAACAACTCACACGAGATGTTTGATTCGTAACGCTAAAGTAGAAAATTGATTGTTTGAAGACTTGTTACGTGGATACAAACTTTCAAACGTGTAGGGGAAAAATGAATAAGGGGCGTATTCGCCCCTAATTGTTTGGATAAGCAATGCTCAGTTTGCTAGTGTAAAGTGCATGCACATCGATGTCATGTTGGATCAACTTAAAAGTGCTTAATCCCCTTGCTTATTCTCTAGTTGCGACACCCCACCGGAGACAATAAATTTCATCACGTTAGTCGGACTAACATCGATGGCTCTTACCTGACTGCTAGGGACGATATAGAGTTCACCAGAGAAGTTGTAAGAGTGGGGGAAATACACGGCCACTTTATCTTCTAAACCTAAAATAGATAAATCCTCCTCAGTCAAGAAGCCCAATTTCTCTAGCTTTGCTTCGGGGTTGATGAGCACTAAAACCGGGCGATTAAATTTCTTTTCGTCGCCAACAAAAGCGGAAAAGAGATCGTTCAATGAAGAGTAGATTTCATTTAGAACAGGAATGTTCTGAATTGAATTTCTGATCAAACGCTTGATTGGCTGCGCGATGAAAGTTTGCCCAAAATAACCGATGACGATCAGCAATAAGACGATAATTAATAAGCCTAAGCCTGGGATATCATGTCCGATCAATAGCTCTAAACTCTCGCGTAGCAAGCCATCTGCAAATTCAAATGAAATCAAGAGAATATAAGCAGTAAGCGCTAAAGGAGAGATGAACAGCAAACCTTGTAAGAAATAATTAACGAGTTTTTTGATCATAAGACGACAATTTCTAGTAAAAAGGCATGTGAAATCCATGCGATGGGAAGGAATGAATAGGCAACGAATATTACTCGTCGCTCAGACGATTAATTGTATCGCGCATACGTACAAAACTATTGACGACATAGGGTACATCATTCAATCCATCTACATAATCACGCATGTAGGCCAGCATAGCATAGGCGGCGCCAGCACTAAATAAGGGAGAATGGGTAAAGTTCCATAACATGCAGATTAGAACTACGATGGTCGCAAGTTCAGTAACTACCCAGGTCAAGTTCTGTGCATCCGATAGCGCGACTTTCCAGCGTTTTAGTAGTTGAAAGTGACGAGCAATACTGACACCTTGAGCATTCTGTAAAATTGCGACCTCGCGCTCAATTTGATTATTCAAACCTCTGTTGTAGCGTTGTGCGCGCGCTAAATACCATTTATTCGCTCCTAGCATTGGAATCAACACGAGGGTTGCCAGCCATCCAGCTTCTTGTTCATACGAAAATAACAGTAATAGTGAACCGACCACTGCTGTAATATTTCGAAAAATAGCGGGGACTTCGATTTCCAGAAAGCTCACTAGTTCGCGCGCTAACTCCACTCGCGCTGAAACCTTGCTGACCCCGTGCCCCTGCTTAATTTGCACGATTGCAGTTCGCTCCGCTAGTCGAGCATAAATATCGCTGAAAATTCGGGTGTCATAGCGCTGGCGAATAAAGCACAATATTAGTTGGAAGAACCATAAAATTAGTAAAACTAGTAAGCCGTGCATCTTACGCTGTAGTAAATCATAAATAGCCATTCCTATTGCAGCAGGCAAAGCTAATAGACACAATTTCTCAATAAGAGTCAGAACATAGGTAAAGCTGATTGCGTTTCGATGTGTTTTAAAAAGTTGATAGGACGTCATTGTACTTCGTGAAGAAAATTATTTAGAAATCATGATCTTAGTACTTTAGGATTTCATGATATCAAGAAGCTGAATGCTCCAAAAGAAATGGCTTTGATCTAATAAAGAGAGTTTGCAAGATTCAAGTGGCATGCAGTCAGCGTGAAATTAGCTGGCAATTTGCTTGAAATCACGGCTCCAAAGTCGGCACGTAATCGACATAAGCATCAAAAATCCACCCCTGCTTATCGATGTACTCTTCTCTAGAACGTAGTGGAATGGAATAGACCTTCACTTTGATCCAACGCCCTTCGCGTGTCGCAATCGTTTCGCAAGGGCGATTGCTGTCGATGATTTCAAACACGGTGCCAAAAGGCAGCGTGTCGATCTTATTGCTATTGGCATCGGCTTCGCTTCGCAGCTGCATTTTGTCGGCGATCAATACTGCATACGGCTTGGTGTTGGCGTTACAACTCAATGCTTTGTTTGGTTCCTTACATTGACCGCTCTTGTAATAATCAAAGATATCAGCAAGTGCTTTGAGGTTTCTTATTTGTGTTTCATTTCCTTTTGGTGGAAAGGCGATGCCGACGCAAGTTTTGCCTGGCATGCATTCGGGAATACTGACGCCAGTTTGCGGGCTGCCAATCGAGCCGCCTTCATACGCGCAGCGATTTAGGATGTCATCTTTTACTGATTTAGGCAAAGGCGCGTCAATGAGTGCGCTGCACCAAGTGTAGCTGTAGGCTCTGCGGGCGATGCTGATGATTGAACGGTCATAGATTTCCATCTTGGTCGTCTTGCGAAAATCAGCGCCCGATTCACACAGGTTTTTTACCACGCCAAGTTGCGCGTTGGCGGTGGCGTAGGCGAGTGGTGTAACGCCAGATCCATTTGGACTATCGAGTGGGTAGCCTTCTTTTGCTAAGAAGTCGAAAGTAGCTTTATCGGCGCCACTTTCTGCAGCTACGTCAATGACACTGCAATGCTGATTCTGACGACAGCGCTCCAACCATTTAGCTGTTTTGTAGGCGTTCAACATGGATAATCTTTGCGTCGCCTCTTTAATCGCGACGGCTTCGCTCATCAGATAGTTTTCGACGATGACACGCCATTCCTTGCTGATGTTGGCTGCAATGTAGGCATTCGCTTTGCTTAGATCGGTGTCGCCTGCGCGAGTTGCTGTAACGAGATTCAAGTAGTCATCAAACCACGTCGATTTTTTTGCACCTTTTTTACATAATCCGGCTTTCATAAAACTAGTGGTGATCACTTCCGCTGCACGTGCTCGCGCATGCAGCAAGGCATAGCCTTGATCTTGGCTTGGCGAATTCAAACGCGCGCTAAGGTTTTCTATGACAGATGGCTGTACAACTTTTTTTCCTTCGTGTTGATAGGCGGTATTCACGAGTGGGTTGACGTCATTGTTACAATGCAGCTTG
>VFQS010000831.1_pt1 | contig 31118 bp, 46 predicted proteins | sample 3512361 | NCBI WGS metagenome assembly VFQS01 (sample SAMN10412375, study PRJNA504923) | tailings metagenome | isolation source: Relicate 1 Philex TSF3 active mining | place: Philippines
ACGCCACCCCCCGCACTTCAACCGCGACGATCTGCGCGTCGCCGGTCATGGTGTCATTAACGAGGTCACTAGCCTTCCTCGTCACCCTCAACCTATACGCATCACCCGCCATGAGCGAATCAACCGACGTACAAATCATCTGCGCAATCTCCGGTACTCCACTTGTGGGATTAGTCACTGCTGTTACCTCCGTAGCGGTATCAAAACTGTCCGAGTCGAGATCAGTGCCGATTCTCTCAAACTCAGCAACCCACCGAACACTTCCACTGGTTGCGGTATCGGCCATCCACCACAACCGGACTTGAAGGCCGGAAGACATGTCCGTGCCCGGAGGGATTACGCCGATAAAGAATGTAGATTCATCGGCTGGGGAGTCCCTGAACTCCAGGACCGGGACGCTGTTGCGGGTGTCGCGGCGGGCAAAGTTAGTAGCCGGAGGTTTCCCATCCGTCGCATCGAAGAAGGATTTCCCCCTAAGCGCGGAAGTGAGAGCGATGGTGCCGCTTGCGTCGGGGTAAGTGATATATCTTGTGGCGGTAGGAGGAACGGCTTGGACGATAATTTCAAACGTCCCGCCATCATCCAAAACCACATCGCCTTTGACATTGAGCTTGTTGGCCGTCTTGTCCCAAGTGAAATCTGGGTCTCCGGCGAAGACGCCTTGGTCGTTAAACTGAACTTGGGTTGTGCTGCCGCCAGGGGGAGTAGCAATGGCACTCGGTGGTGCCGCCCAAGTGCCATCGGCTCGGAGGAAGTTGACACTACCCCCACCACTTCCTGGAACAAAACCTGGGGCGGTGGATGTAAACAACTCCAACTCGGTTGAGATGGTGACTGTCACCGAACCGGTATTGGTCTGGTCTCGCCCGACAATCGCAACCTGTTGAATAACTCCGGTAGTTGGACGGGTACGTGTTAATCCCCCTCCACTCGCAACAAACAACGGATCGCCAATTTCAAACGCCGCAGTATTTAGGGCGGTTAGTTCACCAGCAACCGCAGCGTGACCGAAACCGTTTACGGCAAGGGTGTCGGCAAGAATACCAATTGCTGGCATTTTGGAGGGGTTAGAACTATCCGCCGCAGCTATTTCAAGAGTGGTAGTATCGCCAACTGCGCCAGTAACGTATATCGGGGTCCCTTTGGCTAGTTGTACGCCACTCGTATTCTTGACGTGGATATAAACACTGCCGGCTAAATCGCCGTGAATGTGATTTAGTGTTGACAGGCCGGTAACTGTTAATCCGCTAAGAGTTAATGGATCATCATTAGTGAAATCAAAGTTACCGGTAAATGGGTTAAATTTTATAGCCATCTCCTGCTCAGCTCCTGGTAACAGAAATCAGCTTATTCGACCCGTCGTAAGCGAGAGCTAGAGTGGCAACAGTAGTACCGCCTGACCCACCAGTCTTATAGATCACCGACGTTAAATTATCCCCTGTATACCCAAGACCAACGTAGTCGTGTTCAGGGATTTCTAACCCCGTCAACGTATTAACCGTACCAGTTACCGGAACCGGATTAGCGGCAGTATTATTGACTTCTACTTCTGAACTTACCCCACCTCCCGTACCAGCTTCCGATGGATCGATGATTTCACCGGTACTATCGGCAATCTGAACTACCTGAAAGGTTCTACCACCAGCTACACTGACAGCCTCATCCTTAATTTGGCCTGGAAAATCGTAGAAAGGGGCCATGATGTGTACTTACTCTATACTGCTTTCAACAACCGGGAATATCACCTTTCAACCCCTCTTCCAGCAAATTACTGGACACGCTACTCTGCGTCAAATTCTCATCTTTTTCCGTCCACTTCTGCCAACCCCAAATATCTTCATTACAAGTGTTGTGTGGTTCTTGGTCGGGTACGTTCTTAGCTCTAGTATTCCTATACGGGCCAGGGTTAACCCGGTTACTAACCCTCAAATACTCCTCTTGCCTAAGCATTTGCCGGGTCAGAGAACTACTCTGAGTCTCACTAGACCGATAATCTCTATTATCCTTACTGTTCTCCCACTCCAAGAACGGATTGTTTTGAACGGACATGAGATTACTCCTCTATTAGCCTTCAACTAGCCAATTTTTAGGTGAAAGACTGGTATCAGAATGAAGGTTCTATGGCTCTGTCCTCTAAATCACTGAGACAACTGGAAGATGTCGCCAACAACGACGGCTTTAGTTTCGACTTCGGTGAGCCCCTTGTCGTACCGGTGGAAATCGCACCAGGCAAATACATCTCCCTCCGAGAACCTAGTGCGGACGACTTGATTGAGATCTCAAAAATCTCCAAGGATAAATCCATTGACGAGATCGAAGCAACACTAAAAACCATCTGCATCCTTCACAGCCCGGATTCAAACGGTCGCAAGTTAACCCTGAAGGACTCTAGAAGACTCACCGGTCGCCAAATCAAAAAGCTTGGCGATGCGATCAATGAGCTTCTTAACAGTCCCGATGAGGAGGAAGAGGGTGATATGAAAAGCGGTGACGACGGAGAAGAATCATAACTACACGATAACCTGTACGGATAAAGTGGGAAACTCCATTTCGTTTAGGGATCTAACCGGTAACGATTTGGAGTTTCTAGACTCAATCTTGGTCAGGGATGGGGAATTAAAGACTGCCGAAGTCACTTCCGACGAAGTACTATCGATCCTATCCCTCCTCTGTGTAGACGAAAAAGCCAATTTTGGAGGTTTAGTACCCCGCTCAATCGGCATCTTGTACCGGGAGGTGATCAATACCCTCTTTACCAATTACATGACCAAAGAGATTTGGTTAAGGCAATGCTACTCCATTCAGAACGGGTCGTTTCAGAACGTATCAGACATGGAAAAAGTGCCAATGTCAAAGTTCACAGCCATGTCTTTGATACACAAACAAGCCATGGACAGCATGTCGCCCCAGGAATCCGTTATCCCGTCAAATGGAGAGCCAGTTTAACAAATTCAGCAAAGATCTCGACCAGAAGGAATTGCTATCTTTTATGGTGGTGATTTTTGAAATTTGCAAGAAGGAGGACTTTGCCAGTCTGCATAGGTTTGTGAATGTGGTCGCTAGTTCTATCGGGCCAGAAGACTTTAACAAACTGCTTCGGCGTGTAATGAAGATGATGGGAAACGAGAAATGTGGCAAAGACCTATGTTCCGACTGGCTCATGACCAAGCTATACGAGTTGTATAAATCGTTTAATTAGTGTAAAAAGTTCTCCGAGTTAGTTGAAAGCTATGAGAAAGGTCTGTCCACAATGGAGAGCAAGCTAAATGGCTAGCACGATCACTAACACAGCCTCTCTTAATCGGCCTGGCGTATTTATTACCCAGACCGCTGCCGGAGGGTTGCCACAGCCCCTCGCCAGTCATGCTGTAGGCTATTTGTTCGGCACCACTCCTGCCGATGAGTACTACGGTGATGATTCCGAGGGTATCTACTCAGAGTTTCTACCTTACACTCCCACCCAGGTGTCATCTGTAGATGACTATTTGGCTCGGATTGGCGGTAGCACTCCTTCTGCTAGCGTTGGTGCTCTCACTACCTACGATGCGGTAAAAGGGTTCTTTGATAACGTTGGTGTCAACGGTATCCTTTACTTCACCCGAGTAACCCCAACCCCCGAGACCGTCATTGACATGAGTGTCAGCGGTGCTGGTGCGGGTTATAACGCCTTCGCTCTTAAGGTGAACGGCCGGTATTTCGGTACCCCGATCAACGTCTTCGATGCGGATGGTGACGAGATCAAGGTGATCACCACCACTGCCATTGACGCAGTTGATAATGCCAGAGACCTCTACAACTACCTAGCCAGCGCTAACTCTGACGGCTTCTCCGACTTCTACAAAGTGGAGCAGACAGCGACTGAAGCTACTCAGGGTAAGTTTAGATTCTTCTCCCGCGACAATTCCCTACTCCCCGAAGTAGACCGGTTTGTAGCGTATTCCTTCAGCGATTCCACTTTCTCCGCCCCACTTAACCTTGATACGGTAAGTGTTGTAAAACTATACACCTCGGTCAAGGAAATCAACTTCCGCTGCAACAGCAGAGATGTATCCAGCAACGAAAAAATCCTTTTCGTTGACGGTTCGGCTCTCAGCCTGTTTATCGCGGCTGCGAATACTGCAACTCCTGGCACTTATACACCCGCCACCGATCAGTCCGACATTCTAAAGGACTATCTAACCCGCGCCAATGGCGGTGCTTATGCTAATGCTGCTTCGATCCCCAACACCAAGATTATCGCAGTCAGCAAGGACTTCACTTCCGGTGTAGCTTCCGGCAATAAGTGGCCCGATGCTGATGCAGCGTATTGGGGGTATACCCTGTCCACTACCACCTTCACCAAACAGGTAAGTGGTGGCAACGCAACTGTACCGACTGGTACCGTAAGCACCTCTGGCGGTGTCACTACCCGTACCGGCTATCTCCCCGATTCCGTCCAGGTATTCTACATTTCCGTTGCTGGTGAAAACCGTGCGGTGATTGTAAATGGCGCGACACCTGACGAATTGGCTCAAGGTTTGAGAAATGAAATCGTCTCCATCTTGACCGAGAAGGGTTTGAATAGCTACTACAAGGTGGAGGCTGTAGCCACTGGCAGTAATTACAGCGGCACCTCCTACGCTCCTAACAACGGCTATCAAGTCTCCAACCTAATCAGCGCTGCTGGTTCCCCATTCATCCGCCCCGACCTAGAAGATCGCGCTCTAACCGGCACCGTGGCGATCTCTGGTGGTGTAGTAACCGGTACCAATACCCTGTTTAACCAGGAGATCGGTGTTGGCGATGTAATCGTTGTCAACGGCACCCGGTTCACTGTAGCAACCAGAACTACCAACACTGCCGCTACGGTAACCCCGAACAACGTAACTGTGGCCGCTGGCGCACAAGCCCTCCTAGACAAGTCTCTGGTCAACGGTTTCTACTCTCACGACTACGTGCTGAGAGTGAGAATCACTTCCAAAAACGGCGTAGTAAGCCCTGTTCTCGCTGGTACCAACCGCCAAGGTCTAACCGATGAGAACGTGATCAAACTCACCTCTATTGAGGAGCAAGTTGGGTATGAAGGTTACAAGCTAACCTCCTTCGCTAAAGCTCAGGACTTCGTTTATGCCATCGAAAAGGGCATGAGCGGCTCCTACTACGCACCCGGCTTCCTACTCGCCCCCGAAGCATATAGCGTCATTAGCTATTCTGCAGATTCCGATCTCGCTAGCCGTACCGAGGCGATGAACGAGCGGCTCAAGGTTACTCAAACCCTTGTAGCTGCTGCTGAAGGCCGGTTCGGTACCACGGAAGGTGTAAGCAACACCCAGCACGTCGCTCTCATCGATTGCGGTGGTGATGTAGAGAACCTCTCCCAAGCACAAGAAGAACTTTCCCTAATCAAGAGAGTTGTCGGCGTACCTTACGGTCACGCTTCATTCTTCGCCCCCTACCTGAAGAACCTGAACGATCGTTTCGTTCCCCCAAGCCCCTTTGTTGCCGGTATTGCCTGCAGCAGATTTATCAACGAAGGTTTCCAACAGCCTCCGGCCGGTTCACGCTATCCGCTACGTGGTGTTACTGACCTTAAGTTCAATATCACCGCCCAACAGCAAGAGGTTACTTACGCTCTCGGCCTGAACCCGATTAGATCACTTCCTAATCGTGGCATTGTGGTCTGGGGTGCTAGAACTCTCTCCAGCAATGCGTTGTTCCGCTATACTAATACCCGAGTGATTCTAAACGTTCTAATCGACGTGATGAATCGCAGCTTTGACGACATCCTCTTTGAGAGCATTGATAGCGCTGCTACCGTATTCTCAAGAGTTAAGTCAATTGCTAACCAAGTTCTCAACCAGTTCTACCGTCAAGGCGCCCTATATGGTAACCGCCCTGAGCAGGCTTATCTGGTTGTTTGTAACAGCGCTAACAACCCTGATTCCCTACTGGAAAACGGGACAGTCCGTATGGACGCTTATGTGGCCACTAGCCCAACTCTGGAAAGACTGGCAATCACCATTGCCCGTACTCCGCTAGGCCAAGTAAGTCTGCTGAGCGACTCGTTCAGTAGAAATGAGGAAAGATTCACCGCCTTCCTCGACGCCACAAACCTAGCCGTTTGAGGTCAGGTTAACTAAATCCCATGCCTAGAAGATTCCGGCAACAGATCGAACCAGAAACTCTAATCAACGGGGACTCCCCGTTGACGGAGCAACAACCCAAGCGGGTTGTGTACATTGAGATGTTTCGTGCTGGCCCTCAGATCAGCTCTACTGGCCAAAAGATGGTTTTTGGGGAAGACGAGCTAGACCAAGTGGTCACCAGCTACAACCCCAAAAGGCACGAAGCTCCTCTAATCATCGGGCACGATCAAGATGACGGAACCCCCTCTCTAGGCTGGGTAAAAGAAGTCTGGCGAAAGGGTAAAGCTTTGTGGGGTAAGGTCGAACTTACCCCCAAGGCTGAAAAACTCATTCGTGATGGCGTATTTAAGAAGGTAAGTAGCTCTTTCTACTTGCCCGATGCGGACACTAACCCAGCGCCGGGGAACTTGTCTCTTCGGCACCTGGGCCTTGTGTCCATTCCTGCGGTTAAAGGTCTAACGGCTTTTTCCGAACTCCACCCCGACGAAGGCTCGATTACATTCACTCCAAGGGAGTCTTCTATCTCATTCCAAGAAACTTTTCCTACTATGGCAAAAAGACGAACCGAAGCCCCTCAAGTTATCGATCACGCTGACGGCAGGGGTATGACCATTAATGTGAACATTAATGGGCTGGCTAAAGAGGACGGAGAAGGCGCACCGGTAGAAAATACTGGCAGTCCCGCCCCTTACGATATGGAATACGGGGACCAAATGTCTCCCGACGCCCCTATGCCTGGCGAGACCGATCCCAGCTTCCAGAGAATGGAAATGGTGGAAGGTCCTGACGGCAAAGAAATGGGCGATGAAGACGACGGCCAAGGTCCCCCTGTAGCAGAAGATGGTGCAGGCCCGGATGGTGAAGAAGGTGATGACGCTGGCGCTCCCCCCGCTGACGATTCCGGTGATGTTGAAGATGTCTCCGGCTCCGATGACGAAGAAGTCGCCTCCGATCTCGCCTCCAAGTACACTGAGGAGCAGCTAATCCTCGCCCTTTACCAACTCTCTCAGGGTTCCTCTGAAATGGGTGAAGGTTATATGGGCTATAGCGAGGCCACCGAAGAAGGTGGTGACGATGAGGAAGAAGATGAGGAGAAAGAGGGCGGTGATAGCTCTGACTACTCCGAAGCCGATCCTCTCGTTGCGAAGGTGGCACAACTTGAGGAAGAACTTGCTTCCCAGCGCAGACTAATGAGACAGAAGGAGATTAGCGACTTCTGCGAAGGTCTGTATGCCGGTGGCAAACTGACCGAGAGTGTTGCCCCTAAGACCGACCTTGTGCGGTTTATGGAAACCTTGAATCCCAAGAACTCCGTGAACTTCTCCGAGACCGGTAAACTCTCCCAGTTCGACTTCATGAAGAAGGTGTTGGACAGCCTGCCCAACATGGTGAGCTTTGGTGAAGTCGTAACTCCTGCTAGCGCACCTCCGAAGCCCAAGGCTCCTAAGCCCGATGCTTCTGGGTATGTTTATGATGAGAGAAATGCTGGCGTTCACGCTAAAGCAATCGACTACTCTGAGAAAAATGGTGTAGACTATATGTCTGCACTAAAACTCGTACTCAACGACGAAGTCTGAAACCGGTCCTTGTAACAACGGGGGCGTAAGCCCCCGGCAGATAGCAAGACTATCTGTTCTGGTTACACAGAAGGATTCAACCAGTTACGGAAATAACAAGTTATCCCGTAACACTTTCCCCCCCACGATCTGTAACTACGAATGGCAACTGATCCCCGTTACATGTCGTTCGACCATAAGTACGTAGAGACTGTAACCGTTTCTGACGCTACTGCTCTTACTAATGGTGTCGAACGCTGCCGCTTTGTGAAGAGAAGCGGTGCTTACCCGATTGCTGGTGGCTATGCCGCTGGTGTCAACATTCACAAAATCTACGGCCAAGGCGAACTCAACGAAAAAGGCTACCAAGTAGTTGAGTCTGATCTCACCGCTATTACTGGTACTGTAGCTGTGGCTACTACCGGTGTGATGACTGGTGTTGGTACCAACTTTGATGGCGACCTGACTGTAGGTAGCACCATCAAGATTGGCGCTGCTCTCTTCCGAGTGATGAGTATCACCAACGATACCTCTGCCACTCTCGCTCCCGCTCCCGCTGCCGCTATCACTGCTGGCGCAACTGCCTACATCTGGCCTGGCCTGTATGAAGGTCGGAGCAACCCTTCCACCACTCCTCGCAAGCCTGGCGTATTCCCCTACCAGGGCCTGATGAGTGTAGTGACCACCGGTATCGCCATCGTTGAAGTGAACTCCACTTCCACCTTTGCTGTGGACGATGCCGTATACGCAACTACCACCGGTACCGCTACTAGCACTGCCGGCGCTGGTGTTGTTCTCGGTCGCGCTCTGGACGCCATCGGCACTGCCGGTGCTGGCCAATTTATCCGGGTCAAACTCGGCAACGAATCTGGTTCCTGAGGATAGGAGGTAAACTACCATGATGAATCTTGATCAAGTCCGTGAATAATACGCGGCCTCTTTAGAATAACCCCTAAAGAGGAAAATCGGGTGAATTGCTGGAAGTCTTCAGAAGGGTTTAGTCCCCAAAAGATAATCAGCAGCCAAGCTGAAAGTGGGCTTAGTGCTTTCAGAAGGTTCAGAGACTAGGAGAATGAGTCCCAACAATAACTTCTCCCACGAGTGCCCGACCGAAGCTATGCTTCGGATGATATAGTCCGACACCACTTGAAAGAGTGGATCAGAGATAAAGAACTCTGAATTAACAGTTGGTTATTGATCCAATCTTAACACAAATCGCACAGGGTTATAAGAACGCTGAGGGCGTATCCACCTTCTTCGCTCCCGCTGTTTCCATGAACGTGCGGGCGGGTAGAACTCTAACCTTCGGCAAGGAGGCGTTCGCTGCTCAGTCCTTCCTCCGCGCTCCTGGTGCTAACATTCAGAAAATTCAGAATGAATTCGGCACCCGTAGCTTCGCTCTCCGTCAGGAAGCGATTAGCTGGAGCCTTGCTGAGGAAGTGGCTGCTGAAGCGAAAAACGGCGCTGCCGCTATCGACCTTCGCGCTTACGCTGCCAAAGACGCTGCCAATCGTCTTATGCAGTCCTGGGAAGTGCAGGTAGCCAGCAAAGTCCTCGACATCACTCAGTACGAGACCAACAACGTACTGGACCTTGCTACCTACAACAGCGGTGCTGACCAGTTCAACAGCCCGACTTCTGACGTAGAGGTGATCATCGACACCATGCGGGAGCAGGTACGTAGAGAGTGCTCTGTGTACCCGAACAAGATGGTGCTTTCTCCCGACGCCTTCTTCGCTCTGAAGAGAAACAAGCGTATCCGTGATTTCATGCAGCGCGGTGTGCTTGTGGATGAGAAGTCACTGGCCCAAATCTTCGGCCTTGACGAAATCCGTGTGGCCCGTCGTCTCAAGCTAAACCCTGAGACCGGTAACCTGGAGAACATCTACAGCAACGTAGCCATTCTCTTCTACCATCCCAGCGGTGCTACCGATGGTTTCCAGCCCGCCCTGGACGCCAACTACGGTACTCCCGCCTTCGCTTACACCTACACTCTCGCTGGTTATCCCATCTCCACCCCCGAACGCTTCAATGTGGATCGTCGGGTGTTTGAAGGCGATATCCTCGTTGAGCGCTCCTTCGAGCTAGTGGGTCTTGGTAACACCGGCCGAGTGGGTGCTGGTGCCATCTTCCTGAACCCCGTGGGTCAGGTTTGAGGTAATTACCTACTACTTGTGCCCGCCATAAGGCGGGCCTTTTTTTGCCTATAGTTGAAAGCCATATAAGAGGAGTATTACGGTACATGTCACCTTACACCCCGCCTCCGGACAGCCACGGTGTAGCTAACAATTGCACACCAGCTACCGTAGACTACTTCATCTCCGTCTTCTCTTTCGAAGAAGCACTAGAACTCAGCCGGATCACCGATCCCACCTCCAACACAATCAATTACGAGCGAATTCAACTAGCTCTGAATGACGCTGCGGTACTTATAAACAATTTCATAGAGACCGCTCCACCACAAGGCAAGTTGCTCATTGCCGGGTCGTACCGACGCACACAAGCCATCTTGGCCCGTTGGTACCTGGACACCCTACGTCCTCGTCAGCAGGTCGTAGATGCCGCCGAGGCCGCCCTGAAACAGCTAGATCTGTGGGCGAGTAAGGCGTCTCCGTCTTCGGGCCTGAAATGGCAAGAAGCGTACAGATACTGGAGTGGTAACTGCGCAATGACCATGTCCAACACTCAGAGAGATAGAGCATTCACGGACGCTTCACTCGCCCGTTGGGAAATGCGCTGGGGTACCAACAACCGCTGGAATCCGTACAAACGGAAAGAAGCCCCCCTCATCGACGCAGTTACAAAAAGACTGCCGAGTGGCGATCTCAACAAACAAAATCCTACCATCATCGGCAACAGCACCCTGGAAGTCAACGCTCTCTTCGACCAACTGGAAACAACCAGAGACTTGGCCTCCTTTGCCGACACTCAAAATGCCGCTACTCCGGAAGAAGGAGACATCCTGGTTGTAGAAAATACTGACGGGGACATCACTACTTACGGTGGTGGTCTACAAGAATCTGACACCTTCTAACCATGGAAAATCAAACCTACGGCTACGATCCACTCAATCCCGGTCAACCTGGCGGTTCAAGCATGCTCACAATCCTGCCGAATGTGAGCGGGTCGGGGTGTAGCTATAATGCGAATGGAATGTTGGGCCTATCACGTCAGTATGTAGGCGTGTTCCCCGATTCTACTCCTTACAAACAAAGTGCTAGTGAACTAAGACAATATATCCTCAATCTTGAAGTTACCAGAAAGCTTAAAGACTTGGCTGATGTAAACTTTACCAGATCACCTCAACCTGGCGACCTACTAGCTTATAACTACACCACCGGCCTCTGGGAACTACTTGATTTTGTTTCAGGCGGCGAGTTCTAAGGACTCCCAGCCACCTTCATCAGTGGAATAGTACACGGCTTTAACGCCCGAATCTTTGATGGCTAGTTGGCACACCGGGCAAGGTTTGGATAGCAAGAACTTGCCTTCCTTATTCACTCTAGCCACAATCAAAGTGTCACAATCGGCTCTTTTGTTTTTTATAAGTGCCCTGATCTCCGCATGGAGAGAAACCCTGTAGGGTTCGCCAACCAGATTGGCTAATCTCGTTTGGAGGGGGTGAGTTTTCCCCTCCATATTAGTAGTACTGACCACTACCCTACCCTTCCTGAGTAGTAAACAACCTACTCTCCTTCTGGAAGTTGACGAGGACGCAACCTCTCTAACACACTCAACCAGATTTTCCTTTAGAGTCACTCAGTTCCAACAAAGTCCGTAGTTTTTTGAGCTTTTCCTGGTGTTTTTGTGTTTTTCTTAACACCTTTTGCGCTTGAGACCTTGTCTCGACAACTTCAGCTTTGGCCATGAGCTTCAATAGTTTCTTGAGATGGTGATTGATACTCTTCATTGTTCTTAAGAAAATTGAGACATTCTTGGCCCCACCAAATGATGTCCTGTTCTCGGAAATACTTGGAGATGGGTACGAGGCGAGAGTAAACAACCTCCTCACTGCCTACTTCCCGCATCTCCAAGATCCCACAGGTCTCCAGGTCCTCTGTAACGGAACAGAGGAAACGGTTGTCAAGGGTGTTTTTCCAAATAACTTTCTTCATTGGGCAGAATCCAAGTAGCTCTCAACATTATACACCACCCCGACCAGTATTGTGGATAATCTGCTTATAAACGTACTTCCACATCAAGAAGCTAGAGGTGCTGCCGAGAGGTGAGAACATACTGTCCTGGTCGTCCAGGAAGCCGGACACAAGGTAGTTTCTGGTTTTGTGCGACTCACTACGTTGGTAGATTTTAGCCGAATCAGCGTACTTAGTCTTGAGTACATTGAGGAATTGTGCCTTTTCCCCCTCGTTCAGAGAGTAAAATTTCCTCATTACCTCCAAAACACTGAGCCCATCCCCCGAAAAGGACTGGATCTCCCACTTCTTTGTGTTCATCTCGTTCAGAAAACCGCTCATGTAGTTGAAAGCTCTGACGGAACCAAATCATTCTAGCTCACCATGCTCCTGGAGATCGAAAACCAGCTCCACAAGCGGGTCCATGAGACCCTAGGGCAGAGCGCAGTCGTCCTAAGGTTGGCTGAGGAGCTAGACCAGTCCGGTAGAGTGGCTGAACAAGCCATGATCATCGTCTCATGGACGGGTGGAAACACAAGCAACCCGTACAAAGGGGCGTACATCCCCACGGTCAGAAGTAGAAAGCTCAATTTCACTCTGACTTTGGTACAGAAACAAGCGCAGAGAGAGGGGCATTCATTCTGCCTCCCTATCCTCGATTTGTTAGCTGATTCGATCACCGGGTGGTGTCCTGAGGTTCCAGGTCTAGAGTTTCAAACAGGATTCGAGCTAGAAAACGAGAGATTTGTTCAAGTAACTAAAGAAGCCTCCCAGTTTATCTACGAACAATCCTATTCAATTGAAGTACTAATCGCAGATAGCAGATTTTACTCCCAACCTTGCGCCGCATTTGATAATGTCAATGTGGGCGACTTCTTACCTGAGAGGAAGTGCCTGGTAACCCCCGGCACAGACAACCGACAGACCGGATTGGCTGTGTGGAGGAGAAAAACTGGCACGGTTGAGGAGCAGAAGTATGTGGTTGAAGACTCCAGGTGCAGTAGAGCGACTGGTGACAACCTTACCGTAACCTGTGTTACCCCTGGTAACGGTACTGCGAACTACGTTTTCACCCCCATCACCGCAATCCGGCCCAACGGCACTATCGATCAGAGTAAAGTTCTAAGTGGCACATTAACCAACGTCTGGAAGTGCAGCAGAGAGGGAGTTTCCAGCCAAGACCCACTACCCCCATGGTTTAAGTTGAACGTTGAGATGGGAGTCTGGAGAAATTCAATCGGTACCGTCCCTAACACCGAACCGAATACAAGCTCGTATCAACCCTTGTCAATCGAGCTTAATAGCGTGTATAATGAGAAGTCAAGCCCCTGAGATTTCTCAATTCCACTCCTCCCCCACCTTCTTCTCCCATGGAATCCGAATTCATTGACGTTCTAACTGCCCAGAATAGTCTTTCAGGAGCCGCTCAACTAGCTCACTGGAACTCCGAAGGCACCGACTTCTACCACTTCCACCTTCTCTTTGAGAGGGTATATGAAACCGCGAGTGCGAAAATCGATACCATGGCTGAACAGGCCAGAGGTAAAGGTATTCAGATCCCGGCAAAGATCTTCAACGACGTTCCAGAAATCGAGTGGAGCACTTGTTCGGAGCTTGCTAAGGAGATTCAATCCCTGGTGGAAGATCTTTGTGACAGCCTGGATAAACTCCACAAAAAGGCTGACGACAAAGGTGAATACGGTATTCTGAATGTGGTAGAAGACATCATGTCTGACTGCAACACCCTCAAGTACCTGCTTGGCTCGGTTAACAGCGAGTTCTGACAAAAAAAAAGGAGGGGACTAACCCCTCCTTTAACCGATCAAGCGACCCGCTTGTAACAAACGCTAGCCGTCCCGTTTCCGGGGTTGGCAATCCTCGAAAACGCCCCGTAGGACAAGTCGAGGATCCGACCACCATAGTACGGGCCACGATCATTGACCGTAACCAGGACGGAGCGACCGTTGTAGGAGTTTGTCACTCTGAGGACGGAACCGTGAGGGAGGTAGGGATGCGCTGTAGTCATCCCATACGGATCCATGTAGGAACCGCTTGCGGTTCTACGACCCCCGAATCCGTCGCCTCTTCCGTAGTGGCTTGCAGTACCGCATGCAGCGAAGGCAGGAGGAACAGCAAAGACGCTGAGAAGGGTGGTAGCGAGGGATGCGAGAGCAATAGTTCTGAGCATGATGGTTTTGCAAAGGACAACAACAACTCAGAGAAAAAGAGCGAGAGATAGTTAGTCCCTCACTTTCTCTTTGTTGTTGAGACGAGGACGCCAACCCTGTAGAACAGGAGGAGGTGTCACCCGATTGACGAGAGGGGGAGAGAAGCCTCCCCCCTGCTCTCTCTTTACCCTAGCCCAGGTCTCTCCATGTTGTCAAGGGTGTGCGTGATCGCTTGATTCAGGACAGCCAGAGCTTCTTCTTGAGAGAACTCACCCTCTCCGATAAGTAAGTCAAATAGAAAGTGAAAAGGGAGGAGATTCTGGTTTTGTGTGTCTGCGCCATAGTAGGAGAGTAGGGTGTCAAGTGGATGCTGATCGGTTAACTTAGAAGCCGTAGCAATCTCACGAATGAAATCGTCTACAGGTGGGGGGCTGTAGTTTGTTGTGCGATGTGGAGGGGTGAAGTAAGTTAGTTCTCTTTCAATTTCTGCTAACGATCGTTTTAGGGATTGTATAGCAAAATACTCATCGTTCATGGTCTTAGAGACTCCAGAGAGGGGATGAGGGTGGTGATCGTGTGAGCCCTTCCATCGGCCTCCTGGACGGGCTGGGAGACCGTCTTGGTGCTGGCGGTGGCACTCTTGCGGAAGACCTTGTCAATCTCGATGCTACTGAACCAGGCGTTTGCCTGCGGCATCTCACAGATTCCGTAACGGAACCGAAGCCACGCCCAACTCCACACATGGGCGATCTGGTAAAATGCGGCCACCGTGTCGGCGTCCTTCTCTTCGCACATGAACAACACGCTGTCATGAACGGACATACAGAATCGCGCAGAGACTCCGTATTTGTTGGTGAGATACTCCATGGCGGTTAGGAATGCGTGGAGCATTGCACTGCCGGTTGATTGGATAACCCAGTTATTCCGCATTGTGAAGAAGTCTTTACCGACTGACTGAGGGCGGAAAGCGGTTGACATTTTTGTACCGCTCAGAGGGTTGGTGGGAATCTGGCTATTCGCAATCCTCGCCATCTCATTGTAAGCGTGAGAGTCACTACCGCCAATGAGCAGATTGGAGAACTTGCTAGCCTTCTTTCCTTTCTTAACAGAAATCAGTTTCTTCGCCATCACCTCAGCTTCCGCTGTAGGAATGTTTTTATTGCCTTGACGGATGGTTGAAGCTAGGGTTTTCACCCCTGCCCCATAAAGCATCCCGTAGTTACAACCCTTGGCGATTGCTCGGGAAATGTTAATGGCCTTAGCGGTCATTGAGTGGTTATCTGTACCGTCCTCCTTCGATCCGGCGAGAACGCTGTGACCGAATTGTGTGCTGCCAGAGATCTTGTAGTAGCTGTCAGCAAAGATGGTCGCAATCACCGACTCCTGCGCGTCAAAGTCGGAGGACACAAAGGTCATGGGGGATGGGATCTGAACCCTCGTCTTCACCTCCGTACCGATCTTATTAAACTTCGGATCGGGTACGGTCAACCACAATCTTTCCCCCGCCCGGTTGGTAGCGGTATTATGCGGTACGGTTTGGGGGACAATCACATCAAAGCTGGAATCACAAGCCTGCATAGGGAGTTGTTCCAGAACTCGGCTTCGTACTGAGGTCCAGTAACTAACTTTGATCGCCAAAGCGATTAGTTCTTGAGCCTGGGGGAGGTCGCTCGACAACGTACCGGACTCAAAATCGGACAGGTAATCGTTGGACAGGACTCCACCAACATTATTACCCTCACCCTTTGGATGAGGGAGCCTTTCGTCCTGGGATTTGTCCTCGTTCCAGAAGACCCATCCCATGTCTTTTACATACTTGATAGGTTGACCTTTCCACTTCAATCGAAGAAGGAGGTGGCTAACTCTGCTCTTGGTGGTGATAGGCTCTAGCTCGATTTTGCCGGTTTCCTTGTTGTTCTTGGCGTTACTCCTGTACCAGTTTGGGATCCCGTACCAAACCGACTTTGGGGTTCCGTCCTTCTTGAGAGAGAAGTTGGCTGTCCAGTCCATCTGTGATAGCCAGGGGTCCGACTCGATGTCTATTTCGTCGTTTCTCCAGTCTTCGAGAAGTTGCTCAGCCAACTCGCTGATAAGTTTGTCCTGCTTCTCTACCGACTCTCTCCAGATCTTTTCACAATCCTCTACCCACTCCGACCAGTTTGGGATTACGGGCAAGATGGAAGAAGTCTGGGCGAAGTGACCGAATAGGGTGGTTGGGGATGGGTTAGCTTGGAGATATTTGAGCACCAGAACCGAGTACAAGTCAAAGGTAATCTTCGCGTCGTTCAACGCATACTGAACCAGCTCTCTTCTGTCCGGATCAAAATCGGACATAGAATTAGCAACAACGAAAAGGTTCCTAGTTCCCTTAAGCGCTTTGGCCAGCGGGATCATCGGTTGACAGTGGAAGTTGTATGCGTCGATAAGGTTGTTCATGGAACCCTTATCCAACCACGCTGGCGCAGCACCGAAATACTGCTTCTCCTCCTCCATCTTCTTGATAATGCCGCGCTGGTCGGATGCAAAACCGCTCACGTTGATGTGCGCGGAGAAGGTGTCGAACCAGAGGTTTCCGAAGGGGTCATTTGTGTCGTAGGGATTGTGGCGCAGGTAGTACGCTTCCTGTGTGCGTTGACGGTCAAACCCTACGTTGTGAGCAATCAGGATGGAGTTTGTGGTCCCGAGAGGTACCAGTTTCGGCGTGTAGGGTATGCTGGAATCCACAAAGCTTTCGTGCATCCAGATCCAGTAGGAGTCTGGAGAAACGACAGTGGCGAGGATGGGGTGTCCGAAGAGGGATCCTTTGACGAAAGTTTCGCAGTCAAAGATGGCGATAGGTACGCCGTTCAGGCCCTGTTCTTCCTTGCTTACTTCCCAGGTTGTATGATCCTCGGACCATTTATATCTTGTCCACCCGGCTTCATACACAATCACATTGTGATCCGGCGGCTCAGGGACGTCCCGATGCGCAAAACTCTTGAGGGTTTTTGCCTTCCCCTCGATTAGGTTATTGCTGATAGTTTTGAAGTGTTCAGCGATATTCTCACCCTCAAGAGGGGGGAGATAGAACTCAGGCAAGTTGGACAGGCTTGAGGGGTTTTTGATGGGAAACTCAACATCAAACCTCTCCATCTCGTCTTTTGCCTCTGACACCTTGGATAGGTCGGGCTGGTAACTTTCTACAACCCCCTTACCGAAGACGGTCCGGGTCATCTCCGGGCTCAGGACGGAGTAGCCTAGGGGGTTGAGGGACATGGGGGAAGGAGGACCTTGTCAATAGTATATCACCATTTCGTCCTTGTCGGAGTAGTACACCCCGGTGGCTTCCAGGCTCGTCGCGTCGAGGATGTGAACGTTTTGGTGGCGATACGGGAGGCCGTAATGACCAAAAAGGTACATGAAGTTGGGGTCGATGAGGTGGGAGGATAAGTCGGTATCCCTAAACCACGCATAACCTGGACCGGCAATCACATGCTCGCGGGGTACACCTTCGTGGTGGGGGTAGTAAGCGTGAGCTACGCGATACTTGTTTTCTATCTCAAGGTGGAGAGGGGCATTAGAGAGCATTGAGATGTATTTCAATCTCTGGTTTAAGGGCAGTTCTCTTAGGCACTCTAGGGTGTATTTTAGCTCCTTCTTACTTATTTTATCGCCCGGCATGATTAAGGCGTCAAGAACGTAGTTCTCATTATTACCGAGGATCAAAGTGCCCCTGCCTTCATCGAGAATCTGGCTTACCTCCTTCAAGATCTTGACAGGCGAGCACCTTTTCGTCCTACGAAAGTAGGGTTTGTGGTGAAGGATGTCACCCAAAAATACGTAGTGATACTTATTGCTTACGTCTTTGCTGAGAATGGTTCTTAACAGGTTTACTCTGCCGTGCAGGTCACCGACAAACGCATAGGGGCCGTTCACACATCGTAAATCCGAGCTTCCGGTGCCCATGGGGTCGACTCGCAGTACTTCAAGAACAAGACGGCAGGACTGGAGATAGCTTTTTTCCTAATGCGGAAAATGGAAAGAAATCCTAAAGGGAAGAACATGAGGGACCGGGTGTGCTCTCTCACTTTACCGCACTTGGAGGGGTTTGGGGAGGTGGAGGAGCCATGAACCGATCTACCAAGTTCAACTCGTTAATGAAGAATGCGGAAGCGATGAAGATCCCTAACCAAATCCATCTCGTCTTTTTGATGTCTTCTATCTCCTTCTCGTTTCTATCAATTTTTTTGGACATATCCGATTCTACTTTGGAGATTAACTGCGCTACTGCACTGTTGTCCTCATTGATCCTCTCGATCTTTTCTTCATGTCGAATTAGGATTGCGGAGATGTTTTGAGAGGACTTGGAGATCTCCTCAACGGCTCTTTCAAGCCGTTCAAGCATCTTCTTACTGATTTCGTCGTAAGATGACAACTTCTCTTCTAGTAGGGGTACCCTAACGCTGTAGGGAAATTCGTTTTGTCTAGGTCCAAACAGTCCCACAGTCGTGAATTGTGTGTCTATATACCTTTCAACTTTTACGGAAAAGATTTTTACACAAAAGCGGAATAGTTAAACTTCCTAACCCCCCTTATAAACCTCCAGATTACGTGGAGAAAAATGGAACAGATTTAGGCGAATTTCAAATCTCTTAATCCTAATAGACACGCCAAACAAGTCCCTAGGACCCACACCAAATAGGATGGATGGAAACCAGTCATCAGGAGGGAAATCATCCCACTGCACTACACAATCAACCAGTGCGAAGTTGGGGTATGAGGTTACCAGTTGCACATACCATTCATGCCCATAATCCTCATGATGGACTCGGTCTAACAGTTTCATCAGGCTTCCTCGAAATAGTGGAAGATGCTATTGAAAACATATTCGTCGTCTCTATCCAGCATCAACCAACCCGCGCACATGGAGTCTGAGTACTGTTCCCACGCATGCCCAGCATCGGTAAACGAAATATCATACCCGCGCTCGGAGAAAATCTGGACAAGGCGGTCGATATCACCAGTGTACTCAAATTGGTCTTCGTTTCTCCGGAGCCTGAGTCTTGTCATGACATGTCTTTATCAGAAGGGTCGTATTTGTGGACTATAGAAACAGGTTTCACTCTATCTCTTTTTGTTTGTTCTAGCCTGTAGTCGAGATCAATAACTTGCTTAGCTTCTTCTAACGATTCTGTGTAATTGACATCATAATATCCAGTTCTATAAATAAATCCATAGTCCTCCACACAGGAGTTTGGTTTTCTATAAAAAGCGTACCAAAACAAACCTAGCACTTTTTTCTCAGGATAAAAAAGGCCATCGTGCTCAATGATTCTGTAGTTATTCATGACTTTAAATACTTGAACGGGAAATTTTTGCCTGGTACATGTGTACACAGGACTTGGCTGGAGCAATTTGTAAGTGAATTTGGTAGTAATGCAAGGCAGAGGTACTTACTTTGTTTTTCTACCTTGCTTGCCTGGTACATGTGTACACAGGACTTGGCTGGCCGTATTCTTTTTTAAAAAGAATTACGGGGTGGTTTAGGTATAGGGGTCTAAGCCCTACCCTAATTTCAACGAAATTGGAATTGAATAACCTATTCGTTGAACCCCCTGGGGAGGATTCGAACCTCCGACCAATGGATTAGAAGTCCAGTGCTCTATCCGAACTGAGCTACCAGGGGAGATAGAGAGTATTACTACTCTCTAAGTGGGGGAGAGGGGAATCGAACCCCTACGCCTTTCGGCACGAGATTTTGAGTCACGCACGTCTACCTATTCCGTCACACCCCCGTGTGAAAAGGTGCCCGCTGAGGGGATCGAACCCACCTGAGGCGAATTATGAGTTCGCTGCTTTCACCAGATAGCTAAGCGGGCGGTGGGCCTTAGCCCTGACCACGATAGCGCTTTTTGCGTCCGTTGCGGGAGGTAGCCCCGAGTTTGGTGTTGACGCTGTGGCCCTGGCGAGTACCCTTGGGCTTGCTCACGGGAGCAGGTTGCTTCGTCAGCTTGGTCAGGGACGGTTTTTTCGCAGCCATGGCCGAACCTTTGTCGTGTACCCCGTCATCTTAGCACATCCCGAGCGGAGACGAAGGCGGACTGAAAGTAATCCTGCAGGCAGTTCACGATTCGTCTGGTGTCCACGTCCCCGCAAGTAAAAACATCCACAGCCGCCGACTTTAACTCTGGCCAAGTGTGGATGGAAAAATGACTGGTTGTCAACAGCGCGAGATAAGTATATCCTCCAGGGTCGAATTGATGCCCCGAGGAACTTACCACTTCCGCCCGAGAAGACTTGAGTAAAACGTTAATATAATTTTTGAAAGACTCAAGATCTTCTAGCCTGCCAATTTCACCACACTCGTATAGGTTCAAGAGAACATGGTGTCCCATGTCCTGGGAGTCAGAAATTCGCAATGTAGTAAACCTCAGTACTTCGATTAGCTTTCAACTCAGGGTAAAAAACGGGATAGAACAAATCTGAGGGGATCAGATCCTCATACTTGTACATCCTCAATCCTCGCCTATCATACAACCCACTAATACACACTCTGTATCCCTCTTGAGCGAAGGTGGACAGTTCGTTCAGTGTGTGCAACAATCTGCTCTTGTTCCACTGATACGTATGACCGTAGTACCCGTATTGATTTGGAATGTGGAAGTAAATTAAGGTGTTGTTATCAATACGTGTTGTAGGCAAAGTGTTTATTTCACACCTTTTGTATTGCAAGACTCTGCTGGAGTTTTTAATCGCGTGAGAGTGTATAGATTCGTAGTCTGGCGTACAGGGAATATGCTCACCAACCAGCTTCCATCTTTTGTAATGCACGTTAAACGAACTCATGCACAAAATGCAATAGTACGTAGACATATCCATCCAGTTCCGCAAAATCTTTGACCGTTTTCGACTGTTAAACGACGCCAAAGCTCTACACCTGTACTGCCAGTTTTGACCGCTGGAGAACTCATTCTCCCACTTCTCTCTAACATACCGATAAGACGGCACAACAGACAAAAACCTATGGAGTTCCAGCATATATTTCTCACCAGAGCAGAATATCAACCGCTTGGAGTGGCTGGAATACATTAAATCGGCTGATGTTACATCAACACCGATCACTGACATGGAGTGTATTTCCGGAAAATCTGACAGAAATCTCTCATGGGCGAAAGTGGTTCTTCCGGGAAAGAACAGTACACTCATCTCAGCTTAATTTTTCTCCAGTTCTTGCCATTATAGAAACAAATCAGATCCCTAGAGAAAATCTTGATCTGCCCCAAAGGCGGACCGGTCCGTTTTTTGTGATCCTTCCTATCCAGGAACAAATCCTCAAACGTCCGAGTCAGACCGACCTCACTATTACTGATGATGTGCTTGACCCTTTTAACTAGGTCTCTGATTTCCGAATCAGTTGCGGAAAAGAGACAAAGAGAATTGATTGCATTCTTATCTTTTTTGAGGAGATCAAAAGTTTTTCGAGCATATATTACACAGGAAGTCAAATATTCTATGCAATCGACATTTGGGTTATCCCAAAGGCGATGATTAATATCCACGGTCACACAAATATCGGACTCAGTTATAACTTTGTAAGTCTTGGTGGCAGGGGTCTCCATTTCAGAGAAAGGGGGCGGTCGGTTTCACCCATCTTATCACACTCTGGGCACTCCACGCTCGTTACACATCTTCATGTACCGAGACCACCTCCCCACAGAAGGAGTCACACCCAAGCTCAGGCAGCAATCGAGGTAAGAGTTGAACTCGTACCACGGACTACTCTCTACCGAGTACCTCTCTTGCCATCTTGCGGTATTTACGCGGAACATAGCCTCTCTTCATCATGAATGTTTCGACTTTTAACCCCGCCAGCAGTTTGTATTTCCAGTAGAACCGCTGCAAGTTCAAACCTGTCTCACGTACCAGCTTCAAGTACAAGAACTCGGACACGTTGGGGTCCACTATCAGCACGTAGAAGACCGGAAACAACAAGACTACTGACAGGGTGGTATACAAAGATTTTCTCCTACTGTTGTGTTAACCTGCTTTCAACAGGCAATTCGTCCATACTCCTCAACACACTCTTCGGTACGAAATAAGCTGGTCTTCCGCCAGCCGGGTCAGACCAGTATTCCGTCTTCATAACATCCCCGGCAACACACCAGCCATGAATCAAGATTTGGCCGTTTTCTACGGTTACCAGGACCAGCTTCTTATCTTGTCTCTCATCTCTCTGTACGATTAGGTCGTAGTAGTGGCGGCTTCTGGTTTTTACTTCAATGCCACCAGGAAGATCGCAACTACCACGCTGCGGTGTTGTCTCAGAGAACAGGTGCTCCTCAAGATTTAGGTGAGACGCTACGGCTACTTCTCCTAACGCTCCTAGTTTGTGCATTTGAAGCGCTCTTGACCCTTGTGCTGGCGCTCTGTTTCTTCCCATTAGCTGCTTTTGGGAGTTGACGTTTTGACGCCGGTTGGCTTCGTTTTCCGCCAACTTTAACTGATCGTTTGACAGGTTTACTTTGATCGGGTTTGGCATTAGGCGGTTGAGTAGAAGTATTCATAATAGCAGAGAACCACTCGGAACGGGGAGGGGTTAGTAAAGATTTCATACCGGTAACTTGCTCGCAGATGTGGTTGTCCAGAGGAGTGCCGGCTTTACAAAGTGGGGACAGGAGGTTGATCTTTTCCGCCAAAGACTCCAGTTCACTCTGAACCTTATCCCGTTCCGTGTTGATTAGGGTACTGATGGGGATTGAAATAACATGGCGGGCTAATTCTTCCGACAACTTCCAACTCCTCATAATCTTTCCCACCACTTCGTCTTTTGTTTTTGTAGTACGAATGATCTTTAAGAACTTGTCCACGTCCGACAAAACTTTAAGCACCGCTTCCAACTTATCTCTATCCCCAATCAACGATTTTACTTCGCCCGAATACACCTCGGTCAGATATTTAACCCTCTCCACGTACCATGACTCAATAATCTCCTTCGCTCCCACCGTCTTCGGTGTGCCGTTGGTGGAGACTGCTACGCAGTTTACGTTGTGTGTGTATTTTAGCTGCGTAGTGTTCTCGGACAGATAGCGCAGTATTTTTTCTCTGTCTTCTGGCGTTTTTGTTACAAGAACAACTCGAATCCCGTCTCTGTTTGATTGGTCGGATACATCAATCAAGCCAGGAAGTTTCTCCGCTTCCGCTAGATCCCTCACTCTCTCCACGAACTTCTCCGACGAAGACGAAGCGAGGCGGGTAATGATGATGGCCGGCTTGGTGGAACGCTTTTTCCATTTCAGTTTGTCATCCAGTTCCCAGTTTCCGTAAACGGTGTAAGATCCTCTTCCGGTAGAGATGATTTCCTCGATACCTTCCGATTTCACAACCCTACCACCTTGCGGTGACTCTGGCGGATGCGTAAATTTTGCGATAAATTGCTTTTCCGAGAGGTTCTTGTTCTTAATAACCGCGCAGGTTGCGCTGATTACGTCTTTTAGGTTGTAAGAGATGAAGTTGCAGGCGTATCCCGATGCGATGCCTGTACTGCCAGTGAGTAGGAGGGCTGGTATCGAAGGTACAAAGCGGTGAAGCTCAGAGGTAGTGCCATCGTAGTTCGGCTTCCAGTCTCCAATCCCCTTCCGGAGTTGGGATGTATACACCTTCTCACAGAAGTCTGTCGACCTTACTTCCAGATACCGAGCAGCAGCGGGGGAATCTTCGCTTATAAGCTGTCCAACGTGCGTTCCGGTTTGGATGCTGCCACCAGCGTTACCGTGAATATCGGTCAGAACATATCTCATGTTTGAGTGCTGCCCCATGTTGATAATGGTCCCAGCACAACCACCCTGCGGGTGATACCTACCCAGTACATGACCCTCAAGACGAGACACCTTGCAGTAGGGGGAGATGCTCGTCAATTTGAGGTCATGTAACCCTAATATCGCTCTCCTTTGCGCGGATTTTAGCCCGTCTACAACGTCGGGTAGCGCACGATTATAAATGGCTGTCGAATACGAGAGAAAGTCGCTCACAAGCTCCGAGGTGAGCGAGACGGTGATCTCTTTACTTGTCGTCTTCGAGGTTGTAGATACCAATGTTTCTGGAGAGTAAGAAGTATCCTACCTGATTATTGTAGTACTCAAGGTAGGTTTGTTGCCCTTTGAGGAGGAAGTTGTTGTAGTAGTCCTTAACAATCTCCATCTCCTCCTCTTTCTGCATTTCTGATGGGAAAACGCTCCGGAGGCAAAGAGTATTGTCTGATGGGTCCATCTCAAAGATTTCAACAGTTTTGCCAAAAACCGGGTGATTCAGCAAAACCTTGTAGGTGTTGTTGGGAATCTTAACGACCTGCAAGACAATGTCATCTCTAGAAGTCAAGAAGTCTGCTTCTACGAAGACCTCGGGGTAGCGTTTTTGTTTCTTCATGGGCAATGGGTCGAGGATCGTCTTCCATACCTTAGCACGGTGAGGAGGGAGTGGCAACTCAACTTATAAACTTCCACACCCACCAACTTCTTGGTGTAGAATATCAAAGTCCTTAAAGCTCAGATCATGAGTGACAACCGCCCCAAAAGGCAGTACTTCGGACCACATGATCCGTTCGTACACTGCCACGACGATACGTACTACCGCAAAGACACCCACGGCTACTGCGGTGTCTGCGGCAAGAAGACCCGCTACAAAAGTCTTTACGCCGCCGAGTATTGCTGCAGTGTGGAATGCAGCAATGAACTGTGGTGTGACATCACTGAGAAAGTAGCGACCACCTCGACCAAGCGCAGACGTTCCAACAATGGCCACTCCAAGCACTCCTGAGATCGAAGCTCTGTACGCAGAGGCTATTGATCCACAGACCAGCCCGAAGAGGTTGAAAGCGATCTGGTCCGCCACCACTTCCGCGAGAGTGAGAAAGGCTGTTGCCAGAAACACGAACGCTGACTCGTCTGTTATGTCGACAGCGGCGCGGCTGTATTTGAGCGATGTGGTGAACAACCCATCCTTCACCTTCCTGAAACTATTCATGGAAGATGATTTCATCAAGGACCTCCACGATGCTTTTGAAGATCCTCAAAAGTTCAAAGGGTCAAACAACCTCTACGGGATTAAAACAGACAACCGTTCTCACGTAGCCAAAGCTCTCCTTCTTTCGCCTAGACTTAAGAAGTATGAGATCTTGGTGGAAGTGTGGAAACACCTTTCCTCTGCAGAGTTCTACAGGGAGCTTAAGGATCCGGAAGTCAGAGACAGAGTTAGGAACCTGATTCTTACCAACTTCCCCAAGGTCCGACTTGCTGAGATCTCAAACTACTACAAGAACGGTCTGATCCACCTTAAGGAGTTTGGGCAGTACCTGGACGATCTGCACAAAATGAGATCGCAGAGTCGCTCCCCAGGTCAGCAGACCCTTACCAAAGGTTCGTACTTCTCCTTCATCTCGGACCTAGCCACTGAGAGTATGGATAATTACTCCTACTCTTTGATCTACAAATTCATGGACGCATGCACAGCGCACTCCATCAAGAATTTGCAGAACTTGGTAGATAACAGCAAAGAGATGAAGTCGGACCTTTACCTGAACCTCATCTCCAACCTGTACAAGGACTTCCTTAGCAGAGACGTCCCTCTTAATCGGCACATGATGGAGGGTTCTCATAGCAAGCAGCTTTGCAAACTGCTTTGGAGGATCATTTTCAGCCGAAACGCCTCAAAACAAACCCCCTACTCGATCGACTTGAACTCCGTGTACAAGGACATGCAAACGGTAGGGTTGACCAATCCCGATATCCCTCACAAGTGTTATTTGGGATTGAAAGAGACCAAGAATTTCATAGAGTTTAATAACTTCTGTGAAAACTTGGCCTCTGTAAGGTCAGATGAAGCGTTTAAGTATTTCGTCTTGAACCTGAATCTTCGTGGTCCTTGGAACGCCAAAGGTCATCCCGATAATCCGGAAACCAAAGTTGTTTCAAGACTTAACAGTCTCAATTCCGCCTCATTTGCCGCTACGGGTCGTTGCTGGTACAACCAGACAGTACTGGACATTAACCCCAAAATCTACCCGCAAAAGCGTAGTAGATCGAGCAATATATCCAAAAAGGACTTGGAAGCCTTGTCTAAGTCTTTTGCGACAGGTTTTCTAGTCAACTAACCAGCCCCCCCTCCATCCGGAGGGGTTTTTTATTATCTACAGGCCCTTCTCGTCACAATACGAGTCGAGAAAGTCTTGTAGCTTGTCATCATACTTTTTGTGTACTTTGACCGATTGATACTTCTCCACCGCATCGCAGTTTTGTCTATCCCGATCGTATTCAAACACGATTGGTGAGTACTTATTGCATACAACCGCCCTCAAAGCCTCAGGCCCCATAGCCCTGACATCGGCCATATTCTTCTCCACGAACTTACTTAGGATCTTGGCTCTCCTATCCAAGCTCTCAGGAGTCCCCAGGAGCCTCTGTACGAGGTCTTTAGCAATGTCCAGAGGGGTTGTAGCCTGAGAGACCTTGGGCTGGCTTGGGGAGGCTTTACGGTACATCTCAGCCACTTTCTTGTACCTCACCTTCAAGTACTTGGAAGGCGGTTGTATTCCCAACACCCCTTCAATCCGCTCACACAAGCCGTAGACAAACGCTTCACAACCTTCGTCAGCCACTATCCGGTCAAAGTCCTTATCGCAGAAATCCTCGATTTCACAACTCCTCCCCCTGGATAGGGCCGTCTCCCACTCTTCCAGCTTCTTTTGGAGGGTTTTCACGCGACCGGGCCGTTTGTCCGACCGGTTCCACCTCAGGCCCTGAGCCCTGGCTACTTCGATCCGGTCTTCCAGGTCGGTTGCAGAGGGCTCTAGGGGGGCCTGTGAAGCGGTGGAGGGGGCGAACTTGGTGTAGATGTTGGATAGGGAATGGGACAGGCTCCTAACGGCCATGGGGCCGTAGTCGTGATCTTTTACAAGATCGGCATACTTGAGGACGGCTTCGGCTATCTGGGTGGACCCGCTCACACTCGCCTCAATCCGCTTTAGCTCGATTTCCTTCTCGACCAGCTTTAGCTGATAGTCAAGCTCCTTCAACCGGAGGGTTTCAGACGCAGAAGCCTTCCTCATTTCCAGGATGGCCCGGATCAGGTCGTCTTTTGAGTACCGGTTGAGGAAGGTTTGACCCAAATTAGTCTCATTTAAGATCTCTGAGACTGGGTCTTGGGGCTCCATGCGGGCTAAGGCGCCATTTTCCACCTTCATTGTACCACCCAATTTGGGGTAAAACCCAATATTTCCCCCAAAACGGCCCAAGATTTTCCCCAAAAACGGCTTGAAGGCAAATTTCCCCCAAAAACGCCAAAACCGTTGCGGCAGAAGGGATCTAGAGGATTATAAAACATTTTTTCCCCAAAACGGACAACATTTTCCCCAAAAACGCCAAGATTTTCCCCAAAAACGAGCACATTTTCCCCAAAAATCGGGCTGATTTTACCCAAAATGGGGGCGGATTTGGGGTAAAAGCAACATTTTCCCCAAAAACGAGCACTTTTTCCCCAAAAAAAGGCATTTTTTCCCCAAATTTTAGTGTTTTTTCCCCAAATTTTTTGGGTAAAATATTTAGGGCATTGCTTATAAACTGGGCACTTTTGGGCATGATCTCAATGTCGTCTCATGTGTCTCAAAATGAGAACCCTTGGTATGACTGGGTTCTTGTTTTTCCGCCGAGGGGCGTTTCGAGAAATTCCACCCCATATACGCCCATATATTTTCCCCAAATTCCTTTTTATTTTTTCTTTTTTGGGTAAAACTTAAAAGGGGAAGTCTTATGGGGGGTAGGCTTAACGGGGATTTGCCTCTGCGGTAAGGAGGAGGACCAGAAGCTGTTCCTCGGAGCCGGGCGGCTCCACCAGACCTATGAAGGTGTCCCCCCTGCCGACGTAGTAGAAGGGGGAAGAGGGGGGCTTATAAGCTTCCAGGCCATACTTTTTACACAAAACCATAAAGTCGTCCGTGTATGCGCTAAGATCTAACCCTAGCGACAGGAAATGCTTCTTAATGCAGTAGTATTCAATGTAACTAGAAATATGCTCGTTAGTCATCTAACCCCCTTAACGCTCTCTCCAGAAGTAGGCGAAAATCGGGCATAGACTTATTTACCAAGGTGGAGGCACTCAAACTCATTATCTTTTTACCGTCTTGTTTTCTAACAAAGTCTACCATCCTAAAGTAACTGTCATGCCGTATTAATAGAATCACCCCTAGCTGTTCAAGGATTTGCTTGAAGGGAGTAGAGAATGTAGTTGAGCTTAAGAAGCAGGGTCCTCTCTTACTTGACATACTGTCCATTATGTCTCTCACCAAAACCTCGGTTAGCTTTTTGGCCAATAGATCCGGACTGACATTGGTTATAAAGTTTGTGTTCGCTTGCCACACGGTATAGTATACAAGATCTCCCTCATAGTTGGGATCCCTAACCGCCACAGACACTTTGAGTTGGTCAAAGGCCATGACCGCACCGAACTCTTCGCAGATGCTCTGCAGGAGGCTCCAGGAGGCGAGGTTGCTAGAGGGGTTCATGAGGAGGAGGAGGTAGCGATAAGGTAGGCGAGGATGGCTTCTTCTAGTTCCGCTATGGCTGCGGATAGAGGTTTGTCCGTTAAGTGGATCTTTACTCCCCTGAAAAACCAAAACCCAGGACGAACAACCACTCCATTATAGCCAAGACTGTATTTGTCCATAAGTTCTTTTACTGCCAGTATTCGTGTGAAATTCTTCTTTAGAAAAGGGTCTAGCTTTTCTTCAACCCAGCGGTCATTGTACCTGAGATCTCCTAGGGGGATAAGCACATTCCAATTAAAGAATATATGTCGGATAATCACATCAATAAACTCGACCTCACTTGCCTCGTTTAAACGGGGATATGAACGCCTCCCTATCGCTTCACTTTCAAACCCGTTAGCATAAGATATCCCGTAGACTTTCCCATACAACTCGGTAAGGTGGGATGGGGTGGAGTCAGACATTTGCCAAGAAGACGGAGAGGAGGAGTTCTTCAAAAGTGGAGGCATTGCAGTCTTCCCCTGCGTCTAGTTTGAGAAGGAAGTTGTAGTAAGGTGGGATTAACCCGTCCTCCTCTAGCTTTATAGGGTGACTACAAATCACGGCATGCAGGTGTGTGTCTGTAACAGTAAATCTATTGAGTCTGCGGTCTAAGTCTTTCAAATCCATACGCAATTCCAGCAGCTTATTTGATGTTCTCATTCTAATTATCCTTACTCCATTGAAAATCCATATACTCTCGGCATCACGGTAAAAGTTTATTCCGTCAACAGATATAGGGTACGACCCTAACCTAATTAACACTCTTGTAACATCGCAATCCGCACCTTCTATTTCGTACCCGTACTCCTTGATCTTGGCGATCACTTCGTTGATGCTGGTGTAGATGATGCTCATGATGACAGGATCAGTCTTGAGTAGCAGTGAGAGAGAAAGAGATCTTCTAAGCTTTTGTGTCCGTAGTCGTCGAGGGAGAGGGTGATTAGGGTATTCTGTGATGCCTCGTCAAAGATTTTAATGAACTCTAGCTCTAAAGGGATTTCAAGGTATGCCTCCGAAATGGTGGTAAAGTACATTTTTAAGGAGTAAAAATCGGAATATAAATGGGTTGCACCTATAAACCCTAACCCACACTTCCGTGCTATACTGATTACCTCTTCCTTTGAGTTGAATCTGACCTCGGTCATAGCTGCGCACAGGGAAGGTGGTCCTACCTCTATCCTAGCAGACGGTTTCCGAGTCGGCAACGCCGATCTCGGCCGCACCGTTAGGTGCTAAAGAACAGCTTCTCAGCTACCACTTCGAGAATAATATCTTTCACATCCATTTCTGTTTTACCAATAAGGTTGTCAAATGGTATCTGCTTGCTCAGAACAGTCCTTTCCGAGGTATTCATGTACAGCAGATTGGCGTAATCCAGCCACAAATCAGGCAATATTCCTGACTTCGTACACCCCTCCACCAGGATTTTCACATTAGTCAGCAATGACTTAAGATCAGCGTCATTAAGTGATAGCAGATATTCCAGGCCGGAATGGCCTATAACCCATTGTCTACAATACAGAGTGATCTGAAAATAGTACTTGGGCGACACACTAACCATCTCATAAGGACCTTCGTAGGGTAATCCCAATTCTACACATACCTTGACAAGCCTGTCAATGTCCATTGGATAAATCAAGCATAGTGATCTCTATCATAGATTCAACTACGAACTCCTCCATCCTGTCACTACCCATATCTTCTACCTCTTTGAAAGTTAGTTTTCTAAAGGGTTTAATGGATGTCTTAGTCCACATGTAGATCTCTTTACTTGCTGTTTTTATCGTCGTGTATATGTTATATTTTCTGCACAATCTGAGAAACGATACAGTATCCCAGTGTAATTGACGAGTTTGTCGTTCTACCGGCCTATGATACTTCATCACGTACCCCCTTCAAGTATAAACCCAATAATAGCTTCCTCAGCCAGCTTCTCAAACTCTTCGTCGTCCAAGTCGAGGAAATCTAACACTGACAGGTTTTTACCTGTGCGGTGGTTAAATGCAAACCTAACAGTAGTTTTTTCTGTAAAGAAAGCTCCTTGTTTAGGTCCCTGAACAATAGCTATTTGAAAATGGTAAAACGTGATAAATACTTTATACTTCGCTCCCATAGCTATTAGCTTACGCTCGATGTTCTCCTTTATTGATGCCTCGATCCACCTGTTCTTTGTCTCCATCACTCCCTCACTCCAGCGATATTGTTAAAGATCATGGTCATAAGTAATTCCTCAGCTTCCTCCTTGGACATAGCGCGTATACGATTGAGTTCTAGTCTACTCCCCTTCTCATAAAAGAAGTTTAGTTTCTCAACATAATGGTAGAATACAGGAACATCAGAGGCAACTAAAGAGATACAATCCTCATTTCCATAGCTACTCAAATGCCACTCAACGTGGTGTTCATTGCACATCCTACAAAAGCTTGTGAGATCCATAGCCAAATACGTGCGGGTTGAAGGCAGTGTAGGGGGGATGGGGCCAGAAGATCTACCTATGCCCACCAAAATCATAGCACACCACCATCACGGGCCATCTCCCCCGGCGGCGTCCCCTCACACACCTTCCCCATGGGCGAAGTCGT
>VFQS010000833.1_pt1 | contig 31094 bp, 30 predicted proteins | sample 3512361 | NCBI WGS metagenome assembly VFQS01 (sample SAMN10412375, study PRJNA504923) | tailings metagenome | isolation source: Relicate 1 Philex TSF3 active mining | place: Philippines
CTAATATTACAGCCAAGGCTGACTTTTCAGATCTTATAAAAGATTTGAATAGGGTTACAGCCTCTTTGTCGTCCCTACAACAAACAATAGGAACAACTAACAAAGCTATATCTAGCCAGATAGATGCTATAAATCGTGGCTTCTCAAACACAATAAGAAGTACTGGACAATTTTCTTCACACTATGTATCGCTTTCTTCAGATGTAGAAAAGTTTGGTAGAAGCCTTGATTCTGGAAGACTAAAGCTTAGAGACTATTATCGTGTTTGGCAAGATCATACACGGACATCTGGCGGATTAATTAGAGATTTATCTAAACAGCAAGTACAGTTACAGAATGCTATTTTGCAACCGCTTGGAAGAAATGCACAAGGATTAATGCAGTTTAATGTGCATGTTCCGAGAGGCCTAGATGTTATAAAAAATAAAACCGCAATAACAACCCAGCAACTTCAGATTATGAATAAGGTTGTTCAGGACGGAGCAGTACAGTTAATTAACTGGGGTAAAAATACTCAGTGGGCAGGACGACAGCTAACCGTTGGATTAACTTTACCTATTGCTGCCTTTGGTAAAGCTGCAGCAGATGCATTTAGAACTGCAGATCAAGAGCTAACAAGATTAGCAAAAGTTTATGGGGATATAGGCGGAGCAACAGCATCAGAATTAACACAAATTAGAAAAGATGTCGCAGATACAGCCAAAGAATTAGCTTCTGCAATGGGAGTAAATTTTCAAGAAACAATAGCCTTAGCGGCTGATATAGCGGCCACTGGAAAAACTGGAAATGAATTACTTTCCTCCGTTTCCGAAACAACCAGGCTTGCAGTTCTTGGTGAAGTTGATAGACAAGAGGCAATGAAAGCAACTCTTGCTATACAGACAGCATTTAAGTCCAACACTCAAGAGCTAGCCGAATCTATTAACTTTTTAAACGCAGTTGAAAACCAAACCTCTACAAGTCTTAATGATTTAGTTGAAGCAATACCTAAGGCGGGCCCAGTTGTTAAGCAGTTGGGTGGAGACATACAGGATTTGGCACTATACATTACTGCTATGAGAGAGGGTGGCATAAATGCATCTGAATCTGCAAATGCTTTAAAGTCTGGCCTCGCATCTTTAATTAATCCAACAAAACAAACCGTAGGGGTGATGAAAGATTTTGGCATAGACATATTGGGTATGGTTAATAAAAATGCTGGCAATACAACATCTCTTCTTTTAGATTTACAAAAAGCGTTAGATCAATTAGATCCACTTCAAAAAGCTCAAGCAATAGAGCAAATGTTTGGAAAGTTTCAGTTTGCAAGAATTAGTGCTTTACTAAGCAACTTGGGACGAGAGGGTAGTCAGACCCTACAAGTTTTAGACTTAATGTCAGCTACAGCAGGCGAATTAGAGCAGGTGGCTAGTCGAGAGTTAGCAGCAGTAACAGAATCGGCAGCTGGACGATATAAGAGAGCATTAGAGGCGTTAAAAGCAGACCTTGCAGTAGTAGGAGAAGAATTTTTAAAGATTGGTACAACCATATTAAATGTTTTGGGCAAAGTAATAGATTTTGGAAATAAGTTGCCTGATCCAGTTAAAAAACTGTTAGCTTTTGGTGGTGCGTTTACAGCAATAATAGGTCCAGTAATTATGTTAACTGGTGTTCTAGCTAACTTCTTTGGATATATAGTAAAAGGTATATTTCACTTTAAGAATTTTTTCAAAGGTGCAGAGGGATGGAGATTATTAACGCCAGAAATATTGGCTGCACAAAGAGCTGGATCTTTAGCAGAACAAACATTTTATAGCGACGCACAAGCAGCAACAATTTTAAAGAAAGCTCTAGCAGATCTTTCAATGGAGTACGACTCACTAGCAGCAAGATTAGCTTCTGGAAGGATAGCTGTTTCTCCAGCATTGAGCACATTAGCAGGCAACGTAATTAATCCAGGTGCAACTGGCTATAGACCTGTAAATCCACAACACCCATTAGTTGGTGGCATGGCATCGTCTCATCTTAATCCCAGAGACCCAAATAATCCAGCTACACTGTTTGGCCTTGTTCCAGGGTCTAGCGCAGTAAATCAGAAAATTGGCAGAACTCCTCAAATAATGATGACTGAAAGATTGCCAGATATTGAAGGGCTGACATCTGTAAAGGGAGTTTCTACGGGAGTCGTAGCTCCAGAAGCTGCAAGATACCAGGCCTTAATGGCTGCAATAGGAATGCAATCTAAGCAAGAAATTGAAGCTTTAAAACAAACTGTTAGAACTGGTGGTGCAGTAAGTGCTGACTTTATAGCAACCTTTGATGATCTTGTTCCAATAACAACACAATTATCTCAGAACGCGGCACAGCAATCTGCAATGATTGTCGCAGAAGTAAGAGCAGGAAGATTATCTGTAGAGCAGGCTAAAGCACAAATAATAGCATTAAACGCCCAGCTAGAAAGAGATTTAGGTACTGCAGTTTCTGCATATGCTACCACAACAGGAAGAAGCATAGATCTAACAAGAGTTCCGTTAATTGATCAACCAGTAGTGGATGCAACTGGCAAGTCCAATATGAGAGCTTTATTTAGAAGAGGCAGAATGAGGGAGATGCTTAATGTCTTGGGAAGAGCTACAAGAACACGTACAATGGGAGCTCCCTACAGTATAGAGACTACAAAGCCTCCAGGGTTTAACAAAGGTGGACAAGTTTATTCTTCTCCTAGTATAGTACCTGGACCAAATGTTAATGCAGATGTAGTTCCAGCTATGCTAACACCTGGAGAGTTTGTTGTAAATAGAGAAGCTACTGCAGCTAATTTGCCCTTACTTAAAGCAATAAATAGAAGCGGATCAAGAGGGCCAGGATTTAATGCAGGAAGCAGAAATCCTTTACAAGGGCTTCAAAGGGCTCATCTCTCTAATGATCTTTCTGCATTCTTAATGTATATGGATGCTGATACTAATCAAAGAATGGTTAGGGGAAGAACTTACCAAGGCTATGACGGCATAACAGGTTTAGAAATAGCAAACTCGTTAGAATCTTTAAGAGAAAGAACTGGAATACATCCAGCCGCTATAATGAGAACTTTAGCTCACGAGATGGGCGCAGACCCATCTGGAGTAGACGCATTCTATAAAGAACTAATTAGGGATTTAAAAAAGCCAGAAAATGCTTCACGTATTTTTGGAGGAACAAAAGGAGAGTCTTTTGAAGCTTTTGCAGACAGAAGGCTTTCAAGATTAAGTTCAGTTAGACTTCCAGGAGGATCTAATTTACACGATCAGCTTAGAAGAGTAAGAAGCATACGTGAGGGCGGATCTGGCAGGACAATAGGTTTAGAGATGGACGGAAGGCCTTACGGAGGCTCTAATGTTCTAGGTGTGGATCCATCAAGAAGAGCGCCTAGACAATCTTCAGCTATTGGAAGAGCTTTATTGGGTACAAGAGGAGGCCTTAGGGGCGCACAAATAGCTAGAATACTAGCGGCTTCCAGAGGCTTTAGGTTTAACAACGGAGGAATGGTCCCATACTTAAATCTTGGTGGTGGTCCAGTAGAACTAGGGATGCCCACTATGGGTCCGTCTGGAAGATGGACTGGCCATGATATCCCAGAAACAACAGGTGCCTCTGTTTCTACAAAGACACCCAGTGCTTTTTCAATGATGGGTGGCCCAATGATGGCTGGATTTGGCTTACAAATGGCTGGAAGCATGGCTGGAGGACAGACTGGAAATGCTTTAATGATGGGCGGCTTGGCTATGCAGCTTTCTCCATTATTAGGAATGCTTAGAAATGCTGTAAGTGGAATAAATACATTTAAGGCTTTATTAATGGCAATAGGCGGAGTTGCTAAAGCTGCATTCGGAGCTGTAACAGCTGGACTAAAGTTTTTAACTGGCCCCATAGGTCTTACATTAGCTGGACTAACTGCAATCACAGCAGTTCTTTTAAATATGAAAAAGAATGCAGAGGAAGCAGGAAAAGCTAATAGGCTAGCATTTGGCGGAACTACAGAATCTTTTGCTTCTGTAGGAATTAAAAATTATACAACTGTAAATGATAGACTTCAAGAAACTGCAAAAGCCATGGAGCTTATTAGGGTTAAAGCTCAATCAATTTCAGATACATTTACAAAGGCTGGCCCTACAGGTGTAACCCTATCTATAAAAGAATTAGATGAAGCAATTAAAAACGCAAAAGAAAATCAAAAAGATTATGTAGAAGCATTTAATAATATAGATTCAAGCAGAGTAGTTCAATATGCATCTCAATTAAAAGCACAATTCGTTGCCATGGGAATGAGTGCAGAAAAGGCTTCTAATCAAATATTTGCAATTATAAAGGCTTCAGACAAAGCCTCTCAGTCATTTAGCGCCGTCACATCGTCAGACTTTAGATCTGTAAAAGATCAGCTATCAGGAATAAATATGCTCTTTAATCAAATGGGAAGAGCTTCTAACGTGGCTAAATTTAATGCAGAAGAGTTTGTTCAAGGTTTAAATACATTAACAAGTTCAGTTTTAGCATATAGAGATTCATTAATTGGAACTAAGGTTGGAGAGAATGAGCTAGACGAAGCGGAAGCAAATAAAAAAGTTTTGCAAGAAATAAGTAAGATTAAGTCTGCTAATAAAAATATGGACGAAAAGGTTGTACAGAATTTAAAGCAGCAAGACATGGTTTATGCAACAATCTTGGGAAGAGCAGAAAGCTTAGCAAGTATTACTTCTAAAATAATGCTTTATACAGCAGGAGTTGGTAATGCTGTAGATCTTTCATTGGTAAATTCTGCATCTGCCGTTGAAATGGCTTCCAACCTTTCAGTAATAAGTCAAGGCTTAAACACTATAACAGAGAGCACTGACTCTACTCTTAATCCGTTGTCCGAGCTAGCCTCAAAGATATCTAAAGCAGAGGAAGCACAAGCTAAATTAACAGATTCTGTAAAGGCAGCAAAAAAGGTAGATGAAGACTACTACAAGAACAAGATAAAACTTATTGATAAAATTATTCAAAAAATTCAGGAAGAGGCAGACGAAAGAATAAAAGCCATCAGAAAAGAGCAGGATGCTCGTAATGTTGCTACAGATATACAGCAAGAGCAGCTTAAGTATCAGCAAGCTCTGATGTCTGGAGACATGGAGTCTGCAGCACAAGCTCAATTAGAAATACAAAGATTAGTTAGGCAGAAGCAGGAAGAAGATGCAATAGCTGCAATACAGGATAAGGCTGCAAGAGATATAAAGAAGCAAAAAGAAGAGCAAGAGAGATTAGCTGCTTTAGAGGAGTCTAGAAGAAAAAATATTTCTCGCATGCAGGGACAGCAAGACTCTGGAGCTTCAAACTTAGCAGACCTAAAAGCTCCCATAGAAAGAATAAACGCAGCCCTTGCTCCATTTGTTGGAATGTCGTATAAAGATATGCCTCAGATTGTAAAAGACACAGTCACTGGAATTTTAGAAGAGATGAGAACTTCTACAAATAAAGATTTAAGAGAACAGTATATGTCTCTTGCAGCTAGGTCTGGTTTAGATTCTGCAAGAATGGGAAATAACCCAGCTAACGTAATGCCATCAGTAATTAAAGGATTTTTGGATGCTACAAATAAACAAGGATTGTCTGATCAGGTATTTAAAACTGCAGTAGAAAGGTTTTCTGCAGCAGTAGATAAGTTCGGCGGTACTACTGGTATGCCATTTAGAATGCCTTCAGAGGGAGAGTTTAGAAATAGAAGATTTGATGCTGATGCTTCATATATGCTATTCCAAAATAGCGAAGGTAAGCAAATAGCTATATATGGAAATTCAAGAACATTTAAAGATATATATAGAGACGCCAAAAAACAGGGCTGGGGATTTATGGGCTACGATGCGTCTGGAGTTGGCTCTGTAGGAGAAGGTAAGGCACCTTCAGGATATAAGAAGATCGATAGAACTAAAATTCCTAAAGCTGCAATGGGCGGTAGAATAATTGGCCCAGGAACTGGGACATCAGATTCCATACCTGCTTATTTATCAAATGGAGAATTTGTAATAAATGCTGCGTCTGCCTCTAAAATAGGATACCCTACTCTTGAAAGAATGAACAGGTATGCGGGCGGAGGAAGAGTTTCTTATGATGTTCCCAAAATGGCAGAAGGCGGAGTAGTAAAAGGTTCTGCATTTGGTCAGGTGTTTAATATTATAAATAAGCCAGAGATTATAGTTAATGCAGCTCCTGGACAAGATGCTGAAGAAATAGCAAGAACAGTTATGAGGATGGTTGCCAAAACTCAAAAAGATGCTATCATTAAGGTTGGAGAGTCAATAAGTCATGGAGGTAGAATTTAAATATGTCCTTTGAAAATTTGCCCAAAGGTTCTATTCTATATATAGAGGCAACTGATCCTCTTGCTATTGATCCAGCTAATAATCAATTTGTGTATGGAGGTGCTACTTTTACCGCACCAGGGCAAAAATATACATCGTCAGTAGCTGCAACTAATATACTGTCTTTTGGAGATAAATTAAATACAAGATTTAGAAGGGTATCAGAGCATAATAGATCAGAGTTTTCTATATCTACAAATAGAATAGAAAAACAAGAAAGAATGGCTAATGGATTTTTAAGAAAGTATTTTGTTGCAGATAAAAAACAGTTTAATGTTTCCTGGGAAATGCTTCCGTCTTTTAGAAATGAATCTGTGGATGGCGGCTGGGCAGCAGAAGACTTAAAGACTTTCTATGAGAGCTCAAGTGGAAAATCATCTTTTAGAATTAGAATAAACCCAACAACTTTTAACCCAGTAAGCAATATAGAGACTGGACCATTACAAGATGATTACACCTATACGGTTATATTTACTTCCTGTAATTTTACAGTTGTCAAAAGAGGTATACAAGCGTACTGGAATGTCAGTATAACCATGGAAGAGGTTTAAGCCATGCAGATATCCTCAAATCTAAAAAATATATTAAATACTTATCAAACTATAACAACTGATGCAGGATGCATTATAGAGTACAACATGAACAATATGTTAGACAGCATATCGGCTTCGTACCCTGAAAGTCTTGATATAAAATACAGAACACATTTTAATTCCGACGGAACGGTTGTTGATTCTTTTAATAAATATAAAAAACTATTTCCAGTTGACGCCGTGACAAGGCCAGTTAGGCCTCAATCGTCTGGAGTAAAATATTTTATATGGACTGAAAATAAAACTGAAGTAGAATTAGATGGGTTTGAGTCGCCAAGAGTTTTAATTTATCCAGAAGACAAAGCTAGAATTTATTATCCAGGCGTAGACAATGAGTATAAGTATTGGGTGACTCCAATAAACGAAGACGCAGATATTATAATTAATTATTCTGTTTCTACTGCCAAGGTCACACAAGCATATTTTAATGGAACATCTATCGTATACAAGACACTGTTCCCCCACGCATTTCCTTTAGGATCAGAGGTCTCTATATCTGGATTAACAACATCAGAATTTAATTTATCAAATGTAACTATTTCAAATATTATTGATCAGTATACATTTGAAGTTTTAAGCTCAACAAATGGAGATTGGGCAGAAAATCAAAATGGAGTTGCAACTTTATCTGCTTCTACAAAACCTGCTATTGCAAATAAGATAGTAATAAGATTTGAAAAGTTTCATGATAAACCCACAGCGGCTAGCATTTCCGTAAACGGTGGACTACCGATATCTCTTTCAATACCATCATCTGACTGGGATGGGCTTTACACATTGTACTATAACGGATCCTCGTGGGTAATATCCGAACCGCAAACTATTAGTAATCCAATACCAGTTTCTTCTATAAGAGTTCAGGCTACAAATAGCGAAGCGGGAAAGTCCATAGGGCTAATAGAGATATCTGCAAGGTGGTATAAGGACATATCTTCTGATGTAGTTTCTATGAAAGTATCTAAAGAGTCTTCAATAGATAATAATAGCATTTTGCCAGTAGGATACATTACTGCTAACGATCTAGATATAAATATTGTCAAGTATGATCAAGATGAAATTCAAGTTTTAGAATATAATAGAAATGATGAAATAGATTCAAGCAAAATATATCTTTATAAAAACGTAGAGCTTCGCCCTTATATTAATGTTGAAGGTAACAAATTACAACAAGGTCACTTTTATATTAAATCTTTTTCAATAGACACCTATGGGTCAGCAGAGGTATCTGCCTTAGATTCAGCTAAAGTATTGATGGAGACTATAGCCCCAGAAATTTTGTGCGAGTCCTACCCAGCGACGGCCATAATAAGAAGGCTTTTGGATTCTATAGGTTTTACAAATTATAATTTTAATGTTGAGGAAAATGATACCTCTGTTCCTGTGATTAATTATTGGTTTTCAACAAACACCCAAACCGTATGGGGAATGATTCAGGACATATGCAGAGATATTCAAATGAATGCATTTTTTGACGAAAATAATATCTTGCAGTTTTATAGTAGAAATAAAATTTATAATAATTTAAATGTAGATTGGCAATTCTTTTATGATACGGAAATGTCTGGGCAAACAATAGTAGGTCTTCCAAATATACAAAGTCTTACAAAGGAAGAAATAGCTTCTGCAAACGAAGTGCAGGTTTTATGGAGCTCTCCAGTCACTTCTAATTATTTAGGAAACTCAACTTTTATTTGGCAATCACCAGCGACATTTCTAGGGGCGGGAGGCCTAAAAACAAAAATAGAAAAAGACAGTCCTCCAGTAGATACTATACTAGATATAGACTTAAATACCTATGCAGACGTTTATAGCAATGCACAGTCATTGTATAACTTTGCTGGTTATGTTTTAATTAATTCTGAAATTATTGAATATGATGCAATACAATATCAATATGTTCCTAAAGATGCGGCAGAAAATTCAGCTCCTGAAAAGGTGTGGATAGAGTCAGCTTTAGATTTAAATAAGTATAGATTTTTATCTAAGTCAGGATTTAAAGATCCTAAAAAACCAGAGACAGCATTTTTTAAGCCTACAGGTAAATATAGAGTTAAGACAAGAGGGGCTTTGGGTACTCAAAGAGGAGAACATCAAGCCACTGCTATAGATTTTGTAAATCAAAATTCAGCTGAGAACTTGGATAGATGGAATCAAAGGTTGGTGGAGTTTAAGTGAGTTATCCATATAAAGAAGAATACGTGGGAACTTTAAGTTCTTTAAATTTGCGTAGAGCGCCAGAAATTGTAGATAATCTAGATGGCTCCTTAGAGGTAATTATTGATACATCATTTATGACAGAAAGCCCTACACTGTATAGGGTAGTTCGGCAGCAAATAATAAATGGCACTCCTTCGGGTCCAATTGAAGAGCAAACGTCTTCATCAAGCATAGTTTTGTTTTCTGGATTGCCTTCGGGTACTACTCACAGATTTAAGATCAGGGCCGAAAACTCTACTGACTACGGCAATTATTTTATTTTAGATAAGTATATTTCTAAATATGCGTCAGTAGCAGCTTCTGGGTCATTGCAGTTAAAGGATTCCAGCCAAAGCAAATCGCTACTAGAGTTATCTAATAGTAAAGAAAATTTTAAATCAAAAAAATGGGCTGTCGCTTATAAAAAATTTGATAGCATCAGCACTCCAGGCGATGGTGATGCAGATGTTTTTTACACGTATGGTACAGCACTGTATATGGATTCTAATTTCGATAATCCAAATCAAAGCGCTGCCTTAGGATTTTTTATAGGAAATGGTGGACAGCGTGGATATTATATATCATTAGAAACAACAACACTTGCTGCATCTGCAAATAAAAAAGAGCTTAGAGTATTAAAGTCAGTCGGAGGCAGTTTGACGGTATTAAAAGATAGCCAGACGACTATTGCAGAAAGCTTAAATGGCGTATATGGAGGAAGAGAATACTTAGTAAATGTAAAGGTTAGATTCACTAGAAAGAATGGGAAAAATACTGTTAGAATTTTTGGATCTGTAAACGGATATAAGTTTAGTGCTACAGATACTGATTTTGAAAATCAGGAAGAAAATACAAAAAATGTTGCCCTTGCTCCTACAAAACAAATTGCTTTAGTCTGCCAGTCTGGCAAAGTTGCATTCGATTATGTTTATGCAACTGAAATAAAAACAAAGCAAGAGTTTGATAGGCTACAAATAGTTGGATCTATTCAAAATGGAATATTTAGCAATGATTTCCTTGAAGTAGGGTTTGGAGATATAATATACAACCCAAATACAGAGGAAGATTCTAGCCTTGTTCCGCCAAACGGTATAGACGAGTTTGGTACAACAGTAAGAGAAATTTATACAGCTAAATTAAAATTTGATACACGCCCTACATTTCCAATAAATGTATCAACAGGAATAAATACTGGAGCAACTCTACTTGGCTCTAGAATGGGAAATTTTGATGCAGAAGTTTACTTGCTAAATAATAGCTCAACAACAATACCATTGGATGGATCAAGCTTGTATATATATGGAAATACTTTGTCTGACTCTGGGCAGCTGGAATATAAAACAAATGATACCTCTGAGTATGTTTATAAAGAGCCAGTTATTTTTGAAACCAAATGGATCCAGAATTTAGAAGACGTAGAGAGTTTGGCCAGCTGGATAAAGCAAAATGTTGTTAACAAAGGTAAGGTCGTTAGCTTAGAAATTTTTGGCAATCCAGCAATTTCTGTAGGAGAGATTATAACAATAAAGTATAGTTATGCAAATTTATCTGGAGACTCGAACATAGAAAGATTTATTGTGACGGGCGTAATTCAAGAATATAAAAACGGAGGGTTATCTACCAGGCTTACAGCAAGGAAAATTCACTTCTCTAACGTATAATGGTATAATGATTAATTATGGCAAAGTCTATTAATAATAAGGTTAACTCGCAGGATATTACTAGGGGCGAGCCAGTAGTATTAAATGAAAAGCATCCAGATACAGTTTTCTTGAGGCCTGGCGAGTACTTGCAAAAAGGCTCTGAGGCTCTTGTAATAAGAGGAAACTCGGCTGGAATTTCAGGATTTTCTTCTGGCCTAGGTGGAAATGCCTTAGTTAATTCAGAAAATTCAGAGGAAAGAAGACCTTTATTTCCTATAGAGGTGGTTCATAAGTGGGGTCCAAGAAGTTTAGCCTATCCAATAGTATTGCCAGATACACCAGATTTAAGTGATATTGTAAGCATAAATTTTACAAGATATTATGATGTAACAAATAAATTAAGGGTAAAGGCTGAAATAAAAATTAAAAACTCTAGTGTAAAAAAAGACAGCGTCATAGGTGTAGACGCTAGAATATTTAATGTGGGAGCATAATGATAAAAGGAACATACATATTCTATGAAGATGGCAAGGAAATATTAAGATCTTCTAACGTAATTACAAAATTTGGTAAAAGATTTATTACCAACTTTTTAGCAGGTAGAGTTTCATTTAATGAAAAGACAATAGCTATTGGGGTAGATGATACTGCAGCAACAGTAAATGATACCAGGCTCGGAATGGAATTTTATAGAATGCCAGTAGAGTTCGGAAGCACTGATATAACAACAGTAGATGGAGTTTCTTCGTATTCTGTTGTTTATAAATCTACCCTACCTCAGGCTCTCGCAGGAACTGTTTACGAAATTGGATTATACCCACAAAATACAATTTCTTTAAATAATTTTGATAGCAAGTTTTTGGCTGCATTCGACAACCAGCTAGATTGGTATGATGCCTCACAATCTAATCCCGACTATGTGCCAGAAAATTCTAGAGTAGGGGAAAATGTTTTAGAACTAAATTCTGAATTAGATGGGCCCAAACAGTATTTTGTAAATATTCCTTCAACAGATTTTTCAGGTTACAGCACAAATGATACGGTAAGGTTTGCATATTATCAAAATGATCTTAACTTAGATTCTATAAAAATTTCTTTATATAGCTCAGCTTCTGACTACTACTCAGCCACATTTACAGCAGCAGGGTCTATAGGGTATCATTTATCTAATGATGTTTCTTTTAGTGAGTTTTTAAATAACCCAAACGGCACCAATCCAAATATATCTGACATAACTAAAATAGGAATTTCTATTCATCCCTCTTCTGGACAACAAACATCAATCGGAGCAGATGCATTAAGAATTAATGATGAAGATACCTTTAACCCAGTATATGGATTAATTAGTAGATCCGTCTTAGACACCCCTCTTTCAAAAGTTGCTGGCAGACAGGTCGATATCGAATATAGATTGGACTTAACTTTCTAATATGACTTACCAGGATTTATTAAAAGATACAAGCGCACAGAGCGCTGATCCTGGCTACTTTATTGTTACTATAACAGATTTAGACCCCTTAACTTTATACCCATTGCAATTTAGATGGAAATATAACGACAACAGCTTTGGCCCATGGTCAGCAGTTAAAGCAATAACAACTCCTGCAGAGCTAACTCCCGATACGCCAGAGCTTGGACCTACAGATGTTGTGGGCGGTCAAGGGTTCATAAAAATTACATGGAGCGGAAACAATGATTCTGGCCAGCCAATATCAAATATAGATAGAGTTAATATTCATATTAGCGGAGGAACGTTTGGAATTGGAACCTCTGTTGTAGACTTTTTTAAAACTGCAGGAACTAAAACTATTGTCGCAGCCCCAGGAGACTATATAGTTCAATTAAAGGCAGTCACAGTAGCTGGCTCAGACTCATTTTATAGCTTGTCTAGAACCGTAACAGTTACAGGTGCAGAAGATACAGTTACTCCACCAGAAGACCCCTCTGCTCCAACCCTTTCTGCAGGCAAAGCGTCTGTTATAGTAAATTGGGATGGGAAAAATTCTTCCAGCTCAGATTTTACAGCAGGCAGCTTTTATGGTGCAAAAATATATATTGGTACAACTTCATCATTTATTCCATCGGACAATAATTGGGTACATACATTAAACTTTGCAAATGGTGAAAATAAAGTTTCTATAGGTGTTGGTACAATTATTGATAAATCAACTTCAGATCTTTTGAATTTCGATACAGAATATTATATTAAGCTTGGAACTCTTAATAGAAATGGAGAGACTACAGGCAACTTTGTTTCTGCTTTAAATAATCCGATAACCGTTGCAAGGACAGCATTTAGCGAAATAGAAGCTGGAATATTGGCAGCTGATGCCTATATACAAGCTGGTGCTGATGGCGGTCAAAGAGTAGTAATATCTGGAGGACAAGAACCATTTGTTATATATGGTTCAGACGGAATAACAAAACTTTTAGAATTTGATACTGTGGTGGGCGGGGCTGGCGCATTAAGTATAATTGGATCTGGATCATTTAGTGGAGATATATCAGCTGCTACAGGAACTCTAAGTAACGCCCTAAACATAGGAACTCCATCAGGGGGTCTATATCCATTTAGCGTTAGCTCCACAGGAGTTGTTAGGGCTATATCAGGTACCGTTGGTGGATTAACATTAGCGGCTGATGGGATACAGAACTCCACAGGGTCATTTAAACTAGATTCAGATGGAAAAGCAAGATTTGGTATAGGATCAAACAGAATTGAAATTGATCCTTCAATTGGCATTTCTCATGCAGGAGGAAACTTTACTTTAGGAATCAACGGGACATTGTCCCTTACTGGATCTGTTACAGCAACAGCAGGAAGCATAGCTAATTGGTTAATTTCTGGATCTACCCTTACAGCAAATAACTTAACTTTAGATGCCTCAACTGGAACTATATTTTCTGGAAATTCAGCAGGGTCTCATATTCAACTAAGCAATGCCAATGGCTTAAGGCACATGAATAATGCTTCAACTACTGGGAACTTTGTTTTAACTCCAACAGGAGATTTAACAATACGTGGAACGGTCACAGCAGTTTCGGGATATATTGGAACTCCAGAAAGCGGCTGGTATATAGATAGCGTAGGTATTAGAAATTCTCAGTATGGTGTCACCCCAAATACATTTTTATATAATCCAAATACTTTTAGCGATAGCAATGTTATATTCCAAATTGCTGATACTGAAAAATTTAGTGTAACAAAGGCTGGTAATTTAACAGCGTCAAATGCAGACATATCTGGAACAATACGTGGTTCTGAAGTTATAGGTTCTACATTTTGGATTGGTGCAAATGCTAATTCTACAGATTATATAAATTGGGATGGAACTTTTAGTTTAGGCTCAGGTGCAATAACTTATAATGGGTCAGAGTTTAGAATAAACGGAACGGGATTACCTTACTCTCAATTTAAAATAGGTCTATCTGTAACAAGTGATGAAAATGGTACGTTTGGAGATTCTACTGTTGTGCAGAACTCAGCAGGATATTTAACAACAGGAAGGGCTTTTTATTATGGAGGCAATAACTATCCAGACGGTGCTGTGTCTAGAAGTACAACTCAAGATCCAACAGGAAGACCTTTTGTGACGGGCGATATTTGGCTAAGCAGAAAGGCTTAACATGACTTGGTGGAGAAAAGCTAGCCCCGCAGATACTGGAAGTCACAACATAGATGGCTGGATTCAAATGAAAAGTATTTGGAGAAAAGCATCTGCTGCTGATGAGGCAAACTCTGCTGCAAGTGCAAATCCATGGGTAATAGATGGATGGCTTAAGATTAAAAGTGCATGGAGACACGAAGGTAGCGGAATTTGGACAAGAATATTCGGATCTTCAGACTTGCCCACTCCTAAAATTCCTTTCCCTGAGCTTTATTTTATATGGCCTGATGGATTTCCAACAATAGATTCTCCAATAAATGGTTCGAAAATGTTTGTAACAAGAGGAGCTTGGACGGAAGAGCCAAACGAGTTTAGAATAATAATTCAAGAAAGAGCACCAGGCGGTACCTACGAATCAATATATGATTTTACAAGAACTTATACAGAATATTTTGATTCAGACGCTACAGACAGATTTCCGTCAAATGCAAATGATGCTACTAGACCAGTTATATCAAAAGCAAAAACAAGATCAGGTTATGAATTTAGGGCTAGAGTAGATGTAACAAATCCCACTGGATTTACAAATTTTTATACAACAGAGGCGATTAAGCCTAGGATAGATTTTTATGTTAATGATTTTAGTGTTTATGATGAAACTTCAAATGGGGCAACTTTTTCTTGGACATTTGCGGTAAATGCTGTAGGAAATACAGTTAATTCGTCTTTAGACATATATTCTCAAAAAATATATATATATGATGAATCAGGTAATTTAGTATTAAGTCAAAATATTTCAGTAGGAACAACTACATACACTTTATCTAATCAACTGCTTACTGCAAACAATACCTACAGCGTTGAGTTAGAAGTAATAGGACAAGATGGATATGCTACCACTGAAGATTCGACAATATCTTTTGGAAACTTACAGTTTACAACAGTTGTAGAAAAACCAATTATTAGTGTTTCCCCAAGCTTTACCCTGCAATCAGGACAAGCAAATAAGGTAGGTTCTGTTTATAGAGTAACAAGCGGTACCTGGACCAACAATCCAACTCAATATAGATACATATTAGAATTAAACAATATAAATGGAACAGAAATAGCATGGTATCCCTCATCAACAGGGTGGACTTCGGATCTTTACTATGATCATACATTTACCAGCGTAACATCAAATTCTGTCTCTGCTAAAGTTATAGCAAATAATGGAACTATTAGTGATCCAGCATACGCCACCCAGTCAGTTGGTCCAATAACCGAACCAACATATATTATCACCTACAATGGAAATAATGGAACTCCAGCGAGAAACTCCGACGAGGTTATTGTAGGAAATTCAGTAAGCCTTCCATCCGCCTCTCGTAGTGGTTATATTTTTGATGGCTGGTATACCGCTGTAGTTGGTGGGACTTACGTTGGAACCACAAATTCGTTATATACTCCATCATCAACTATTACTTTATATGCAAGGTGGTCTATCATCACTTACAGCATAACATGGAATGCATTCGGCGGCACAGTTAATGCCAACGGACAATCAACCTATGTAACCCCAGTTAATGCAGGATCATCTATAACAGCTCCAGGAGCAACAAGACAGCATTATGACTTGGCCTACTGGAGAAGTCCCCTTGCTGGAGGAGACCCCACAATTGTGTCTGCAGGAAACTCCTATACTCCTACGAGCGACATAGAGTTTTACGCGATCTGGACAATTAAACAATATACAGTTGATTTCAGCGAAGCGGGTGGAAGCCTTGTAACCGATAGAACAGTTGATGCAACTTCAGTTATAACTTTGCCAACCACAACACGAAGCGGATTTACATTCGACGGGTGGTACACAGCTGCAGTCGGAGGAACTTTTGTTGGATCAGGCGGAAGTCAGTATACAGTAAATGCAAGCATTACTTTATATGCAAGATGGACAGCAATTCAGTACACAGTGAGCTGGCTGGCCAATGGAGGCTCCGTTTCACCAACTTCTAGCTCTGGTACGCTTGGCTCTGTAATAAATCCAGTCCCTACTCCAACTAGAGCAGACCACACCTTCCTTTACTGGAGAGATTCCACAAGTGCATTTAATTTTTCTTATCAGATTAACCCAGGCGGAAGCTGGACAATAAACGGAAATATATCCTTTTACGCTTGGTGGTCAATAAATCAATATACTGTTACCTATAACGCAAATGGAGGAAGCGTTAGCCCAACCTCCAGTACAGTTAATGCAGGATCCTCAGTAACGCTTCCCACACCTACTAGGTCTGGATTTACATTCGATGGTTGGTATACAGCTACTACGGGAGGAAGTTTTGTTGGTAACGGAGGCAGTTCTTACACTCCGTCTTCATCAGTTACTATATATGCTAGATGGTCGACAGTCCAATATACAATTACATGGAACGCAAATGGAGGAAGCGTTAGCCCAACCTCTTCTGTGGTTAATGCAGGATCTTCAGTAACTGCTCCTACCCCAACAAGGTCTGGATTTACATTTTCTTTCTGGAGAAGTCCCCTTGCTGGAGGAGACCCCACAATTGTATCTGCAGGAAACTCCTATACTCCTACGGGGAATATAGAGTTTTACGCAATATGGACTCAAAATGTTCCAGGATCTCCGTCGGGAGTAACTTTAAGCAGAAACCAGTCTAGCTGGAATGGCACGAGCTGGACCTGGAATTGTACTTGGTCTGCGCCAACGAGTGGTGGGACAGTTGCTTACTATGAGGCATACAGAGAGGTAGGAACTGGTACTGTAGGTAATGCTACACTAACAAGCGTTAACCATACGTCAAACGTTCAAACAAATATAACTACTAGGTCTACAACCTTTTCTACTGCTACTCAAGCAAATAATAGAGCCGATGCATATGTAAGGGCATGTAATTCTGGTGGCTGCAGCGCCTGGGTTTCTGGAAACGTGGGTTAATATGATAACAAATGCAGAAAAAATTAATATAATTAAAGATAAAATAGAAGATATTAATTTTCATATTTTAGGACTTTTGTCTGAAAAAGAAACTGAATATTTTCAAAAAGAACTATATGAAGATTTTTATGCTAAACTTAACTATCTAAATTCTGAGCTTTTAGCCTTGACTAATCAAGGCTAAATGATATAATATAAAAGGAGGAAAAAATGACAACATTATCAAACAGTGACAAATTAACCATAGTTGATCAAAAGATCAAAAACATAGAGTATCAAAAGTACGGTTGGGAAATAGATTTACAATTAGCGAATGCAGTATCTTCTCCAGATGCCGATGATATTGCTTCTATTAGTGCTAAATTGTCAGATGTTGAAGCAAAGCTTAGCATTCTTAATGCAGAAAAAGCTACATTAGAAGAATAAGGTACAGATGTCCAATAAAGCAGAGCTTATTATTACTGCATTGCAGCAAAGAATAGGTGAAATAACAGCAGGCTACGAAACACAAATTGCTATTTTGAGAGCAGAGCTTACTGAAATATTAAAAGAAAAGGAAGAGCGTGAGACGGCTATTCAAGAATACTCCAACTCCCTCCCTGGTTAGTAGGCCAACTAATTTTCCATCTGGTATTGCGGTGCAAACAGAATCAGCATCATATTGGATTAAGGATGGCAAAAGGTATAAAATTATATCCGAAAGGGCAGCAGCCTCTTGGTCATTTGTAACAGTAAAGGCTACAGAAAGCTCTGTAGCGCATATTAAAAATGTTGGTAAGTTGGGATTCAGAGACGGGTCTTTAATAAAAAATATAGCAGACGGAAAGATATATTTAATATCTCAAAATAAAAGAAGGCATATCGTTAGTCCAGATGTATTTGATAGGTATGGTCTAAATAGAGATGCTATAATAGAAGTCTCTGATACAGAGGCTAACATGCATGACTTAGGAGAAGATTTAAATGCCGTATGAATTTAAAAGATTTAACGATGGGGAACCCCTGGATGTTAACAAGTTAAATCTAATTATAGATAACATAACCTCTTTGGTTGCAGATACAGCGCCTCTTAGAGATTCCACAGATTCTGGACAGGGATATGCTCTAGTAGAGTCTGGGCTCCTACAGTTTGAAGATGTAACTGGAAATGGAACTCCCGTTAAACAAAATATTGTATTCAAGAAAATTTCTTCTGAAGCAGCACAAGCAGGTAAAGTTGATGTTGTTGTTTCATTGAATAACGGATTGAGGGCAGATGAAGATGTTTTTATTTCAGTAGGCCAAATCACATCTGGCACACCAGAGGTAAGCATAAAAGTAAAAATAACTGGAACCTCTGTAAAGCCTAGAGCTACATACAATGTTCGTTGGGTAGCCGTAGAAAACAAAATATAGTATTGACAATCAACAACTTAATGCTACACTTAAGTAGTATCAAAGTCACGACTCCGTGACTTTTTTAGTATAAGGATTTAAATGACAAACGATCTTAAATGGATGCTATCGTCAGATCAACAGTTCCCATATCAGGATAATAAAATGATTAAGCTTTGGTTTGAGGTAATGAAATGGTGGAAGCCAGATGTGGTTGATATTCTAGGAGATACTGATGATCAGGCCTGTTATAGCAAGTATACAGAGGGAAGATCTGCTGAATTTTTAAGAATGTATAAAGATCAAAATGGTCATTCTATTATGCCACTAATGCAGCATGAGGCAAAAGGCGCTAGAGAATTTTATGCGATGAATCGTGAAGTAGCTGGAAAAAATGCAGAGCTATTTACCGCATTGGGTAATCACGATATCAGAATCTTTAACTATGTGGATGCAAAGTTGCCAGATCATATTAAAATTGTAACTCCAGAGGCACTTTGGAATTTAGACAGTTTGGGATATGATTATATTTATTATGATGAGCTTCCCAAAAGACGATATGGAGACATACATGTACACCACGGATTATCTGTAGCCGATACAGGCGCAGTACGTAAAGATATGAATGATTTACAGATATCTTTGATTAGAGGTCATTCCCATAGAATTGCGTCTCATTTCCAAACCTACGAGCTTAGAAATAAAGGCAAAGGGGAAACTATTAGAGGATATGAGATTGGTCATATGTGTGATCCAAAGAGTTCTGGAATGAAGTATGCACAACATCATGATTGGCAAAAAGGATTTGCAATTGCTCATATTGAGAATGGAAAATGGCCCCATGTTCAAATTATCGAGGTGTCTCCAGATTATTCATGTGTCGTAGATGGCAAGGTGTTTAAGATATGATGAGTTGTAATAAGTGTCAAGGAAGAGTTTTTGTAGACAGGGTATTTTCTCAAAAACTACACGTTGAACTTTTTTGCATAATGTGCGGCAAAAGATGGATGGTAAATAAGGATACCAGTGCTTTGGGTAAATGGTTAGAAAATCTAGAAATAAGACAACAAAAAACTTTATCTATTTCTTCTTAAATAATAAGATTCATAAAGTCTTAAGATTATCAAGAGCCAAAGATGAATTGGTTGCTTGGTGCTATCCAGATAAAAAAAGAGTCTTGTATTCTTATTCTCAAGTAAAAAAGGGTATGGAGAACGCCTACAGCACTAGAGAGGTAGCAGATATTTTACAAAGGCATAAGGTGACTATAGAAGATTACATTCTAGATGGCAAAATAAAAAGGCCACAGGTTGTATATCCGATAGGTAATCCAGAAAGCAAATGGTTTAAGTTTATGTTCAGCGTATCAGATATATTGGACTTACATAGCTTTATATTAGATTCTGGATACTCTGGGAATATGCCTTCTAAAACAGAGCTACTTGCCATACTTAGGCACAATATGATATTGTATACGAAGACAAATGATGGTCAGTTCGTTCCCGTGTGGAAGGCGGAATAGTGAGCGGTAGATTTGTTGTTTGTGAAGTTTGTGGTAAAGAAATAGAATTAAGGTGGGGTATATTTGCACACGACACACTGTCTAGGCATAGTAAGGAGCACAAGTAATGTCTGAAACAAGAGTAAAGGTAGATCTGTCTTTTACTAGAAATTTAGGTAATTATGAAAGCATTAAAATTGGAATAGGTGTTGAGGATGCTGTAAGAGAAGGCGAAAATGTAGAGACAGCAACAGAAAGAGTTTATGCTTTTGTTGAGTCTAAATTAATTGAAAAGACTACTGAGGTGGAAGAGGAATTAAAGAGTGGCGGAAAGTAAACAACCCTATATCTTGTTAAGCCTATATCAGTCTTTGTACAAAGATAAGTATAAAAAAGTTAGTAGAATTAATAAATATAGGGATAAGTGGGCTATGCAAGATGTAATAGATAGTGTAGGATATGATCGTGCAAAAGAGCTAATAGAGTACTACTTTAAGACTGGAAAAGTTGGGCACCCGCTTCAGTTTTTCTTTTATAACTTTGATTCTTTAGACAGAATGAAAGAGGAGTCTGATAAGGATAAAGTAAAAAGAGAAAGGCTAAGAGAGCAGACTAAGAGAATGGTAGAAGAAGAGTGAATACAGAAGCTGAATTAATATCTGCAGTTTGTAAAAATAAAGATATAAGTGTTCTTTTATCTGACAATGTTGATGAGATTTTTAATTCCCATAAAGATATTTGGGAAGGATTAAAGTCTTACTACTATAAATTTAGAGCCGTTCCAGAGGCTGGAGTTTTACAAGAAAAATTTAAAGACTTTGAGCCAGTTCCAACAAAAGCAGAAACTGGTTACTATTTAGAAAAGCTAAAAAATGAATACTTAACTTCAAGAATGAAGTCTATAATACTCCATGCTGGAGCAGCATTAAAAGAAGATGCTGCATCAAGGGTCCTTGCAGACATTCAGGGTAAGCTTTCTAACTTAAGTAGATACACAAATAACGTGAGGGATATTGATGTCACAGATATCGAGGCTGCAGAAAAACACTTTTTGTCAGTTAAGGAAAGATCTGCAGTTATGGGTGGAAGCCCAGGCATATTAACTGGGTTCGATGCAATAGATAAAGCATATCCTACGGGAATGGCTCCAGGACATTTAATTGTTGCTATTGGTTGGCCAGGAAGAGGAAAAACTTGGTTTACTTCGTACCTAGCCTGCAAGGCTTGGGAGCAAGGATTTAGACCAATGATTATCTCCTTAGAGATGTCGCCAGAGAATATGCGTGACCGCATATACACTCTCCTGGGTTCTGGTGTATTTAAAGCCAGCGATCTTTCTAAAGGCGATATTAATATTGACGACTTTAAGTCTTGGGGTAAGAAAAAGTTTGAGAATAAAAGCAGCTTCGTTCTTGTTTCAAATGAAGGGTTTGGAGAAGTTACTCCTGCTACAGTACAGGGTAAGATAGATCAGCATAAACCAGATTTGGTTATTTTAGATTATCATCAGCTATTCAATGATAATAAGAGGAGTAATTCTGAGGTAGAAAGAAACAGAAATATATCTCGTGAGTTCAAGCTCCTTGCGGTTACTAATAATATTCCAATTATCGATATTACTGCTGCAACAGCAGATGATATATCAGACCAAGATGATCCTCCAATGATGAGTCAGGTTGCATGGTCAAAGGCAATTGAATATGATGCAGACATGGCTATGGCAATTCATAGATACCCTAATACAAATATGATTGAGGTGGTAAGTAGAAAAAATAGGCACGGTAATGAATTTGATTTCTACCTGGATTGGGATATTAATAGAGGAATCATTAAGCCTATTTATGAAAATTTACCAGATTTTAAAAATGATTCACAAGGAAATTAAAAGATTTCAGATAAATGTTGATTTTAGAGACGACTCTGATATCATCAGAATTAAAAACCAATACGAAAACCTTTTGTGCTCAGACATGAGAGGCAAAGGGTATCTAAGAATATTGGACTTAGATCCAGCATTTTCTGTTAAATTTAATGGAGAGTCGTGGAGCTTTGTAATGACTATTTACGGAATGTATGTAGGTAAGAGAAAGGCTATGGAATGGGAAGGAATATCTCAGTGGAAGCTAGTTCCACGTATACGCCCTCACACATTAAAGCAGTAATAAAAGGTCTTGGCCTAAATGTTATTTCAGACTCAAATGATAATTTGAGCTTGTACTGTCCATTTCATAATAACACAAACACGTATAGTTTTAGTATAAGCTCAATTAGTGGAGCATGGCTTTGTTTTAATCCGTCATGCGGCGAATCTGGCTCTTTAACAGATTTAGTAAAAAGACTTTTATCAAAAAATGATTTTCAGGCACTTAGATTTATTATGTCTTACTCCAACTCTGATGAAGATTCTTTTGATGAAGAGCTAAGGTCTATGCTTGAAGACAAGCCAGAGTTTGAAGAGTTTTCTCAGGAAATTTTAGATAGGCTATATCAAGATCTTGGATCAAACAAAGAAGCTCAAGATTATTTTATATCAAGAGGCATATCCATAGACTCGATGCATTATTTTAAGCTGGGATACTCAAGTAAAACTGGAATGGTGATAGTTCCAATACACAGTCCAGACGGCATTCCTATTGGCTTAGTGGGAAGATCTATATCAGATAAAAGATTTAAAAATAGCACGAACCTGCCAAAGAATAAAACTATGTTTAATATTCATAGAGCAAAAAGAATTGGTGGTAATGCAATTATTGTTGAATCAGCATTTGATGCAATACGACTTCATCAGGCTGGTTTTCCAAATGTAGTTGCTACTCTTGGAGGACATATATCAAAAGAAAATATATCTTCACTAAATAGATATTTTAATAAAATATTTATAATGACTGATTCAGACGAGGCTGGAAGAAAGCTTGGCTTGAATATAGCTGATAGGTTAAGGAATAAAGAGGTCTTGTGGGCATCTTATGAATATGGTAAGATATATCCACATGGTGCAAAAGATGCAGGCGATATGTCAGATAATGAAATAAAGCAGTGCATAAATAATGCAGTTTCCGATATCGAATATCGATCTTGGAACCCATAGTATAAAATAAACAGACAGATCTATACTGTCAAATATAAGGAGAAAAAATGGGTATCGTAAAAGGTCTAAAAGATCTAAATAAAGCACTCGATAAGCCACAGTCTAGTAGTGGCGAAGGTTCAAAAGCACGTTGGTTGAAATTAGAAGATGGCGAAAGTATTAAGATTCGTTTTCTTCAAGAACTAGATCCAGATTCGCCAAACTATGATGACAAGGTTGGCCTAGGCTTTATTGCCGTTGAACATACAAATCCAAAAGATTATAGGAGAAAAGGCCTATGCTCTATGGACGATCAGGGCAAGTGCTGGGGATGTGAGCAACATCGTAAGGATTATAAGGCAGGTTGGAAGGGACGCTCAAGACTATACATAAATGTATTAGTTGATGACGGAAAAGAAGACCCATATGTAGCAGTATTGTCTCAAGGAAGTAGTGGAAAAACTATTACTCCAACAGTAATTGAATATGCTGGCGAGATGGGATCTATTACAAACCTGATGTGGAGAATTAAGCGCACAGGAACAAAAACAGATACAAGCTATACAATTATTCCTCTCGCTAAAGATGAAGATAAGTTTGATTCATCATCTTTAGAGCTGTATAAGCTTGAAGAGGTTGCGGTTCGTGACCTCCCATATGCAGAACAAGAAGCTTTCTTTAATGGAGAAGGCGGACAAGAAGAGGCAAGCGCTACAGCAAGCACTGTAGACTGGTAATCCAAGGCGGAGAGTTAATGTCATTTACACATCTACATGTTCATTCATACTATTCATTAATGGATGGCCTTAACTCTCCACTTGAGCTGGTAAAAGCTGCTAAGGATGCTGGCCAAAGCTCTATAGCAATCACAGACCACGGCACGTTATCATCTCATAGGGATTTTCAAATAGCATGCAAAGAAGAAAATATTAAGCCAATATTAGGTGTTGAGGCATACATTTCTCCCACAGATAGGTTTGATAAGTCATCAAAAACAGATAAGTCTATTCAAGCTTATAATCATATTATTTTGCTTGCAAAAAATAAAAAGGGATTGCAAAACATTAACACCCTTCAAGAGATAGCTTGGAATGAAGGATTTTATCACAAGCCAAGAATTGATAGAGAGGTTTTAAAGGAATATGCAGAAGGCATTATTGTTCTTAGCGGATGCCTAAATGGACTTATAAGCAAATCAATTGAAAGAGGAGACTTTGCAGAAGCAAAGCTTATTTTACAAGATTTCAAGAAAACTTTTGGTGAAGATTTTTATGTTGAGGTTCAATCCCATAATCCAAAAGAAGTAAATTTAAAGCTGTTAGAGCTAGCTGATGAGTTGTCAATAAAGCCAGTCGCTACTGGAGACGCCCATTTTGCAAAAGGTGAAGATAAAATATTGGAAGAAGCAATGCTAATCCTTTCTACAAATCCAAAAATGGACAAAGATGCTGATTTCGACATGTCTAGGAATATGTCAAATATGCTAGATCGTTTTAATTATTTGTATCCAGATAGAAGAATATCTTTTCAAGATATGAATTTGTTTATACAAACACGAGATGAGATTCAAAATGACTTTCAAAATAACGGCATAAACAGAACAGATATTTTTGATAATACTTTAGAGGTTTCTGACAAGGTGTCTGATTATGATTTCTACCAGTCCCTAGATCTTCTCCCCGTTCCTAAAACTAATGCCGATAGTAAGCTTAAAGAGCTGGTTTATATTGGTATTGCTAATAGAGGACTTTCAGAGAATAAAGAATATGTAGATAGAGTTGAAGAAGAGCTTGAGATAATAAAAGATAAAAAGTTTGCTTCATATTTTTTAGTTATTGCTGACATGGTCAATTGGGCTAAAGATAATAATATTATGGTTGGCCCTGGTCGAGGTTCAGCAGCTGGGTCTTTAGTGTGCTATGCGCTAGGAATAACTGACGTGGATCCAATAAAGTATGACTTACTTTTTTTTAGATTTATTAATCCAGAAAGAAACGACTTCCCAGATATCGATACAGACTTTGAAGATCGTCGCAGAAAAGAAATTAAAGAGTATTTAAAGAAAAAGTTTAAGCACGTAGCCTCTATTTCTACATTTACTTATTTTAAAGATAAGGGAGTAGTCCGAGATGCAGCAAGAGTATTTATGGTTCCTCTCGGAGATGTAAATAAGGCCTTAAAGTCAGTAGACACTTTTGAAGATTATCTTGACTCGCCAAATACAAAAGAGTTTAGAACTAAGTATCCAGAGGTAACTTGGCTTGCTGAAAGACTAAGAGGAAAAATTAGAAGCGTTGGCGTACATGCAGCTGGAGTTGTTGTTGCAAAAGATGAAATTAGAAACTATGCACCGATAGAATCAAGAGAAGACTCTCAAGATAAAGTATCTGGCAGAATTCCTGTAGTAGCTTATGATATGGATACAGTAGCAGACATAGGACTGATTAAGCTAGATGCGCTAGGTTTAAAAACATTATCTGTTATTTCTGATACACTTGCATCTATTAAAAGTAGGTATTTTAAAGAAATAGAATTGTCAAAAATTAAGTTAGATGACAAAGAGGTATATAAGCTTTTAAGCGAAGGATATACTAAGGGAGTTTTTCAGGCTGAAGCAACCCCATATACAAATCTTTTAATTAAAATGGGTGTTAGTACGTTTGAAGATTTAGCTGCATCTAATGCTTTAGTTAGGCCAGGAGCTATGGACACTGTTGGCGCTGAGTATATTGAAAGAAAGCATGGAGAAAAAGCTGTTCAGTATATACACCCAATAATGCAGCCTTTTACACAAAATACATATGGTGTTATCATATACCAAGAACAGGTTATGCAGGCCTGCGTGTATTTAGGCGGCATGTCATGGTCTGAGGCCGATAAAGTAAGAAAAATTATTGGAAAGAAAAAGGATGCTAAAGAGTTTGATCAGTTCAAGGATAAATTTATTGATGGGGCTTCAAAACACATTTCTAAGAAAGAAGCCGAAGCGCTATGGAAAACTTTTGAAGCACATGCTAACTATTCTTTTAATCGCTCTCATGCCGTTGCTTATTCTATGCTTTCTTATTATACTGCTTGGCTTAAACACTATTACCCTCTTGAATTCATGTTTGCAATACTTAAAAATGAAAATGATAAAAATGCTAAAACTGAATATTTAATTGAGGCAAAAAGGCTGGGTATAAAAATAAGATTGCCACACATTAATGAGTCTGATGTTTATTTTTCTTTAAAAAATGATGGTATTATATTTGGTCTTGCTGAAATAAAGTTTATATCTGATGGAATAGCAAATAAAATTATAGAAAAGAGGCCATTTAAAAATTATGCAGACTTTATTGAAAAGGCGTCTAAAAAAGGTAGCGGTATTAACAGCAGGGCTGTTGCTGCTCTCAATGCCATTGGCGGTGCTGCTTTTGATGATAATCCACGCAGCGGATCTGAAAAAGAAAATTATTACGAATTCTTAGGTATTCCGTCATTCAACTTAGACTCTATACCACCTAGGATTAAGGCTCAGGCCAGACCTATAGAAGAGTTCGATGAGCTTGGATCGTTTGTTATGTTTGGTATGGTAAAAAATATCAAGCGTGGAAATGGTTGGGCCAGAGTAGAATTAGTAGATGAGACTGGATCTATAGGTCTGTTTCACAATGAGCAAACTCAAATTGAGACTAATCAAATGTATTTTATTTTAGTTGGTGATAATAGAATAGCAAGATACGTAAAGGTTTCTGATATTAAGCCAGATTCAGATGATATATTTGTGCAGTATTTATATGCTAAAGGTTATCCTCTAGAAGAAGATCAGGTTATGGTAATTAACTTTAATCCATATAAAACTAAGCAGGGTAAGACTATGTCACATATTGTAATGTGTGACAAGGATAAAAAACTAACTAGGGCTATTGCATTCCCATCTATGTATAAAATAACATTAGCTAAAATGAGGGAAGGAATGAAGTGCAGCCCAGTGCTTTCTAAATTAGAAGATGGCACATTGATGATAAAGGAAATAAAATAATGGAAAATGACCCAGAAGAAATATTTAAAGCAATGAGCGCACCTAGAATACTTGTTGCTATTCTTAAAAAACTACATTCAATTTCTGTAACAACAGATGAATTTCTTTCAGCAAACGAAAATGATGTAGAGTTGTCTGTTGATTATAATAGTGAAACTTTATCTTTTGAATTTAAGTTAAGGGATAAAAATGACGAGTAATGTTTTAGAAGAGTACGGACTAGATGTTCTTTCTGCAGTTTTGCATGAAAATGCAATTGCTAAAGGGTTTTGGGACGGGGAAACAACTTATGATAAATTAGGCAATAAGCTTGCTTTAGTTCATTCAGAAGTAACAGAAGTTTTAGAGGCTATTAGAAAAAGTCAAGGTTCTGAAAAAATTGTAGAAGAGATAGCTGATGTTATTATCAGAACGTTAGACATATATGCAGCTATGCGTAATATCAATATGGTTGACCACAGCCTAGAAGAGATACTTGATAAAAAAATAAACAAAAATAAGTCTAGGCCAGCGCTTCACGGCAATTTATTTTAATGATATAATAATATAATGAGTGCAAATTATATAAAAGCAGTAGATATATATAATAAGCTAAATGGAGATGTTTTACTTTGCGCCATACTTGAGCACTATAAAGAGATTACATTACCGTTAGAAGTTTTTGATGACCTAATCAATAAAGTTCAAATTTGGCCAAATGATTATGTAGCACAGCATGGATCGTTTTATAATGTATCTTATGATGAAAAAAATAATTCTATGAAATTTCAATTAGGATATTATGAAGACACTAAATATCTTAAAAATTCCATAGGTTCTGGATGTATAAGGAATAGATCGGAAGTGGGCTTCGTAAACCACGATAGTCCAAGGTATAGAAAATAGATATGGGATGTCAGTAGATTTAGAAAATATTTTAGCTAAGCTGGACTCTAAAACTAGAAGCAGAGTTCAATCAGCAGTAGATGTAAAGATCGAAAAGCAAAAAACTCCAAGTATTGGATTAAACTTGGCCCTTAAGGGCGGTTTAGCTTTTGGCAGACAAATACTTATATGGGGTAATAAGTCTGCTGGAAAATCTTCTTTTTGCTTGCAAATGATAGCAGAAGCACAAAAAAATAATAAAACATGTGCGTGGATTGATGCTGAGCACTCGTATTCTCAAGAATGGGCAGAATCTCTAGGGGTTGACTCTTCTAAGCTTATATACTCAAAAGCAAAAACTGTTAATGATATGGTAGACGTAGCAACACAGCTTATGGAGGCAGAAGTTGATATAATAGTAGTTGACTCGATATCTGCTTTACTTCCCGCTATTTATTTTGAAAAAGATAGCAGCGAGTTAAAAAAACTAGAAGACACCAAGCAAATAGGTGCTGAAGCAAAGGATATGACTCATGCTGTTAAGATGCTTAACTATGCAAACAAAAATACTCTACTCGTCCTCATCTCACAGCAAAGGAATCAGTTCGGATCAATGCATGCCAGCCACATCCCTACGGGAGGAATGGCTGTTAAATTCTTCTCTTCTACAGTCATCAAGCTTTGGTCTAGCGAGGCTGAGGCAAATGCTATCAAAGCAGGTGTTAAGGTTGGGGACAAGATTATTGAGCAAAGAGTTGGAAGGCCAGTCAATTGGATTATTGATTATAACAAAGTTGGACCACCGAACTTATCAGGACAATACGACTTTTATTATCAAGGAAATTCATTGGGAATAGATTCTGTAGGAGAAACTTTAGATGCTGCAGAAATGTGCGGTATTGTTGAAAAGGGCGGAGCATGGTATACTATTGGAGAAGAAAGATTCCAAGGCAGAGCAAAAACAATACAATATTTAAATGAAAACCCAGACATAGTAGAAAGGCTACAGTCAGAGATTTATGCCAAATATTAATGAATTTATCGGGCCAAAGCCATGTCTTCCTGTGCTTTTAGGTGTAGAAAAAATTATTGGGCAAAAGCCCTGTGCAAAATGTGATTCATTTTCAAATGAGTATTTTTGGGATCCATCAAAGTTCACAATGACCTGGACATGCCAAGAAGGCCATTTAAATACTTTATCGGTTAATTCATGATAGACCCCAGACTTAAAATAATAAGAGATGGCTCTTCTTACATCACTTTTTTTACTGATATAAATATAGAATGTGCTACATGTAAGGAGATTGTTTCAAAAGTATATTATTCCGAAAGAACTGGAGTTGGGGAATGGGTCTGCTCTAGAATGCATTTATCAAGGGATGTTATAGGTGTCTGAAAGAGGAGAAATTAAAAGAGATAATGCGAAGGCTCAAAAAAATTCAGGTAGAGGTAAATATCAAAAGGGCGACGCTAAATGGAATAACTTTTTAGTAGACTATAAAGAATCTAAAAAGTCTTTTAATATAAATAAGGACGTATGGTCCAAGATTTGCACAGATACATTTAAGGTAAACAGGGATATGCACCCTGCTCTTAAGCTTATTATAGGAGAAAATGATAAAATAAGACTAGCAGTAATAGAGTGGTCGGTTTTAGAGGATTTGATAGGAGAAATTAAAAATGAAGGCATTTAATGATAAAATTAACATTGACAACAAAATTAGTGTATTCCCATACATAAATATTTATCAGTCTGCTCTGCCAGATCCAGATAAGCTTTTATCTGTAATTAAAGAGTCAGAAAATCTTTCTAAGTTGGGTCCGTATATAGATCCATGGGAAAGATGGTATGAGTTTGGCGAAAAGGCTAGGTTACAGCCCCATAAAGAAACTAAACAGCTTACAACGTTAAATTCAGAGCACCTAGGGATGTTATCTGCGGAAGAAGATAAAACTTTCTATGATCAAGAAAATTTATTTAATGAGATAGATCTTGCAATTGATACTGTTCTTAAAGATTATGTGAATGAGTGGCTTACTAAAGAGCTTGATGAATCAAAATTTAATTCTGATTGGCACGGTAAAAAAACTATATTTCCTGAACATATAAAAGATTGGGATATAAGGTCAAGAAGTGGAAACTGGGTACATTCCTCATACGATATATTAAAGCATAAGTCTGAAACTCATAAGCAAAAAAAATATGCAATTGATTTTCATACAGACAATAAGCCTAGCAGCGATAGGATGCCTGGTCCTAAACCAATAATGACTGTCACAATATATTTAAACGATGACTACGAAGGTGGAGAGGTATCATTTTTAAATGAGGTAGGCTCAGAAATAATCACCTATAAGCCAAAGGCGGGAGACATAACCGTATTCCCATCATATAAGCCTTTCTTCCATGCAGCAATGCCAGTAAGCAAAAATAATAAATATTTGATTAGATATTTTTGTTCATATTATTATCATGGCAGTGAAGATTATTTGTCGGGAGTAGAAAAATTTGGAGAAGATATTTGGAAAAAAATAGAAGAGCATAGAATTATGGCTGAAGATAGATCAGGAATGCATATGAAAAATGTTGTATTCCCTGGAGAAGATCAGATGGAAACATTTAAAAAATGGTCTGAAATATTTAGACTCCAAAGCTCTACGGTTGCTATTCCATTTTTTGCAGAAAAGGTCACATATATTGATGGGAGAATAAATGAATAAAGAGTTTGTAATATATGATAATGTTGTAGTATATAAGGGTTTAATTGATAATGTTGATGAATGCTTAAGTGTAATAAAAGATTCAGAAAAAAATAATGATTCTATTGTTATGGATCCATGGGAGCCTTGGTACGATTATGGATGTAAATCATCTTTTAACCCGTCTATTGATAACACTGGGCATCTTATTGACTTGGCTATAGATGGGTCAGAAAGTT
>VFQS010000835.1_pt1 | contig 30990 bp, 20 predicted proteins | sample 3512361 | NCBI WGS metagenome assembly VFQS01 (sample SAMN10412375, study PRJNA504923) | tailings metagenome | isolation source: Relicate 1 Philex TSF3 active mining | place: Philippines
CCGTGTCTCAGTCCCAGTGTGGCTGATCATCCTCTCAGACCAGCTACTGATCATGGCCTTGGGAAGCCATTACCTCCCCAACTAGCTAATCAGACGCAAGCCCCTCTTTCGGTGGTTTTCACCTTTCGCTCCTCAGCTGTATGGGGTATTAGCAACGGTTTCCCATTGTTATCCCCCTCCGAAAGGTAGGTTCTTACGCGTTACGCACCCGTCCGCCACTAAGTTTAAGTGTTGCCACCCAAACTTCGTTCGACTTGCATGTGTTAAGCATACCGCCAGCGTTCAACCTGAGCCAGGATCAAACTCTCCATAGAGATTTTCATTTGGTCAGTTAGAACCACGCATCATAGATTTTGATCTCATGTGCGATTCAGCTTATACGATTTTTTTTATTTTTTTTTCGTTTGCTGCATTTGAACATTTTCCGTAACCAATAAGATACAAAACATTTTTTTTTTGTCAAGCCTTCGTGAACTTTTGTCAAAATTTTAGACACTATCGAGACGCCAACCAATTCGCGAAGACACATGGAACATGTGCAGACAATAGCAGTGCCATTTCACACATGGCTGCGACCGTAGGTGTGCCTGACGCTGCTAGGTGTGAAGTAGATGTGCTACACCCTTACGGGATGCCAATGTGCTGCACAGCTAAGTGAACGGCGAGCGGCACACATGACACTTGGCTGCCGCATTTGCAAAAGCCAAGATCAAAGATGTGAACGATGTGACACCTACGGTAACAGTTTGTAATGTGCATTTGTTACCCTTACATCTATAACGTGTCTTAAAAAAGTGCTGCTTGGGGAAGATGAACACAACAGTGATAGAAGGATTTGGTGAAATCTTACGAACCCTCATAACCTTCTTTTTGCAAAAGATGCACTTGTTAAGCAACGGATCACATGCTTACTGAGTCGAGAATTTACAAGTCAAAAGAAATTCAGTATCTCAGGATCCTAAAGTAGATCCAGCTTAGCTTTTACCAATACTTAGTTACGCAATGTACTAAAGGAGTCAGTGCTCGAACTCCGTTAATGTATTTTCTCACCATGTGGAATCGAAGGATTCCACATAACCTACCTGCTTGATTTATTGAACCTAGGGATTGTAATGATGTACCGATTATGGCAGGGATTTAAAGGACTCTTGATAAATATAGATGAGTGATTGCCTTAAGTGATAAGTAACAGTGTACCGAATAACTTTGTATTACTTGTGTCAATGACTTATGACGTTCAGTATGGAAATGCTTATTATCGAAGATGATACCCCTTCGGTACCAGAATTCTAAAACAATTACTTCCCTTTAAGCTTTACTGTTACTGTTGGTGCAACTATGTTACTAAGTGTGGTTTTATTTACATTAGTAACTGTTTGTTTGTTTTTTCCCGCCCCGCATGTCGATTCTATAAAAAAAAGCAGTTTTTGTCAATATTTTTTAAAATATGCATGGTTTGGTATAGCAAAACGTATCAACACTACATCAGTCTTACTGTTAGCACCTTAATTCAATTGGAACCACTTCGTGGCAAAAAAAGGCCAGATATCACAAGTACAAAGTTCACTGTATATGAAGTAGACACCTTATATTGACTGTGGTGAAAGCTTAGAGTTATACTACTTACTCTGGTTAGCTTTAATTGTCGCATATGGCACATGGCACATCTACGATCTTGGCTTTTGCAAATGCGGCAGCCAACGTAGCCAAGTGAATGATGTGATCAATGTCCTAATATGCAAATATTGTTAAATACAGAATCCAGTAGCAAAGCTCATATATAATAAAGAAAAATAGGTGCCTGACACATCTTTGATGTGACACCCCTCCGCAGCCAATGATTTGGCTGACCAAAAAACGGGGTGAAGCGCATTTACTATGTGCCGGCCGGATCCACTTTGACATTGAAAATGCGCGAATCCGCACTTCCTTCGTAATTTTTTAAATCCTCCATTCCTACACTTGCCAGCTTCAGTTCTGGCAAGTGTAGGAATGGAAGATGAATCTACCGGAAGTGTTGAGTTACTTCAGAGAAGCTCCTTTTGCTAGAACTTCGGTGATGTTACCTACCAAATAGAAAGCTTGTTCAGGTAATTCATCTAATTCACCTGTAAAGATTTTGTTAAAGCCTTCAATGCTTTCGGACAAGCTTACATATTTACCAGGAGAACCTGTGAATACTTCTGCCACAAAGAATGGTTGGCTTAGGAAACGCTCAATTTTACGAGCGCGCGCTACCGTTAGACGGTCTTCTTCAGACAATTCATCTAGACCTAGAATCGCAATAATATCTTGCAACTCTTTGTAACGTTGTAGAGTATTTTTAACTTTCTGTGCACAAGAATAGTGCTTATCACCTAAAATCCACGGTTGCAACATTGTGCTTGTGGATTGTAGTGGGTCTACCGCTGGATAAATACCCTTAGAAGCTAGAGAACGAGACAATACAGTCGTTGCGTCCAAGTGAGCAAATGTTGTTGCCGGAGCAGGGTCTGTCAAGTCGTCCGCAGGTACATATACAGCCTGAATGGATGTAATGGAACCATCTTTTGTGGATGTAATACGTTCTTGTAATGCACCCATTTCTGTTGCCAAAGTAGGTTGGTAACCTACTGCGGAAGGCATACGACCTAATAAAGCGGATACTTCCGCACCTGCTTGTACGAAACGGAAAATATTATCTACGAACAATAATACGTCTTGTTTGTTTACATCACGGAAATATTCCGCCATTGTTAAAGCACTTAATGCCACACGCATACGTGCTCCTGGTGGTTCGTTCATCTGACCGTATACTAGCGCTACTTTAGAATCGGATAGTTTCTTTTCTACAATAACACCAGATTCACGCATTTCTGCATACAAGTCATTACCTTCACGAGTACGTTCACCTACACCTGCAAATACAGATACGCCACCGTGTGCTTTAGCAATATTATTGATCAGTTCCATGATCAGTACAGTTTTACCTACACCTGCACCACCAAATAGACCAATTTTACCACCACGACGGTATGGTGCTAGTAGGTCTACTACTTTAATACCAGTTTCAAAAATGGACAAACGAGTATCCAAATCCACAAAAGCTGGAGCTTGACGGTGAATAGGCAACGTTTTTTCAGCTTCTACCGGACCCATGTTATCTACCGGTTCACCCAATACGTTGAAAATTCGACCCAATGTCACTTTACCTACTGGTACGTTTAGAGGCTTACCTGTGTCTACAACTTCCATACCACGCATCAAACCTTCTGTTGGTTTCATAGAAACCGCACGTACACAGTTATCACCTAGTAATTGTTGTACTTCAACCGTTACATCAACTTTTTGACCGGCAGCATTTTCTGCACGAACGATCAGTGCGTTGTAAATGTTTGGTACTTGACCTTTTGCAAACGCAATGTCTACTACAGGGCCAATAATTTGTAGAACACGTCCAGCATTTTTAGTTTCTAGAGATTCGCTCATAAAGGGATCTAGGGAAATATATGTATCAGCCTCTCACGTAGTGAGTGAGTGGTTTTGCCACATATGTCTGACAACAGATTTCATCCGACTTCATACTTTTAGCATAAATCGGAATGACACCTTGCCGAACTGCTTATATGCAAATGGACCCGAACGCTTATGTAGCAACTCCGTTTTTGCAAATACAATATCAATCACTATCAGAGTTAAAAAAATCGGGATGACAGGATTCGAACCTGCGACCATATGCTCCCAAAGCACATGCGCTACCAAACTGCGCTACATCCCGTTTAAATGAATGGGTTGATATGTGAAACTACGCACACCGTTCAAATCGTTTGGCACCGAAGGTGAGCAAACACATCTACGATGTGCCACGTGTGCTGGGTGGTAAGCTAATCCACATTGAAAATTCACATTGTGTGCGTGGTGCTAGACCAGGCACCACGATTAGGCCCAACCGGACTTGAACCGATGACCTATTGCTTGTAAGGCAATCACTCTACCGACTGAGTTATGGGCCTCTTAATCTACTATGATAACCACCTAAGGATGAAAAAGCAACCTAATAGAAGGATCCAATTATATTATAATTTTGCAGGAACATTCAATAAAAGTTTATCTTATTTTGGCTAAGTCTATTTACAATGAAGATGATACCTTACTCAAAAAATTGGATTCTAGTTTTCATTGATGTCAATCTAAACTTCCTGGGCTTCCCTTCTGTTTTGCTCACCTTCGGTGCCAAAAAACAGATCACTTGGCTTTTGCAAATGCGATCGTAGATGTGCCATGTGTGGGGTGAGAAGATGGTGAAAGATTGCAAGCTAAATTCCTTTTCTAATTATGGCACGTAGCAAATTTGAACGTAAAAAACCTCATGTGAATATTGGTACTATTGGTCACGTTGACCATGGTAAAACCACTTTAACAGCAGCTATTACTATGACTTTGGCTGCTCTTAATAACTCCGTAGGTAAAAAATATGATGAAATTGACTCTGCTCCAGAAGAAAAAGCACGTGGTATTACTATCAACACGGCGCACGTGGAATACGAAACAGATAAACGTCACTATGCACACGTTGACTGTCCAGGCCACGCTGACTATGTGAAAAACATGATTACAGGTGCCGCACAAATGGACGGTGCTATTTTGGTCGTTTCTGGTGCCGATGGTCCGATGCCGCAAACAAAAGAGCATATTTTGTTGGCGAAACAGGTAGGTGTTCCATGTATTGTGGTATTCTTAAATAAAGAAGACCAAGTAGATGATAAAGAATTACTGGAACTTGTAGAATTGGAAGTTCGCGAAACTCTTGACAAATACGAATTCCCAGGCGATAAGATTCCAGTAGTAACAGGTTCCGCTTTAAAAGCTTTAGAAGTTTTAATTGAAAATCCAAAGACACAACGTGGTCAAAACCCTTGGGTAGATAAAATTTATCAATTAATGGACCAAGTGGATACATATATCCCAACACCACAACGTGAAACAGATAAACCTTTCTTGTTAGCGGTAGAAGATGTACTGTCCATTACAGGTCGTGGTACTGTAGCTACAGGTCGTGTAGAACGTGGTAGCGTTAAACTAGGCGAAACAGTGGATATTGTGGGTATGAAGGACACTAAACAAAGTGTGGTAACGGGTCTAGAAATGTTTAAGAAAACATTAGATGAAACCGTAGCCGGTGACAACGTAGGTGTCTTACTTCGTGGTATTCAGAAAAAAGATATTGAGCGTGGCATGGTTATGGCTAAACCAGGTTCCATCACACCGCATACAAAATTTGAAGCTCAAGTGTATGTTTTAACGAAAGAAGAAGGCGGCCGTCACTCTGCTTTCTTAGCAGGCTATCGTCCACAATTCTTCATGCGTACATCCGATGTAACTGGTAAAGTGGAATCTTTTACTCATATTCAGATGCGTACTCCATCTTCCGTAGCGGAAGAACATTCCAATAAAATGGCCATGCCGGGTGACCGTGTAAGTATGGTTGTAGAATTGATTTGTCCGATGGCGATTGAAAAAGGTATGCGCTTTGCGATCCGTGAAGGCGGACGTACAGTAGGCGCTGGTGTTGTAACAAGTATTATTGCATAGTTTTGGCTGCGACTGCACATCTACAATAGCCGCTTCGCAGCTATTGTAGATGTGCATCGAAAGTATTTCTTGGCTGCGAGTGCTGGAAATCCACAAAGGGAGGAGTGACCGAGTGGTTTAAGGTGCCAATTTCGAAAATTGGTGCATGTGAAAGCATGCCGAGGGTTCGAATCCCTTCTCTTCCGACATCCTGAAACAGACATGGTCCACGACTCATTTATGGCCCTCATTTATGACGTGTTTCCAGACTCTACTGTCTTGTCTATAAAGTATTTATGATTAAAAATGAAACACATTTCTCACCTTCGTTGTGCCATCACACTTTTTTTTATGTGTGATGACAAAAATAGGCCGCTTAGGATTGTGGATTTCCTCACATGGCACGCACACCGTAGGTCGCAGCCAAGTGTGTGATCGGTGTGCTGCCCCGTTTGGCACCGAAGGTGAGAAAGAAGGGGAGAACGATGTGTGTGGATTTACAATACAGCACCCACACACCGCATGCGGTACCAGCCTCTACTTTTGAGTTTGTGGTTTAAAATAATCCGCTAATTTATATTGGCGTACAGTTTTCCCATATTGAATAGAGACTACACTGCGAGCATCACATAAAAGATTTGGTTTTGTCACTACACGATTATTCAAACGTACTCGACCTTGTCGAATCCACTCTAAAACTTTAGGAAGAGAATCCACCCATTTCATTTTAAACAAAATAAACGCTAAGGTACGTTCAAGCTCTTTCTTGGCTTGATTCATATTTTGATAATAAGCTTGTAAATGACGATTTACAAGTTTTAAGGATGTAGGTTTCATCGATACGGAAATGACGTCCTTAGGTCGACAGATATAACTTGGAATATTAACTTTTTTCTGATTCACTCGAATATGCCCATGACTAATCATTTGACGTGCGGCAGGGATAGTTGGTGCCATTTGTAAACGAAAAACGATGTTATCCAAACGCATTTCAAGCATTTGTAATAATACCTGACCGGTTGCTTCTTTGTTTTTTTTAGCTTTTCTCACGTACGCCATTAATTGACGTTCACTTAAACCGTAGTTAAAACGTAGACGTTGCTTTACTTTTAGACGAATTAAATAATCCGAATCGCTGCTTTTAAACAACTTTACAAAACCATGTTGACCCGGTGGAATAACGCGGCCTTGCAACGGGCCTCGGCCTCTAAAAACGCGTCGGAATGGTTTTTTAGACGTGAAACCACGCAATTTACCAATGCGTCGCACAATTCTCAGTTTTGGACCAATATAACGAGACATAATAGTATATTTCCAATGAAGGAATAAAAAGTTTTTTTATTTGTCTTTTTTGTGGACAGATCTTCAAGTTTTTCTACTGATGAAGTCAGAGACAAATAACTGACAAGCATAAGAGCAGCTGGCAATTTCCTGATGTCCTTAGTGTGACTTATGGTAGTATTTCCAACCCCTACCCACACACTGATTAAGTCAATATACCTACGGTCTTGGCTTTTGCAAATGCGGCAGCCAAGTGAGGCTGAGACGAACAAATACTCTCCCCTCTGGGGCAGCACATCTACTGTGTAAAATGTGTGAGACAGGAAGAGAAGTGGATGAGTACTGCCTGTGTGGCATACAAAAAAGGGACATAAAGTAGACGTAGGCTGCTTGCCAACTGGCGCTTAAGTCAGTGATACTTTGATGAATTGATGAACTGGAATGAACCGAATGTTAGAAGCAGCATATAGCACGCTGCGTGATCGATGTGAAAATGTGAGCCTTTTATTTTCACATCTAATGGTAAATTCACATGGCTCAATCATTGTTAACTCAACATGGAAGTGGAGAAACACCCTTTTTTACAAAAAGAGCAGCGACCACTTAACTTATGCTTACCTTTGGTAGCACATGCTGTTTTGTGATGCAGGATTTGACAATACAGTGCGAGTTCTGCAAAAGTATGCTATCATTAATTCATGCATCCAACCATTCTGATCTTGACAAATCCTAATAAGATCGATAACATAAAAAGTGTGGTCTGCCCCCATCGTCTAGAGGCCTAGGACATCTCCCTTTCACGGATAAGACGGGGATTCGAATTCCCCTGGGGGTATGGCATTGTTGCAATGTGCAAAGCTTTACCACTGTAAATTTTCAATACTCGCACACTGACGGTGTGATGCATTCACTTCCTATGTAAATGTGTGCTGCCTTCGTGATGGAACTGGTAGACATCCTGGTTTTAGGAACCAGTGCTCTTGCGAGCGTGTCGGTTCGAATCCGACCGGAGGCATAATTGTTCAAGTATAAAAAGATTGATGAGGGGACCCCCTAAAATAGGATTTACCCAATTTATCACTTTATAGACTTTAACACCTAAGGTGTGTGTAAAGTGGTTTTTTCGTGGTAAATCCAAAATAGTGTGCCTTGTGCCCATTGATTTTGGAGCGTCGCTTAGAACTTCTCTTGTTGCCATGTTTCGCTTCACATCTTCACCCCATAGGGGTGAAGATGTGCAAAAGTAAGCAGGAGTTAAGTGCTACACCCCTCCGCAGCCAATGATTTGGCTGACCAAAAAACGGGGTGAACGCTGACTTCGTCATAAAAGTTTGGCTGTGTGTGATGCGTCACACCTACGGTCGCAGCCAAGTGTGTGCAACATGACACATGGCTCCCCTTGTAAGTCCATACTGAAGGTTGTGCCATGTGCAGTATCAAATTGGTCAGTGTCGCTCTCTAACATCTATCCGCTAAAAATACATTATGCCCATCGGTGTTCCTCGAATCATTTATATGTGGGGAGAAGATCTTCCTGCTCAATGGACCGATCTGTACAATTTTATTTTTCGACGTCGAATGGTATTTTTAATGCAATATTTAGACGACGAATTATGCAACCAAATTTGCGGTTTAATGATTAACATTCATATGGAAGATCGCAGTCGAGAACTCGATAAAAAAGATCGTTCTCCGAGTTCGGTGAAAACTCGTATGAAACCCACTGCTTCCGAACCTAAGTCTTCCAATTCTCCTCAAGCAAAAGGAAGCCTTAGATCTGTGGAAGATTTATTAAAATCGGAAGAAGATTTACCGATTGAAGATCACCATTTACTGGAGCAATATACTTTACAAAAAATTACTCTAGATTGGCTAAATTGGAATGCCCGCTTTTTTAACTATATGGAAGAACCGTATGGTTTTTATGTGGCAGAACTTTTAGCTCAAGATTTTCGACGTGGTGAGGCCAAAACTTGGTATAGTAACAATCCAGCTGAATGGACTTTGTTCATGCAGCTGCTTAAAATGCTTAATCCTGGCACCAAAGGTGAGACTGCTGAAAAAGATGGTAACAACCCCCAAGGGGATAACTTTGGTGCAACGGATTATTCCACATTAGAAGCATATGCACCTTTCCGTTGGTTTGCTAACGCATTGGAACCTCAAGCATCTTTGTCCGATATGCACCCTTGGTTAACTCAATCGTTACGATGTGAAGAGAGTGATAAGGACAATCCAATTTTTAACCTGTGGCCTCGTGAATCGGGTGACCTTGTCAGTTATGTGGCTCCTTTTGAAATGCAAAAAGAGCTGTCCTTGGATAGTAAAGTGCGTCAGGCATCCATGCAAGCTTTAACTCAGCGTCAACTTCGTAAACAATATAACCAAGAACCTTTGGCTCTCGGTAAATTACCAACTGCTTTGTCTTCCTCCATGCAAGCTTTGAGTTATTTAGACGTGGATGGAGGGGATGTATCTTATGAACAATACCGTGATTATGTACGTAAACAAAGCGAACGTGCGGTTATGGAAGAAGAATCTAAAAAAGTTTTTATGCTCATCAATTCCTTTGGTGGATCCGTGGGTAATGGTATTACTGTGCATGATTCCTTGCAATTTATTTCTGCAGGTGTTTTAACCTTAGGTTTAGGTGTAGCAGCTTCTGCGGCGTCTTTAGCATTAGCAGGTGGCAGTATTGGAGAACGTTATGTCACAGAAGTATGTCACACCATGATTCACCAGCCGGAAGGTGGTCTAAATGGTCAAGCTTCGGATATTTGGATTGACAGTCAAGAAATCCAGAATATTCGTTTACAAGTTGCTTCCATTTATTCCTTATCGTGCCACCGACCTCGACATAAAATTTTACGCGATCTGGATCGTGATTTCTATTTAACCGCAAGTGAAACGCTTTATTATGGTTTAGCCGATGAAATCGCAACCAATGATGTAATGCATGATATTATTCAAGCGACTCATCGAGCCTGGGATATGGCTGATGCTACACAACAACGTTTATTGCAAGCGCGAGATTCTGCTTTAAGTGCTGCCAATGAACCTGAAGTTATGAGCTCAATGGTTGTCTGATCGCCGCAGCGGACACCCCTCTGATTTGTCAGCCAAATCAGAGGGGTGTCCGCTGCGGCTGCTGCCAGATGGGATACCTTTCTTACATTGCTAAATAGTTCAATAGCAATTCCACATCTACGTTGCAACGTAGATTTAACAATAAAAATATGTTACAGCCGTTTAAAACTTTCCTTGAAACATTCAATTCTATCATCCGCAAGGATCATATTAATCCGCAAGGAAATGAGTTGCGTCAGTTGACTGTAGAGTGGCTGCGACAACCCAAGATGCAAACTTATTTGTACTTGCAACGTTCTTTATTTGCAGACAAGAATACTTCTCAAACACCCTCGTTGATAAACAAGCTTCGCGTCAGCTTAGCTTATGAACTTTGTTTGATTCAATATGCTTCTGGTTATCGAACCAATTTAGATCCCTCTTTTGCAAACACACCAGATAAAAATCTACCGTTTTTTCCACATCGATTATCCTTTTTATCTTATTGGTTATTAGGCTTTGCTGCCGTAACTTCGGGAGTAAGTGGGGCGTCTCGCTCTTCTCACACACACATCTACGATCGCAGCCAAGTGAACTGGGTTGCTTATATTCAATCGGAACTTCCACAGGCTAATCCTAGCCTTGGAACGACGAAGTTCAATCAATTTACCACCGAACGTGAATATGGTCAACTGCCCACCTTCACCGCTCCGTGGTATCCAGTTAAATTACAGAATTCGGTCAATAATCTGAGCATTTTTCCTCTGAATGTCGTAAAGGACGTTCATACGATTTTTCCGTCGAGAATCTGTGCGATCGAAAAAACGAATGCGGATTCTTTGTGGGTTCAGCCACAAATCGAATATAAACCAATTTCGATGCCTCCGAAGCTGCCAGCATTCGAAGAAAAGGCGCCTGAACTGAACATTGCTAACAATTATTTATGGGCGGTTCGTCCAAATGGAGTAGCCAATCAAATTCCAATTCCGCCAGAAGTTAAAACTTTCATGCCACCCACCGATCACGCACCCCTTTTGGCACCGAAGGTGAGAAAACGGGGTGAAGATGTGCGTGTTGCTGCTCCCCCTCGCATCTACGATGTGTGTGAAGCAACAAGTTCTTTTGCAAAAGCTGATGTCGAAAAAGATGCCAACAAAGCCGGCGGTGAAGCTGTAAGTTTATATCGATGGAGTTTGGCTTATACGGATTCTTGGTATAAAAAAATTTTAGTTGAAAACGCTCATTTAACAGGTGTGGTCGATTTATGGTTAAACTTGCCTACTTTACAGTTGGAATTTGCTAGCACCAGCTTCAAGCATGGAAGTGCGGCGATTAATACGATCCTTGCGGATGATATTTTGTCTGCACCAACTCAACCTATTCGTTTAAAGCATCCTTTATGGATGTGCGATATGGCACCTTTATGCAGCACCCAGACAGATAAGCTTAGTGATACACCTCGCATATGTGAGCAGCCGCAGCCGCGAAGCGAACACATCAAAAATGTGAATGCGGATTCTATCCGCTCGATCACGAATTCGGCCTTTGCAAACAGAGAATGGGCGAAACACACTGGTTTAAATCTTGGTGCAGCTAATTCTGCGTCGAATCATATCTGGGCATCGGACGATCAAATCAGTCGCACCAAGCAAAATTTGGCAGCGAAGCCGAAAGTTCTACGATCGCAGCCAAGTGACACCGAAGGTGCCACCGTCGGTGTGCTGCCCCGTTTTTTTAAAAGGGCAGATGCGCATTCTTGGAGACTTTGGTCGATTTGGTCCGCTGAGAAAGGCGACATACCTAGTGACGAAGCAGAACGCAACATTTCGTATGAAACTTGGAAACAACCCATTCATCCAGATCGTCGTCGATTAGAAAAGGTATTTCGTGCTTTTTTTGAAAAGTCGGCTATACCCGACAAAAGTAAAGGCAGGTTGTTTAATTTAACTCGAGTGCGAGAACGTTTACGCACTTCGATGCCACATACGATGTGCGAACTTAACCCCAATTTGGCTGCGAAAGAATCGGGGACTCGTTTGGTAACTAATCATTTGGCTGCGAATTTGGTTCAACTCAAGCGTAGATCCTATACCCCACGTGTAACCGTGATGACATTACTAAATCACCGCCATCTTTTAAGCTTAGGTGGATCGAATGCGTTTGCCAAACAAGATAAAGAGAGTGCTTTTTATGATAATGAGACCATGATGCGTTTACGCGATCGTCTGGAACTGAAAGCCGATCGTCGAGAGCGTAAAGAGAGTTTGCAAAGCCGTATGCGAAGTAAACGCAAACGTTGGTATCCACGCCCAGCATGGATTCGTAGCCAATACTTACGTTCCTTTTGGCATGTTCGTCAGTCTTTTGCAAAAAAAGCTTCGCTGCTAAATACAAAAATTTTGACTTCTGATCTGGATAAGCAATTGAATCAGGGTCGTGATCGTTTATACCGAAGTGGTATTAGTTTCATGCCCCCCTTCGGTGCCAAAAAGAATCAGTCGATTTCCAATACTAAATTGAACGGGTTGTTGGGTTCTCCTAGCTTAACATCCAGCTATGCTGGGACGACAGATCCGAGTTATTTTGGCTTTTCTAAACAAACGGAAAAAGTTTTAAGACAGTACCGTTTATGGAAAGATGGGTATCGTAAACGTTTACTTCAGAATTGGACGGAACTTTATCAATCGCAAAAACGTCATCTAATCCATCAATTAACGCATCAAGCACTTCCTACCACTTACCTGTTAGGATTGCCTGCAACTGCAGAAACACCAAAATTTTTCCCATCCTGGTATACGACGTTTAGAGGTTCTTTTGATGACTTGCCACCATTTATGGTCTCGGCTTCGCCACAGTCTTTTTCCTCTAAATGGTCCCAAGCTCTAAGTAATGCTGAATATAATCGATTGGTTTATGAACGTGTGCAATATCGTATTCGTAAATTAGTGGAAATGGGTCTAGGTACCGATGATGTCAATGCTGGTGCCACAAGTGAAATCAATGTTGGCCGTAAAGTACCTGGATTGGTGCGAGCGAAAAATCCTTCTTTGCAAACGAATTGGTTAACGTCTTTTTGGCCATCTATTTCGCGTCAGGAATTAACATGGTTACCGCTGGATCAAAATCATAGTATCTGGACGTTACAACGTGCTTGGGCTATGCATCAAGTTCAAGAACCTTCGGTTCATATTATGATGAAACCGAAAAATAAATTAGCGACCGCGGAAAAGCAGCTACCAAAACGTAAAAGTATTTTAAACGCACATTCCGAATTGTGGCAGTATGAACAAAGACGATCTCAACGTAAGAAAAGTAAATCTAAAATGTTGTGGTCTAAATTAGCCGAATTGAAACTCGCTTCTAAATTTGCACCAACGTTGGCTGCGAAAGCCGTTTCGGCAGGCCAACCGTTCTTAGTGGAACGTACACAAGCATGGCGTGCAAAATTAACACGAGTTCAAAATAAACTGAATCGTTTAATGGGCACAAAGCCTGTCGTTCGCAGCCAAACTAGTGGAACTTTGAGTGATCGTTTCACACGCTATATTGGGCCAGGCCCGAAGTTTTGGTGGGTTGACATCCCAGGTTGGCATTCTAGCTGGGACATGACTGGTTTCCCAACTTTACGTTGGGAGTCTTTGGAATCTAAAAATTTTAGCAGTGAAGCTTATGTTACCGAAGATACAGTGTTTGCAAAAAAGCTGGCACCGATCAGCTTGACTGCACACACAATGGGTTTAGCTTTATTCCACGTTTGCGCTTTGTTTTCGATTTGTTCTTTGCCATCTGTACGTGACTTATTAAAGTTCCACGCCGCTCTTCTATACAAATTCATGGATTTAGGCAGTCCGTTTATAGATTTGGTTCAAAAAATCGTCTGTGATAAATTGCCTCTATGGTGGTCCGCTCGAAAACATCTTTTTAGCCAAGCTTCTGTAGGTTTATGGCGATTATTTTGGGATATTCGTTCTGAGTCCCCACTTTCTGCTGGGGTTGCCAATACGGCATTGGCTGCGAAAGCTGACACGATTTCCTTGGCTGCCGCAGCCAAGAATGAAGTACGTGCTACCACAATGGGACAAATGTTTCTCGGCAAAACAGAAAGAAGGAAGCTTCAAGAGTCTTATCGATCTCATTTTGCCCAGGCTTTCAGTTTGGCTTTGAATCGTTTTCCAAGTCGTGTCAAATCTGATGTATGGTTTAAAATCAAATATACGGCCTGGCAATTGACTCAATGGAGCTTTGTTCAAGCAGACAAAATTTTCCAACAAAACGTCAAATTTTTTACAGATCCAGTTCCGGTCACTTTAGACTTTATTGCTTATGCTTTTTTCTTCCATTGGACAGTCGATCCAGTACATGTAGTCCCAGAAGCCCTTGATCGACGTTTAAATATCTCTTATCGTCGACAGTCGCGTGGAATCGTAGGTCCATGGTTCATGATAGGAGCAATGGGTGCTACGGGATCGTGGTTACAACGTCGCGTGTGGTCGTTTGCAGAAAACTGGTGGTATTTAATCAATCAACTTGATAGTGATTTATTAAGACGAAAACAAGCGAGTCGACGTTGGTGGGACGTTTGGGTAGAAGTATTATTGGCCGCAGGGGAACATTTTGGTACAACTTTTAATCAAAGTCCGGAAGCCGAGGAAGATCAGAAACGTTTATTGACTGCGTTAAGTCAAGACACCAAATGGAGTTGGTTTGATACCACTCGTCTACCGCCCGCTCCACAGTATCAATCGATTTTAATTTGGCCAGAAGATCTCTCGCGAATGTGGGGAAGCCAACCTCAAATTGTGGCACCTGTACAAAATTTGGAAGCGTGGATGGAAGCTCCTCCAGCTAAATCTGTACGAAGTTTACCTGTCGTTTCGGCCACGGCTCCACTTTTACCTATTGCAGGCGAAATCATTTGTGATGTTTTCGCCGGATTATGGGAACGTCGGGTGGCAAAAAATATTTTAGTCGTAGGTCCACCAGGCCGTGCAAAAAGTATTTGGGTGCGCGCTTTAGCAGGGGAAATGGAAGTTCCGTTGATTCATGATAGTGCGTGGGCTTATGTGAATGTAGATGGAAATGCGCCTGCCGGGATTCAAAGATTAAAACAAGTCTTCGACTCGGTTGCATGGCACACACCTTGTTTATTCTTATTAGAAGATATTCATGCCATTGGGCGCCGTCGCTCCGAATCTTTATCCAGTCGAGAAACTCCGCGTGAAACCACTCGAGGTATTTTAATGGATAGTGCAAATGCTAGTTATGAGCAACAACATGAAAAACATGTTTTTAGTCGTGATGCGATGACCCATTACCGTCGACCGGTGTTAGGTGATTTTAATAAAGGCGTCGCAACTTATGATTTTTGTTTTGAGTTATTTGATCCTCGTTTTCCAGTGTCGCTTCGACGCCAGAATACGACCACAAGTCGTCATAGTTTCGGTGCCAACCATTCGATTTATCGTCCGTTGCTCAGTCGTTTACAACATTTCAAAGGGATTAAAAATTCGCTGAATTCTGGCAGATCCCGAGCCATGCCAGCTTGGCAAATGATTGCACAAAAACAGCAAAATTTGCGTCCTATCTATCCACGTCAACGTGTTTTAGAACAACCTTTATTAGGGTTGACAGAAGTGCAAGAACAAGGTTTGCAAATGAATCGTACTCGTTATGTGATTCGTGCTAAAGTTTCTTGGTTGACGCAACAGATTTTTGAATCGGTGTCTCAGCAGTTAAATACCCTAAATGAACTCTTATTTATTTTAGATAGTGTTCGGTCTCAAAGAGGATTTGCCGTTTTAGCGACCACTCATGTACCTGAAATGTTAGATCCGGCTCTTCGTCGCCCAGGGCGTATGGATCAAACGATTCATTTAGATTTAAAACTGGGTCAATGGGAACTACTCACGTCGCAACAAACTTTCCTTCGAACAACGGATCGTTTGAACCCTGTCACAGCATTGAGTCCATATTGTTTGCAAAAGATGAAACAACTTGTTTTGCAAAAAAAAAATAAGACTGAAAATAAGACTGAACGGGACGGCGTATTTTGCAAAAACAACCAATTTGGCTTCCCGGCTAAAAATTTAGTGTTTGGTCAGGTGGCGGAACGCTTTATGCAGTTACATACACCCGCTATTTACGCGCAGCAACTGAATGATTGGTTGTTTATGGGATCGTATCAGATTCCTCGTCAAGTTATGCCAAAATTGGCCTTCCATGTAGGACAAACATTTGCTTTGTCTGCTAGCGGACGTCAACCGTCGTTTTTAGGTCTTATTGCACCACGTTTTGCAAAAAGCGAAGCTGCTGACTTATATCAGAATTTGGCTTCTTGGATTGATAAACGTGGATTATTCGCCCCACGTATTTGGACCACTCGTTTATTTGAATTACAAAATCAAAAATCGTTGGCGGATCCAGCGGGTCCACCTCATACATATGTCACATTACCAGCCAAACGTTACGAACATTACAAACGAATTGAAAGAGATTTCCAACGACCTGCCGGTTTCGGTTGGAAAAATAAGTTAAGTCTACAGCAAAACGTACGCGTAGGTTTACGTTTGTATGGTGCGACTTCGGGTGCCACCTATCAGCCGTTTTTCCGTTCTGAAACCCAATCTATGGCCTCTCAGAACCAGCTTCCGACTTCCTTTGCGTCGGCTTTTTGGCAACTCGAAAATTTACCTTTACAAACAGGTACTCGAAGTGCCATTCAAACATACGTTAATCGACGTTTATTTGAACGCCACAGTGCTTATTTAACGAATCAATGGTGGAATTCCCATTGGCCAGAACATACAGCCGAAGCAACGGACGAATATTGGGATATTCGATACGTTGAACAACTTGGTGAAGATATGTATGTGGATTTTCCAGAACCCGAGCAATATTATGTCCCTCGTGAAAGACGATGGATGTTACGTAATAATTCTTGGCAATACCCAGAGCAATGGGCAAATGGCTGGCGCGATCATTTCCGTCAGCACGCGGTTCTTGAATCGTATAATGCTTGCTATTCTTGGTTGGATCAACGTCGCGAAGCTTTTGATGCATTAAGTTGGACTTTTGTGCAACAAGGTTGGATGAATGATTTAACAGTTTGGAATACTTGGAAACATTTTGAACATCTAAGCTCAAAGTCTGGAATGTCGCGTCACACCTGCCTGGTACCGAAGGTGCGCCGCTTAGCCCCCACACCGTAGGTCGCAGCCAAGGCACCGAAGGTGAGAGACACATCTTCTCACTTGGCTGCGACCGTTCACATCGTTCACATCTTTGATGTGAACGATGTGAGCATTGTGACACCCCTCCGCAGCCAATGATTTGGCTGACCAAAAAACGGGGTGAAGATGTGCGTGTGCTACCTCTTTTTGCAAAAAAGGGAGAAGCAGCTGCTGCTACCTACGGTAAGAGTGTGGGTCAGTGAATTTTATCCAAATTCGCCATCGCTTCCGCAACGTCGAATTGTGGTCCCCCGCTCGTCCTAAAAAGGATCTGTTGGCTGCGGTTGCGTATTTGAATTCGTTGCGGGTATAATAGAACCAACATAAGTTAAAAAACTTAGAATAGCGCTGATGTTTGATCCAATTTTATTTTTTTAGAATATTGTTTTTTCAAACCTAATTGGAATTTTTTGATGCCGATAGATTGGTTTCTCATTGTTTTATGGATCCTATCACGTGCTTACGTAGAATGTGGCAGTAAAACTACCACATGGTGCTAAGTGGTTTTGTGGTAGGGTCACGGATTTCAGCAGCCTTCACCTCGTTTTTTTGTCAGCCCCTGATATGAGCGATGTGCGAAAATCTTGGCTGCCTCCAGTCGGTGAAACCCATAAATATGTGATGACACTCTCCTTATAACAGAATTCAAACCGAAATTGTAGGGAAGAATGTTATAACAACCATAGGACATGTATTTCTTGGAGGCTTAATTTCCTTGTTGGATTTTTTCACATCTTCACATCTACGTCACATGTGACACATGACACATCTATGATGTGTTTGCTCACCTTCGGTGCCAAACGATGTGAACGGTGTGTTGCCCCGTAGAGGAGCGATGTGTGTGCATTTTCAATACTTATTTTGTAAATCCGGCTGTCTTCCCTCGCAGCCAAGTATTTACAAAACGGGAAGCAGAATCCACAGAATCCAGATTAAGAGGATGCCAAGTAATACTTAACTTTTGTTTTGTTCCTTTATTTTCTCACATGGAAACCTTATACAATGGTGCATTAACCGTAGGCGGTCGTGACCAAGAAACCACTGGTTTTGCTTGGTGGTCTGGTAACGCACGTTTGATCAATCTGTCTGGTAAACTTTTGGGTGCTCATGTGGCTCACGCTGGTTTGATTGTGTTCTGGGCGGGTGCCATGAACCTATTTGAAGTAGCGCACTTTGTACCAGAAAAACCTATGTATGAGCAAGGTTTGATTTTGTTACCACACCTTGCAACTCTAGGCTATGGTGTAGGTCCAGGCGGTGAAGTTGTGGATACTTTCCCATACTTCGTGTCTGGTGTGTTGCACTTGATTTCTTCTGCTGTTCTTGGTTTTGGTGGTGTATATCACTCTTTGATTGGCCCAGAAACTTTAGAAGAATCTTTCCCATTCTTTGGTTATGTTTGGAAAGATAAAAACAAAATGACTAACATTTTAGGTTACCACCTAATTATGCTAGGTCTAGGTGCATGGCTATTGGTATGGAAAGCTATGTACTTTGGTGGTGTTTATGATACATGGGCTCCTGGCGGTGGTGACGTTCGTGTTATTACAAACCCAACTACAAATGCAGGTGTCATTTTAGGCTATTTGTTGAAATCTCCTTTTGGTGGTGATGGTTGGATTTGTAGTGTTGATAACATGGAAGACGTAATTGGCGGTCATATTTGGATCGGTACTCTATGTCTTTTCGGTGGTTTGTGGCACATTTTTACAACTCCATGGCCATGGGCACGTCGTGCATTTGTATGGTCTGGTGAAGCTTATTTGTCTTATAGCTTAGGTGCTATTTCTCTAATGGGCTTTATTGCTTGTTGTTTCTCTTGGTTTAACAACACTGCTTACCCAAGTGAATTCTACGGTCCAACAGGTCCAGAAGCTTCTCAGTCTCAAACATTTACTTTCTTGGTACGTGACCAACGTCTAGGTGCTAACGTAGGTTCCGCACAAGGTCCAACTGGTCTAGGTAAGTACTTGATGCGTTCTCCAACAGGTGAAATCATCTTTGGTGGTGAAACAATGCGTTTCTGGGACTTCCGTGGTCCGTGGTTGGAGCCTCTACGTGGTCCAAACGGTCTTGACCTAAACAAACTTAAGAATGATATTCAACCATGGCAAGAACGTCGTGCAGCAGAATATATGACTCATGCACCTCTAGGTTCTCTAAATAGTGTGGGTGGTGTAGCAACTGAAATTAACTCCGTGAACTTCGTAAGTCCACGTTCTTGGTTGGCAACTTCTCACTTCTGTCTAGGTTTCTTCTTCTTCGTTGGCCACTTGTGGCATGCGGGCCGTGCTCGTGCTGCTGCTGCTGGTTTCGAAAAAGGTATTGATCGTCTAGATGAACCGGTTCTATCCATGCGTCCATTGGACTCATAGTTTAGATGTAGATTTAACCATTTCTATCCACTTACATACTCCGTACGGAGTATGTAAGTGGTTGCCCCTATTGGTAAATCTACATTGACTTTTTATAACTTAGTCAGGTCTCAACGATCTGATCTCACTTGGCTTTTGCAAATGCGACCGTAGGTGTGCGTGATGTGAAGCGGCTACGATGTAAGGATGTGTATGGTGTGAAGTCTTCTTTTTTTATAAGATATATTAATGCACTGAGCAAACGTATTTTAAAATACAATCAGGGTTACTAACTCAATGGTAGAGTACTCGGCTTTTAACCGATAAGTTCTGGGTTCGAGTCCCAGGTATCCCACTAAAATTTATTTTTGTCGTACCAATTCACCAGGATATCTATTTCTAATGTGCAGCTGCCACGCATTTTATGAAATGAGTTATTGACTACTTTTCTTGTTTCATAAAACTGAGAATTTGTCATTTGCAAAAAGTGAGTCCTTTTTTGGCGGAACTCATAGTATTGAAAATCCACGTTTAATTGTAAACTTTTGGATACTAATGGCGGGCTTATATTTTATGTTCTAGGCACGAGGTTTGTGCATAAAGTGTCACGCCCTACAGGACTTGAACCCGTGACATCTGGTTTTGGAAACCAGCGTTCTACCGACTGAACTAAAGGCGTAAATTTCAATATATAAAATTATGATATCATGTTGATGTAATATCACATGCTCTTACCTAAAGTGCTTTCAATAGTAAAACTCTTAGTCATTTTAGGAAGGAAGTTCTGCATAGACTCCAACAACAGTATTGTAGAAATTCCAAATCATTATTCGAAAAAGGAATTTCACTATTGAAACAAACAACATTGGTTTGGCTGCGGTGTGTGGTTCACACTCACTACGTCAGTACTTCTCACTCACTTCCCATAGGGAAGTGCGGGAAGTGAGTCACACCTACGGTCTTGGCTTTTGCAAATGCGGCAGCCAAGTGATGCGTACAAGGTTACTTTACGGTCGTTTAAAATATAATAGCACACACACACACCATAGGTGTGACACCCATGGCACATCTACGACGTGAACGGTGTAATGGCTATTTTAGCTTTGCAAGTTTTCCAAGTTATGAAACTAGCCGTTTATGGCAAAGGGGGTATTGGCAAATCTACTACAAGTTGTAATTTATCTTTAGCCTTAGCTCGACGAGGTAAGAAAGTTTTACAAATTGGTTGTGACCCCAAACATGATAGTACTTTCACATTAACAGGTTTTCTCATTCCTACGATTATCGATACTCTTCAAGCGAAAGACTATCATTACGAAGACGTTTGGCCAGAAGATGTCATTTATCAAGGTTATGGTGGAGTGGATTGTGTGGAAGCCGGCGGTCCACCCGCTGGTGCTGGTTGTGGGGGTTATGTGGTAGGAGAAACAGTTAAACTATTAAAAGAATTAAATGCTTTTTATAGTTACGAAGTCATTTTGTTTGATGTATTAGGAGATGTGGTATGCGGGGGATTTGCTGCACCTCTAAATTATGCAGATTATTGCATTATTGTTACAGATAATGGCTTTGATGCTTTATTTGCTGCTAACCGTATTGCCGCTTCCGTTCGTGAAAAAGCGCGCACCCATCCGCTGCGCTTAGCGGGTTTAATTGGTAATCGTACTGCTAAACGTGATTTAATTGATCGTTATGTGGAAGCGTGCCCGATGCCTGTTTTAGAAGTTTTGCCGTTGATTGAAGATATTCGTGTGTCCCGTGTGAAAGCTAAAACCGTTTTTGAGATGGCAGAAAGTGATTCTTCTTTACAATTTATTTGTGATTATTATCTAAATATGGCTGATCAACTTCTAACTCAACCCGAAGGTGTTGTGCCACGTGAGTTAGCTGATCGAGATTTATTCCGTTTATTATCTGATTTTTATTTGCAAGCGTCGGATAAACCCGAACCCGCGGGACTTGATTTTGTTTTGGTCTCACGAATCTTTTCGGCTACCTGCATTTACGAAGTAAGGGCTGAATGGATTTACACTACATCGGTTATGATGAAATATGTTACACAGTGTAATTGTGTAATTTTTTGTAGGATCACACACATATCTACTTCTCACCGATCTCCCCTCTGTTTTGCTCACCTTCGGTGCCAAAAAAACGGGGCCTCCCCTTGTCAGTCCAAACGGGGAGACCGGCGTGTCTTAGCCAGCTACGATGTGTCTGCCAAACCGTAATATGTGCTCCTGTGTGACCCCCGGCAGTTCCACAGGAACTGCCGCTACAATAAATTCTGGTAAATGTAGATTGGAACTAAGTTAATAAAAAAAGTTAGAGTCAAATGTTTTTAATATTGGGCTATAAGGCCGTTCCTTTATTCAATTTAAATTATGAAAGTACGTGCGTCGGTAAAAAAAATTTGTGATAATTGTCGTGTGATTCGTCGAAAAGGTATTGTTATGGTTATTTGCACGAATCCAAAACATAAACAACGTCAAGGTTAATCTAGCAGCAAAGCTGACGCTTGTCGGAAATACATGTTTGGCACAAGTCAGCATATGATTTCCGTACTTACAAACCCACTCAGAAAGACGGAGTTGGTGCGTACGTCATCTTCGCACACACTGTTTTTCAAAAAATGCTTCGCTGACCGTTTCTAACAAGTCCAAATGTTTGGAAATGCTAACTGCATACGCGAAGCCAGCTTACTGGGTAAGTAACGAACGATCCCTTCGTTTAAGCCTCAAAAATCGAGTTGACTTCGATTCTTTGTGGCTATGGTTTATTATCACACCGTTTTGACATATGCCAGTTCCAAGTGTTTCATGTTTCCTATTTAGCGACATCTGGTCAATTGTGCTAAAAACCAAGATGAATTCAGTTGGCTCTTTTTCGGCCGGGAAGTTAAATCACCGGCATTTGGGTAGTGATTGTGACCACTTCCTTCCAATTTAGTTGTTTTTCTACCAAAGGGCTCACACCTTAGGTGTGTGTGCATTATAATTATGTAAAAGGTTGATATTTGCTTATGAATACAGTTCCCAGATCGTGCGGTTATTGAATGACCCGCATGTCCGAGGCAGATCGTAGATTTGGATCTAGTGCTCTGTCGATTTTTGTTGCTTTTGTATTTTCTTGGCCTTCTCGTTTTTTAGAACATATAACACATCGTTTCCCATGCATCACGCACACCTACGGGGTGAAGATGTGCAGGCCGCACTTACATTCGCTTTATACAGATGCTACCGGTAATATTTGGAAGTATGCTGCATACGGCTGGGAATATAATTCAAACCTTGTACGAGCTTCTGACAGCAAACTTTTGGATGGGTTCAAAGCTAGACTTTGGGCCCCTTCCTAACTCGACTCTAATTAAACCGAACTCCATACTAATCATAGTATGGAGTTCGGTTTAATACCATTGGAATGCAATTTTTTTTTTAATTTTTAATTTATTTTTGAGCTTATAAAATATAAAAAAATACCTGTAAAATATATTGGGTATTTCATGCTATTGTAAATAAACATATAAGCAAGTTTTACCTGTAACTTAGGAGCGCCACCTTCGTCTTCCATCGGACTTTTCACGATGCTCTCACACCCTAGGTGTGCCGCTTAAGTTACTTTTGCAGTTCAACCCAATCACAGACCAACAAATGCCTAACTGGTAGCAGAGTGTATTTACAATACAGATGTCACACACACGTGGCCGCCGCCGCTTTCTATTGAATATGTGGCACTTCCATCACACAAACCGTAGGTTTGTGTGATGAAGACACGCACAGTTATCACACACACATGACACATCTATGATCGCAGCCAAGTGAATGGTGTGAGACACATCTTCTCACTTGGCTGCGACCGTAGGTGTGCTGCCCTGTTTTGTTCTTTTGCAAAACAGAAGGGAAGAACGATGTGTGTCGTTTGGACGGACAAGGGGAGGCATGTGCCATGTGCCATGTGAAAGCGGCGACCGATCGGGTCGCAGCCAAGTGAGAAGCTGTTTACACTTAGTTACTTGCTTACTTATGGTAACCACTTGAGTCCGGGTGGACTGCCCGATTTATAAAATAGACAATAAATTTGTAGCAGCTGCACTACATTAAACACCAACCCTCCACATTCTTATGGTTAAATTTCGATTGGTAAATTTAACCCTAATTAGGTAAGAGGTTGCTCCACAGCTGCCAAATTTGATTTTATAACCGAAGGAACTTATATCCATGTCTAATTCTTCCCCGGCCACTCTAACCACGTTAATTGATTTAGTTAAGTATCCGGTTATTACGGAAAAATCTTATGTAAAGTTATTGTTGAATCAGCAGTATACTTTCGACGTGGATGTTCGACTGACGAAACCTCAAATTAAAACGTTATTTGAACAATTATTTCAGGTTCAGATTATGGCAGTCAACACTCACATCCCTCCGCGTAGAAAATTACGCCTTGGTCGTTCGGAAGGATATCGTCCACAATATAAGCGTGTAATCTTAACGTTGAAAAAAGGTCAATCCTTAAACTTTGACGTAATGTTAAATCAAAATACGACAATTCAAACCAACTAGATATTTTTATGGGAATCCGTCTTCTTCATGCTTTTACACCAGGCACTCGTAATCGTTCGGTGTCTGATTTTGCTGAAATTACTGCCCGTGAACCGGAAAAAGCCCTGACGAGTGGATTTCATCGCGCCAGAGGCCGTAACAATAGAGGTGTGATCACTTCGCGTCATTTAGGCGGTGGCCACAAACGCTTATATCGTTTGATCGATTTTAAACGCGATAAAATTGGTGTGACCGCCAAAGTTGTAAGTATTGAATATGACCCAAACCGCAATGCTCGCATTGCTTTATTGCGTTATATGGATGGAGATAAGCGTTACATTCTTCATCCGGCAGGCTTAAAGGTAGGTGATACTGTGGTATCGGATTTAAACGCTCCGATTTTAGTAGGCAATGCTTTACCTTTACGCAACATTCCATTAGGTACTGAAATTCATAACGTGGAATTTAAACCGGGTTCTGGCGGTCAAATTGCTCGTGCAGCCGGCTCTCGTATTGAAATTTTAGCCAAGGAAGGTAACTTAGTGACATTACGGTTACCTTCCAAAGAAATTCGTTTAATTTCTAAACATTGTTGGGCAACATTGGGCTCCGTGGGTAACGTGGAAATTTACAACTTAACTCTAGGAAAAGCAGGTCGTGTGCGTTGGATGGGCAAACGTCCAACCGTCCGTGGTTCTGCGATGAACCCAGTGGATCACCCACATGGTGGTGGTGAGGGACGTTGTCCTATTGGACGTCCAGCTCCGGTAACGCCATGGGGTCGTCCAACGCTTGGCTCTCGCACTCGTAAACCTAAGAAATATAGTAATGCGTTTATTTTACGACCTCGTAAGAAATAACATATCGATCTCCCCTATTTTCTCACCTTCGGTGCCAAACGGGGCAACACACCCACATCTTTACCCCATAGGGGTGGAATGCCTCACACCTACGGTGGGCGTGCCATGTGGGAGGTGTGTGCAGTTGCCACAATCATTATTATGACACGTTCTTTGAAAAAAGCTCCGTTTGTAGCGGATCACTTATTAAAAAAGATTGAAAAACTTAATGCCCAAGCGAAAAAGAAAGTCATTTTAACCTGGTCTCGTGCGTCCACTATTGTGCCAATTATGATTGGTCACACCGTGGCAGTCCATAATGGACGCGAGCATATTCCTGTTTTTATTACGGACCAAATGGTAGGTCATAAGTTAGGTGAATTTTCCTTAACCCGAACTTATCGAGGTCATGCTAAAAAAGATAAAAAAGCAAAACGTTCAATTCATGTGGCAGTATTGGAAATCCACCACACTGCCATATGTGTTTTTACATTCACCAACCAACCCCCTACCCATTTGGGAGTCGGTGTTTCGGTTGGTGATATAACTCCCGTGTCGTAAAAAAGGAAAATTGATATCATGTTTCACATAACCATATAAATTTCATGACCTTCCTTGATAGCTCAGTGGTAGAGCATTCGGCTGTTAACCGAAGGGTCAAGGGTTCGACCCCCTTTCAAGGAGACACGGTTTATGGTTTGTCGTTTGTGTTAAATCTATAACTTTCATCTGCGGCACAAAACACAAACATTGGCTGCGGCAGCACTTGTTACATATAACGCACACCACAGGTGGCTTACTTTCGGTACTCCAAGTGCGGAAGCGACACGGAAGCTAAGCACACCTAGGGTGTGTCTTTCGCAGCCAAGGAAGGATTTAACGTTTCGCGCAGGGTAGAGCAGTCTGGTAGCTCGTGGGGCTCATAATCCCGAGGCCGCAGGTTCGAATCCTGCCCCTGCAAATAGTTTAACAAATTGACATCCAAGATTTAACTCCCATTTTTTTTGTTTTATAAAAAGATAGGTGAATTTATTAAAAATGTAAAATTCTTCTCACTCACACACACCGTAGGTGTGTGTGATCGTTGCCACCTTTACCCCGTTTTTTTTAATAGGGGGTGTATTGTCAATCCATATTGTAAATTGACAAGCGCGCCACATCCGCCACCGCCGGTACAAAGCTTAGCTGCAAACACATCGTAGCCGCTTCACATGATTCACACACACCTACGGTCGCAGCCAAGTGAGGCACGCACACCATAGGTGGCACCGAAGGTGAGAGGCACACATCGTAGATGTTCCACCCCTATGGTGTGCGTGCCATGGGCTTGAGATATTCTTGATTTTTTGGATAAGTATTAGTATAAGAAAGTTATGTGCTTCACACTTCTCTACGGTTCACATGGCTGCGTTGGCTGCGATCCTAGTCATGTGTGTGTGAGTGCGCTCCATCAAGATGTTTGTGCCGCTAACTTTGTGCAGCAGCAAGGGAGGCGTGACAACGCCACGCCTAAGTTACGATTATTTATGTTCCGCAAAGCGTACCACGTAATAATTGTTCACTTGCACTTGAGCGTTTGTGTCCAGACCGCGTGTTAAGCGTTCTTTCACGCGACTCATCATGCGAGAAATCACATACAAAGAAGCTTGCTTAAAAGCTTTTTGTTGATAAAATTGCACCGTTTCAGCTTTGAAATCATTCAAGCGCGCTAGGCGAGATTCATGCTCTTTTACAACACTATTTAATTCTTGTTGTAAACGCATATTGCCTTCTTGACGAATTTCTTGAGCTTTACGTTGCGCATCCACCAATTGTTTACGAGCCTGCTCTAGCTTTTGCTGAGCTTCAATAGCACGTTGATTGGCTTCTTGCAAATTTTTAAGAATAGTTTTCTTGCGGTCTTCTAACGTTGCCGTTAAATTTTGACCTACAAATGTAACCACAACACCTACCACGGCCGCTAAGTTAATGATGTTGGTTTCTAGAATGTTTGTGTTAATTCCGAAACCCCCATGTGCGAAAGGAAAGGAGGAAAGATCAAGGAATAAAGTCATATAAAAATGAAACGCGTATCACTGACTTTGTCAGTGGGTGTAGCCTTTGGACTAACAAATGAAACAGTTGTCGATTGATTTTCAATTTGTCACACTCTGTCTCACACGCATTAAGTGCGTGTGAGACAGAGTGTGCTATTCTCAACTCTCACGACTGGCAGCGTAAGCGTGCCGATCAGTGAACTTGGGCTTGTCAATGAGCCAGCAAATGGGTTTGCGAATAGAAGTGCTAGTGCAACAACTAGACCGTAAATTGTTAGAGATTCCATAAACGCGAAGCTTAGAAGCAACGCACCACGGATTTTACCTTCAGCTTCTGGTTGACGTGCAATACCTTCTACAGCATAACCAGCCGCAGTACCTTGACCCATACCAGGACCAATAGCCGCAAGACCAACAGCAAGACCAGCAGCAAGAACAGAAGCAGCAGCAATGATTGGGTTCATGACGATTTTCTCCCATTTCAACATCTATAAAATTATAACCACCTAATTCAACATACCAAAAAAAAACCAAATTTTAAAATCCTTTTTTTTGCACAACATAGATAGAGAGGAAACTTAGACTCTTCCTATTTTCTCACCTTCGGTGCCAAACGGGGCCATATACATTTATAATGTGTAAGACACGAACAGAAGTCTCTGATGCGGCGCTGCATTGTAAATCCACATGCTTTTGTTTTTTTTGCAAAATTCTCATTCATTTTCTATAATAAAAACATATGACTGCATAAATTTAGACATGGGGCGTCGCCAAGTGGTAAGGCTGCGGGTTTTGGTCCCGCCATTCGGAGGTTCGAGTCCTTCCGCCCCAGGGGTCGGTGCCCGAGTGGTTAATGGGGGCGGATTGTAAATCCGTTGGCTTTGCCTTCGCTGGTTCGAATCCTGCTCGACCCAAAAAGAAAAAATTGCGATTTTTATTATAAATCGAACGTGGTTGCCTGATTGAAAATGCGCAAAAGTGCAAGCTGTATTTTTTCAATTCCATGCTGTCACAAAGCGCAAACTTACCGTTTTTGGCACCGAAGGTGAGCAAATGCAAAAGGTAAGTGTTAGCAGATGCGTAGCATTTGCAATTTTGTATTTTCCTTTTTCTGGCAAAAGAAACGGCTGACTTTAGGCGTCTGCTTTTCTCGGACACGATGAATTTTTCTTTGGTATAGCAAAGTTCGCTTTGCTTTGGCATGACATGCACGGCATTTTATAGCCTACAGTAGTAAGCAAACAGCACACAACTGAACTTCATGCTAGCACGCACACCTTAGGTGTGAGGCACATGGCACATCTACGATCTTGGCTTTTGCAAATGCGGCAGCCAACGCAGCCATGTGAACCGTAGAGAAGTGTGAAGCTGTGTGCGTATGTCTTGTATTTTCATCTCTCTCTGCTTTCAAGTACTTCCTTAAGCTGCTCCATTGACAAAAAAAGCGGGAGGGGTGAACATGCTGAGCCACTATTGCCTGGCTTCCACGGAACAATGTTCCGTTCAAAGTAGTGTTATATTCCATTTCAACTTGGCTGCCGCAGCCAAGAAGGTTCTGGTAGCCTAGGTGAATGGTGAAAAAACAATGTAGAACTCTATCACACAAATGTGTGGGAATTTGGACATACTTAAATGTGATGTGGCGATTTTACAATGCAATTTCTCGTCTTTTTTAATAAGCGGATTGTAATTAACATTACAGGCATAATCTATGATGGTCTGTGTAACAACATACTATGGCAACGAAACTGTTTCCTAAATTTAGCCAAGGTCTGGCGCAAGACCCGACCACACGACGAATTTGGTACGGATTGGCCATGGCTCATGACTTTGAAAGTCATGACGGCATGACAGAGGAACGTCTGTATCAACAAATTTTTGCTTCTCACTTCGGACAGTTAGCAATTATTTTCTTATGGACTTCCGGTAACCTTTTCCACGTGGCATGGCAAGGAAATTTTGAAACTTGGGTCGCAGACCCTCTTCATGTTCGTCCAATCGCTCATGCAATTTGGGATCCTCATTTTGGTCAACCAGCGGTTGAAGCTTTCACTCGTGGCGGTGCAACTGGTCCAGTAAATATCAGCACATCTGGTGTATATCAATGGTGGTACACGATTGGTATGCGTACAAACGGCCAACTTTATACAGCATCCGTTTTCCTAGCATTAGTGTCTGCTGTATTTTTATTTGCATCCTGGTTGCACGTGCAACCTAATTTCCAACCGGCTTTATCTTGGTTCAAAGATGCGGAATCTCGCTTAAACCACCACTTGTCTGGTTTGTTTGGTGTAAGTTCTTTAGCATGGACAGGACACTTAGTGCACGTAGCAATTCCAGCATCTCGTGGTCAACGCGTAGGTTGGGATAACTTTATGACTGTATTGCCACACCCACAAGGTTTAGCGCCTTTCTGGAGTGGTAACTGGGCAGCATATGCACAAAATCCAGACTCTGCTAAACACATTTTCTCCTCTTCCGAGGGTGCAGGTGATGCAATTTTAACGTTCCTAGGTGGCTTCCACCCACAAACACAAAGTTTGTGGCTAACAGATATGGCACACCACCATTTGGCTATTGCTGTAATTTTTATTGTGGCTGGTCACATGTACCGTACAAACTTCGGTATTGGTCACCGAATGAAAGCTATTTTGGACGCTCACGTACCACCAAAAGGCGGTCTAGGTGCAGGTCACACAGGATTGTTTGACACTGTGAATGAATCTTTGCATTTCCAACTAGGTTTGGCGCTAGCATCTGTGGGCACCATTTGTTCCATGATTGCTCAGCACATTTATTCCTTACCACCTTATGCATTCTTAGCGAATGATTTTACAACGCAAGCCGCTCTATATACTCACCACCAATACATTGCTGGTTTTATTATGTGTGGTGCTTTTGCTCACGGTGCTATTTTCTTCATTCGAGATTATGATCCAGAGAAAAACAAAGGTAACGTTTTGGCTCGTATGCTAGATCACAAAGAAGCTGTGATTTCCCACTTGAGCTGGGTAAGCTTATTCCTAGGTTTCCATACTCTAGGTTTGTATGTTCACAACGATACAATGTTGGCTTTTGGTACTCCGGAAAAACAAATTTTGATTGAACCCGTTTTTGCACAATGGATTCAAGCCGCTCATGGTAAAGCTTTATATGGTTTTGACGTATTATTGTCTTCTTCCAACAGCGCAGCAAGCGGTGCAAGTCAAAGTCTATGGTTGCCAGGTTGGTTAGATGCGATCAATAACCCTCAAAACTCCTTGTTCTTGACTATTGGTCCAGGTGACTTCTTGGTACACCATGCGATTGCTCTAGGTCTTCATACAACAACATTAATTTTGGTAAAAGGTGCTTTAGACGCACGTGGTTCCAAATTGATGCCGGATAAGAAAGATTTTGGTTATAGCTTCCCATGTGACGGTCCAGGCCGTGGTGGTACGTGTGATATTTCTGCTTATGACGCGTTCTATTTGGCAGTATTCTGGATGCTAAATACAATTGGTTGGGTTACTTTCTATTGGCACTGGAAACACTTGACGCTATGGCAAGGTAACGTTTCTCAATTTGATGAATCTTCCACTTATATCATGGGTTGGTTACGTGACTATTTGTGGTTGAACTCTTCTCAATTGATTAACGGTTATAACCCATTCGGTATGAACAGTCTATCTGTTTGGGCTTGGATGTTCTTGTTTGGTCACTTGATTTATGCAACAGGTTTCATGTTCTTGATTTCTTGGCGTGGTTATTGGCAAGAATTAATTGAAACACTTGTATGGGCTCACGAAAAGACTCCTCTGGCAAACTTGGTTTATTGGAAAGATAAACCAGTTGCTCTATCCATCGTACAAGCACGTTTGGTAGGTTTGGCGCACTTCTCCGTTGGTTACATTTTCACATATGCAGCCTTCTTGATTGCGTCCACGTCCGGTCGATTCGGCTCACAGCCGTTTATCCCCTTATAGGTGTGCGTGCTAACTTTCGCATTTGCAAAAGCCAAGACGTCACTTCGGCTTATCTTTGGTAGCACATCTATTTCACATCGCACACACACTTTCCTCACTTACCTTTTGCAAAAGGTAAGTGAGGAAAGTGTGTGT
>VFQS010000838.1_pt1 | contig 30931 bp, 16 predicted proteins | sample 3512361 | NCBI WGS metagenome assembly VFQS01 (sample SAMN10412375, study PRJNA504923) | tailings metagenome | isolation source: Relicate 1 Philex TSF3 active mining | place: Philippines
ACGCAATAACTCAATATTTTGATTTCGTTATTGTACGCAATAACTCAATATTTTGTAAATACGAGTTGTAATAGAAGGCGATTTTGAAATGCATCTTGAATAGGAATATCCCCTGAAATCATTCCTAACTTCTCCCGCAGCGCAAATCCAATATGTACGATACTCGTCCGTAATAGTTGATTTATATTTTCGCATACAATATCTCCCGACGCAGTCGAGTAATATATCTTGGATATACGCAATCGCGCCTTTGAAATTTGCTGCATACAGTGATAGCACGGCTTGGATGCTCCAATCAGCCCCGTAGGACTCACGCGAATCACCACTAAATCCACTGAAGTTGTATTTTTGATACTTCGATTGGATGACGCTTTACGTATAGCGTTTGTCTCGGCGTGCCAACTACAACGCGTACTCTTTCCATTACAGGTACAAGGAGAACGCCCACGTAAGCAATTATCGCCCATCGACAAGATTGACGTTCCGCGAACGACCGCGGCAACATGCTTGAACGTATCAGGGGAGGACATACCAACCACCTTCATCGTCTCTATCAACCCGGATAAGGCAGTATTCTTTAAAAACTTCATACGTTATATGAAAAGAATCGTTTATCTATGAATGAAGAGAAAACGATATATATTCTACTCTATTTATATTTCATTTTTTTTATATTCACTTGATACTCATTATAAAGATAAAAAAGATAAAGATATAAAGATCTATTTTATATAGAAGAAGTATAGAAAATGGCTCTTTATAAGAGCGCCTCACTCTCTTTTTTATGGGGAGACAAACTCCTTCTTTGCCGCGAATATCGCCGCGGAAAGTTGCTTATCCATCCCATTGGCGGAAAGTATGAAGAGCGCGATGGCGAAATCTCCCATACTACCATACGCGAATTTTTAGAAGAGTCTAATATACTTCAAAACCCCGATTTTCAAATGCTCCTTTTACCACATCAAAGTCCAACAGAGTACTTTACTACATATGTGATACCCAAAGCGCAATTTTATGATTATTGTGTAAATCAAACACATCAATATTATCATCGATATTATATTGTTGAGTTGGAAGAGATGCATGAAAAATTTCAGCAAATCTTACAAAACGCACCTCAATGGTATCAAAAACGTGATAATGAGTGTATTGAAGAGCTCATATGGCATCGCGGATTTCGTAGTAGCAAAAAGAAGCACTCTCAACTCACCTTTTATTTAATATCCTTTTTGAAAGAGAAGAGTATTAAAGAGACAAAGGAGACAAAGGAGATGAAGGAGATGAAAGAGAGCTCCATTTGATATAGAGAACTTTTAATAAAAATATTATAAAATGAGTACTTTTTTTCAAAAGTACATAAATATCACTCAAAGTATGGAAGAGTATATCCAAAAAAAGAATAGAATCTATAGAATCGCACACACTTCTCGGCAAAAGACACATATGCTCCATCATCTCTTTTATAAACTCTTTTATGAAAAGTGTAATCATACACTTTTACCCAAAGAGTGTTGGAAGCTCTTGGATGATTATCAAGAGTATCATCAATATCTCATCGATATAAATCATGCACTCTTTAATGATACGATTTATCAACATCAACTCAAATTAGCCTATGATCTGGACGAAGTTGTGGGGAAAGAAGAGCGAACTCCATCTCATTTAATCCAAGATACAAAGCATACAAATGACCGAAACTCCACCTTTTTTGTGAAAAGTGGTGCCTACTGTAAGAAGATGCGTTATAGTAGACATTGGATACTAGAAACGGGTGAAAAGATGGTAGAGTATGAGGTTTTTGATAAGTTAATGGAGATTTTGATTCAAGAACAATTATATCAAATGGTTCCATCTTCCATCTCCAAGATCATCCGTTTTTATTCACATACTCCTAACAACGATGAGCGAAATATTTATCTTGAAATGGAGCGCGTAGGAAGCATAACATTGGATGAGTATATTCGAAAACGTATTATTCAATCATTACGTGTGTCTGAAAAGAATAAGAATGAAAAGAAGAGATATGTAAAAGAGATTTGTCAAAAGTTGATTGTGGTAGCTCGTACGCTTGACACTTTTCAAAAGAAGTGTGGATTGATTCACGGGGATTTTAAAGGAAGTAATCTTTTAATCGATGAGAAGAACGAAAATCATATTTATGTGATTGATTTTGAATTTAGTTATATCAAGCAAAAGTGGAATCAATGTGAATATCACCTTTACGGCCAAGAAAACTTTCTTTTGGAAGGCCGGTATCAAAAAGAAGAGGATGAGAATCAAAATAATTACTTACTCGATTTTGTAAAAAACTACTCCTCTCCATACGCATATGCTTCGGATCTTTTGTATCTCTTCTTAGCCGCATTTGATTATCAAGACCCGACCTCACGGCAGATCTTATACCCCTTCTTTGGTAAGAACTTTTATTATAAACTGGTACCTCATCGCGCACCTTATGAAGCGTTTGTCTACTCCAAGGATTTTGTACTCTTGGCGCAAATTTGTGGAAAGTATCAAGTGGATTTTGAAACATTTATCACACAATTTTATCCAGAACAAGTGATTCAAAAATTAGAAACATTGATCCAGAAGATGGAAAGCGAGTAAAAGAGTGATTTTATGATTTTTTATGATTTGATTTTTTATATTTTTTATGATAAAAAAATCATAAAAAAATATAAATATAGGATAGTTCTAAAAAAATGATTCCACTTCCTACCCCAGAAGAGGTTCAAAAATTCGATTCACACATCCACGAGCAGAAGAAGATTCAATGCGAATATGTGATTGGTGAAATATCCAAAACAATCTTCACAGGTGTTTCTAAAGAGAAGTTTCATAATGAACGCGACTTAGAATATCGTAAAATCAACATTTTACGCGAATATGGCTTTTCATCATGTCCTCAATACAATGAGCTGAAAGCAGCATTACACGGATTGAATATCAAAATGAGTGTATTTTCGGGATCGATGTACCCATCTATCAAGTATAACGGATTACGAAAAGAGTTAGATCTTTTTCATTAAATGATGATTTATATTATTTTTATATAAAGAGTGATTTATATAAAATATTTTTATTATGATTACGAATCTATATTGTATTTATATCTTTAGGCAGAACATTTTTGCTTCTTTTGAAGCAAAAAATGTGAGACCAACTTACTTTGCATAGCGAAATAAGTTAGGCGCTACACATCGTACATCCCTCCTCCTCTTCAACTTTTTTACCACCACTCTTGCTAAGAGCCGTGGGATCAATCGTAAACTGTTGGGCCTGGACTTTCGGCCTTGTGCGCAAGTAATAGATCCCCGTCTTGAGGCCATTCTTCCACCCATATGTCAGTGCTGAAGTGAGTGTATTCGGTTTAGGTTCCTCAAAGAAGAGATTCATGGACGACGTTTGGCAAACAAAGGGGCTTCGGTCAATCGCCAGATCCATAATTACCTTCTGTTTAATCTCCCATACCGTCTTATAAAGATTACGAATCTCCTCCGGAATCTCCATAATCTTTTGTACCGAACCATTATGGGCGATAATCTTATTCTTCATCTCCACATTCCAAATACCCAGTTTCATCAGATCTTTTACCAAATGCTTATTAATCACCACAAAGTCCCCCGCAATCGTCCGACGCGTATACATATTCGATGTATATGGCTCAAAGCACTCATTATTTCCCAGAATTTGCGAAGTCGATGCCGTTGGCATCAGTGCGATGAGTAGCGAGTTTCGGACACCATCGCGCATCACCTTTTCGCGAAGTGCGTTCCAATCATAGGTTGCCGAAGGCTTTACATTCCACATATCAAATTGGAATTGCCCCTGACTCATAGGACTTCCCGCAAACTCCGAGTAAGCACCCTCTTCACACGCAAGTTCCCAAGAGGAGGTAACAGCGCCATAATACATTGCCTCCGCAATCTTCTTATTTATATCACGTGCCATCTCACCATCGAATGGTGTACGCATCATCGCAAAAACGTCGGCTAATCCTTGAATTCCAAGGCCCACGGGCCTCATGCGGGAATTTGATTTCTTTGTTTCGGGTACAGGATAGTAATTGACATCAATCACCTTATTCAGATTTCGAATCACCACCTTTGTCACTTCCACAAGCTTCTCATAATCAAAGTAGGTACTACCATCTTCCCGATAGACGACGAATTGAGGAAGAGAGAGCGAAGCCAGATTACACACCGCATACTCATTATCAGTGGATACCTCCGCGATTTCGTTACAGTTCATGCTTAACATACCATTGAAAATACCAGCATGACGCAGTGGTTCATTAAAACAGTATGTATCTGCAATGTGACCTTCATCCATAACCTCTTTAATTTTTACATAATGCGATGCATTTCCATATTTGGAACAAGTATTATCAATATTAAATCGTTTAGGACTAAATCCAAGATTTTTAAGCATATTTAGTGAATGAGAACCAATATTAATTAGATACGACGCATTACATAGATACTCTTTTACACCACCTTTACCATCTGGTAATATCCTATATTCTTTTGGTTGTCTATCAGAAATCTTACATTGACATCCTAGAGTTTGTAGCATCAACTTAACATTTACTAAAAACTCTTTATGAATTGACCCAATTTGAATTCCATAACTTTGTTGATTTTTAATTAAACATCCATCACTATCACACAACCCTTCGAACCATTTGATTTTAGTGTTTACAGAACAATTAAGAGGAACCGTATATTTTTCAGGTAGTTCGTGAGTTAGTCGCACACTAAGTCTTTTATTTTCATCCACTTGATTATATTTATTCGAATAATGAATTTCACCATGTGAAGTATATTCTAAATATTCCAGCAAATTAATTTTTTCACCATAAAGAGTAACCATATTAGATGTTTCATAACTCATTGCCTGACATTTATCCGTAACAATACCATCTTTGTGATACTTTTTATGACGAGTACAATACGAACTATTTTTCATCGACTTAAAACTACATAGCTTACGATTGTCATCATTAGGGCGTAAATATGTACCATCACCTGTAAAAAATCCAGCAGTATAAGCATATTTAAAAAGCTCATTATCAGGATGGTCTGTGTTATCAATTACAGGATAATCACATTTAATAAGTTTCATCCCTTTTTTCAAATCTTTTGCCTCAATAACAGAACAGTATTTAGTAGTGATAATATCTTTTTTAATTCGTGGATTACGATCACAATTTTGAATATAAAACTTATGATATTCAGTGCACTCAAGCTCACATCCATCATCAGTAATTACCTTAATAATCTTTTGATTTTCACCTGTTTTGGCAACAAGTGAATTAGACCACTCTTTACCATTCCAAACATCGACTTTTTGACCGACCAAATCTTGAATTGTTAGAAATCCATTTCGAGTCAGAATCTTCGTCTCTCCTACCACACAAAGATTACTATTCTTAATCGTTCCCACATTCTTCTGATTCGACTTCCGATTGACATGGTCTTTGTATCCAATATAAGGGGTTCCCGTCTCAATCTGACTGGAGATCATCGCATTCCACACTTTGCGCGCCTCCACACGTCCCTTTGCCTTTCCTTCCGCCTCATACTTCGCATAAAGCGCTTCATATGCGTCTCCATACGCATCCGTGAGACCCGGACACTCATCAGGGTCAAAGAACGACCACATCTCATTCGCCTCCACTCGCTTCATAAACAAGTCCGAGATCCAAAGTGCGGTAAAGAGGTCGCGACAACGCTCGTGCTCCACGCCGGTATTCTTGCGAAGCTCCAGGAAGGCAAGCACCTCCGGATGATGCGGCTCCAAGTAGCACGCAATGGAACCTGGACGCTTTCCCGCCTGATTGATATGACGCGACATCTCATTCAGTACGCGGCAATAAGGAATGATTCCATTCGATATGCCATTCACACCGCGAATGTAAGAGCCCTTGGAACGAATGTCGCTGAGACAGATGCCAATACCACCCGCATTGGCGGAGATCTTTGCCATATCACTCGTTCCCTTGTAGAGACCATCGACACTATCACCAATTCCAAGGAGGAAGCACGAGCTGAGCTGCATCCGAGGCGTTCCCGCGTTGTATAACGTGGGCGTCGCGTGGGTGAAGTACTTTTGACTCATATATTGATAGGATTGAATCGCCGACTTAATATCCTCTTTATGAATGCCAATGGAGACGCGCATCAATAGATGTTGAATCCGTTCTATGATTCTGGGCTTGCCACCAGAATTACCTCCCTCACTCTTCATCAAATACGCCTTCTCCAACGTCTTAAATCCGAAGTAGTCAAAGAGATAATCGCGCTCATAATCAAGAACATCATTCAGCTTCGACTTATTTGCCATAATGATTTGATACACATCTTCGGCAATCAGCGGACAGTGAGTCCCATTACTATCCCGATTCTGATAAAGAATGTAAATCGTCTCGGAGAAGCTGGGACTCGTATTCTTATGATTGTTGGAGATGATGATCCTGCTCGCAAGCTTACCATAATCCAAATGCGTCGTCTCCAAAGAGATACACACTTGGGCGGCTAACTCATCAAGCTCAGTGGTCTTGACTCCATCATAAATTTGCGACACTACTTTCTGGGCGACTAAGAGTGGATTGATCTCGCTACTGAGACCATCGCAAAGGGCGCGAATCCGACGAATCACCTTATCAAAGGAGACCTCTTCGCGTTCGCCATTGCGCTTCACTACATGGAAGGTGGTAAGAGCACTCATTTCAAAGAACGAAGAAGAAGAGGAAGCAAGATTCATAAAAAGATAAAAAGGAACTTCTTATATATCTTAGAAGAAGGTTTTTTATATCCAACTCCGCCAAAATCCTTTTTTCAAACTTTTTCATAAATTCATATTTTATATATTTTATGATTGAAATGATAATCAATTTTATAAAAAGTACATCTTTTTTTATAAAGTATGGTAAGAGGAGAGATATATAATTTTAATTAAGCATATTCCCAAAAGAATCCTGAATACATTTTTTTAGTTTTAATAGCTTTATGTATTGTTTGTTGAGCTATATTTAATTTTACATAAATATCACTTAATGAATTAAATATAGTCTCTTCTTTTGTAAATGGATGTATACGTTTAATTGGCTTAGATGATACGGATATATGTGTATTGATTGGTTTATTATAATCATTTAATAAGTATTCAGGACAATCATCATAATCAATATAGTAAAAATTATTATATAATATTTTATTATTGATTATCTTTCGTAATGTTGGTTTGCACATATTTAACTTTTTAATTAATTCTTCTTTAGAAGAATATGTATTTACTATTTTATTTTTAGTTGAATCTAATTCAACAATCATTGTATTATTTCGTCTTATTTTTTTATTTGAATTAATTTGTGTTATTTTTGATATATTCGGATCTTGGTCTTCTTCTACATAATCCCATCTAAATCCTTTATATATCCGATTATTTTTAATAGCATGTCTTATACATGCGACTTTCATATCTTTATTTTCATGAGAATTTATTAAATTGCTAATATTATCATATACTTTTATAACATTGTCTGTATTTACAGGGTCAATCTTTTGAATTTTTTTACCAGATGATGATAATCTTTTATGGAATCTTATAGTTTGAAAAGCGTTATCAGTATCATTTTCTATATTATCATCCGTTATTTGAGTATTAGATTTAGTAAAATGTAAAGAGTTAATCGTCTTATTATCTTCACATATTAAATTTTCAGGAATCTTATCACCTTCATAGATCAATATTTTAGAAGTCTTATTATCTTCACATATTAAATTTTCAGGAATCTTATAATCTTCATAGATCAACGTTTTAGGAGTCTTATTATCTTCATATATTAAATTTTCTTGAACGGAGAGTGTTTCAATAGGATGGTAGGAACGATTTATTAATTCTTCATCTTCTATACTTTTATTCGCACTCATAATATTATTTTCATTCATACTATGATTATTATTGTGATTAGAATGAATATTATTTAATATTTTTATTTTTTCTAACTCAATCTTTTTCTCTTCAATCATTAATCGTTTTTCTTTAATATCATTTTTTTGTTTTTCTAATATTTGTTCTGGAGAAAAGAAGTATGTGTGTGAAACACATTTTTTTGCAATGGTAATTAAGTTCTGATAAGTAAATTCTTCTGATAATAGTACAACTTCTTGTGAAGTATGGTTATTGATAGGTTCTCTATACAAATTTTGTTTAACAATAGGATCATTTAATATTGCAGATTCAACTTCGCGAAAATGGTCGCATCCAAAAATATCTAATATAATAAAATTATTATATTTTTTAATATGAGTTTGTCTTCTTTTAATAATATCTTCTGATGAACCAATTTTAATAAATTTATTCTCTTCAATTTCACCTATATATACGCAACGTTTTCCTTTATACACATTTAATAAAGTTTCTTCTTTTTTTATTTTTAATTTATGGTTTTCACTCTTTTCATTTCGTATAATGATATCATTTTTAATTTGGAGTTGTTTTCTTAATTCATCTGTCTCTTCTATAATTGTTTCTTGTAATAATGACTCTAACTTAATATAGTAATCATGTATTTCATCTGCTTTTTTTGTATCAGCTTTTAGGCAAAACTTTTTGAAACAATTAACTGTTAATAAAATTTGTTCCTTATTATGACCTCCGTGTTGATTTTGCTCCACAGTTGGATGAATCATTATTTTATAATCTATATCTTTGGCAAAAAATTTATCTAACAATCTTTTTGCTGGATCTTTACGTGAGAATCCAATCCATTTCCATATACTATCTAAATCTATGATAAAATCGTATTGGTTATCATAATTTAAATAATTATAAAAGTTTGTTAAAAAATATTGTTGTTGAGGAACAGTAAAAGAGTATTTTATTTTGTTAATTAGCGTATTTTCATACTCTTTTGATAAACGTGATAAAGGGTTTTTTTCGATAAATTGTACGATATCAAATGTATTCTCTTCCATTTTATCTATCTATTAAAATATACTCTTTATATAGACATATTATTTCTTTTTTAAACGCACATTTTAGCACATTTTTAGCACACTTTTTAGCACACTTTTCAACACGAAAAAACAAAGATATTTTTTCCTAATATTTAAAGAAAATAAAAAATTAAAAATAATATATAAATATAGTAATTACATATTTAAATAAAAAGAGTAAATATGAAAGTAAGTATGAATTGCGTCTTTATGACACTCCTTATCCTCTTATTGATCTTCTTCTTTATGAAGTCGGTCTTATCTCCGATGAGTCATCGCATGTACTTTTATCACCACTCGGATGCGAAGACGCAAGATGATTTAGAAAAGAAGTTTTTAAAGAACAGTTTTAATGTAAAGGAGCCGAATATCGAGATTGAGTCGAAGCCAACCGTCTTGAGCGAAGAGGATGCGTTTGTGCGCTGCCACGTTCCTGCGTTAAATACGCAACAGTGCTGGCAATCTCGCCACTTTGAGTGCCCGGTCACAAATGGATCGTACGCTCAGTGTACGAATAATTATATACGGTTACCTAAGAATGGGAATGCTCCGTGCGAAACGGGTAGGGCGGGATTTGAGATGGCACCACCGAAGATGAAGATTTCGGAGAATTGTTATTATCAGACAACGAAGTTAATCTCTAAACAGAATCAAGAGATGGATAAAAATGTGGTGGTTTAACTAACCAATTTGCCCGATAACTAACCAATAGACTGATGATTTATCAGTACTACCATATACAGAATCCACTGTTATATTTGCTGTTGTTAATCCAGTAACAACACTTGCCCCTGCAGCTGTACTACCACTACCTGTAACCGATTGTCTTTGAACGAACGCAGCATAAGGTATTTCTGAAAAAGACGGACTAAATGTTGCTTTTTGTGTAGTTGTGTCACCAATACTTCCCCATTGTACCATTATATTTCCAAAACGAATATATCCTTGATTTTGATTTGAAAATGTTGCTGTAGATAAGTCCATATTACTCGCATTTAAAAGGGTTCCTAATAAATTCGTACTACCCACTACATGTAATGGTACTATTGGATTTGAAGTACCAATTCCCAAATTACCATTTGACATAATTACATTACCACGTGTAATATTTAAATTACCATTATTCATAATCAAATTCCCACTAATATTACAATTCGCACTTACAACCAAATTCCCTGTACTCATATTTCCAGTTCCATAATAAACCGTATTGTAAATATTGGCTTGTTGAGAAACAATGCGGCTTAATTGATTGTAATTTGACATGGTATTTCCGGTAATTTGTGTTAAGGAGGAGTCTAACGCTTGAACGGCGGCATTGAGATCATTGATCTGAGTTTGAACGTTGGATGACATCTTCTTCTCTTCAAGTACTATTAGAGAAGTACATTTTTTTTACTCTCTTTTTACTCTCTTTTAACCTTACTCTCTTTTACATATTTTTTTTGTAAAAAAAAATATTTTCAATATGTCAAAACATTTAATAACCCATCACAATATAATTGCAAGTTATAGATACACCACCATTTGCTGAATCCACAGCACGTATATTAGCAGCAGTATTGGATATAGTACGAATAAAACAACCTCTAAAATTTACTTGATTATCAATAGCTGTCATGACTAAATAAGGTGTATTTTTAAATTGCGTCCATGTAAAATTATAATAACCCGATGCGTTTGTAGTAATGCTTCCACTTAATATTTTTAAAGGTGATTGAGTAGCATCTGTTGAAATACCATTACAATAAATATTTGCACTTACATTCGAGTCTCCTTTTACATCAAATGGAAATAATGGATTTGTTGTATTGATTCCTACACGGTTATTGGTTGGATCCGTCCATAATAATCCATTGTCAACATTCACATTTCCCGTAATCACGGCATTACCAGAGACGCTAAGAGTAGATTGTGGATTTGAAGTACCGACTCCCAAATTACCAATATTCATAATCAAATTCCCGCTAATATTACAATTCGCACTCACGACTAAATTCCCCGTACTCATATTTCCTAAACCATAATAAACAGTATTATAAATATTGGCTTGTTGAGATACAATGCGGCTTAATTGATTGTAATTCGACAAGGTATTTCCAGTAATCGCATTAAAGTTTCCTTCTAAATTGTTAAGTGATAGATAAACATTTGCAAATTCGCCAGTACAAGGACAACTCATATTTATCTTCTACTTTTTTACTTTTATAAATAGTACTATTTATAAAAAAGATTTAATTTGTCAAAAATATATTTACATGTATTCCATTTATTGATAAAATGTATTCCATTTATTGATAAAGTATATTTACATTACCAGCGCCAAATGTTTGTGTTCCATCAATATATAAACGTATGCGATCTAAGGTATTTGTTACAGGAACAACACCATTTACAACTGTTATATATCCGTTTGTAACATCTGTTCGCCCAGTGCTTACTTGAAAACCCCATGTATTTGAAGTACTCATCATATTATAAAATGTAGCAACACCATTTATTAGATATGTTCCAGCCCAAGTTGTATTATAAAGTGGAATGGATGTAGAGAGTACTCCTGAAGCAGCGCCATTTACACCCCAGTAGGTTCCTGAATAACCCGTTGTAATATAACCTCCTGTATTACCCAGTTGTATAATTGGGACACCTGTACTTGATGTACTTAATCCATTGATTGTAATTGTAATCTGTTTTACCCATGATGGAATGGATGTAAATTGGACGGAGGTACCACTTAATGTTGTTAATGTTCCAGAAGTGATGGGGGAAGCCCAAGAGGGTAAAGTAGAAGAACCATTCGATACAAGTACTTGTCCGCTTGTTCCATAATTGGTTCCCAACGAGATACCACCATTTAATAATAAATTCGACGTAATATTTGCGGTACCTTTTACATCTAATGAGTATTGTGGATTTGTATTATTAATTCCCACACGATTATTTACAGGATCCGTCCATATTAAACCATTATCAATATTTACATTTCCTGTGATAACCGCATTACCACTTACTGAGAGAGTTGCCCGAGGCACTCCCGTTCCAATTCCTACATTTCCTCCATTCGGGTTGAGTAATAGTGGGAGTCCGCCTCCATAACCGCGTGCCTGGAAGTATCCCACACGATTGGTATCATCCGCGCCACCATACAATGTACTCATTAAATTGACCGTATCAAAAGCGTAAAAGGCGTGTAATCCCGCAGCATCACTTCCTGTATAAAGCCCTCCATTCTTATTTACATACAATCCATCATATACATATGTATTACCATAATTGTAAAAGTCCGCGTTATAAACGGTCAAATTTCCATTTAAAACGGACTCACCAAAAGTATTAAAGCGCTTATACACTGTCAAGTTGCCATTCATAATTGAGAAGTCACCACCTTGAACGAGACAATCATTAATCACAAACATATTCATACAATACACGTTGGAAGAGACGTTGGCACTACCCCCTATGTCTAAATTATAAAGGGGTGTCGATGTACCAATTCCCACATTACCATTTGCCACGTTGTAGTAGATGTTGCTTCCACTCGTCGTCCATTGTGAACTTCCACCTCCACCTCCGCTAAATACAATACCATTTTGATAAAGGTTCCCCGTAAAGTTGATATTTCCTGCGACATCTACAGTATAAGCGGGATTTGAGTTGCGGATGCCAACATTTCCGTTAAGAATGATGAGATTCGAAGTGCCAATAATATTCCCCGAGACACCGATATTTCCCAATATATTTGCGTTTTCTCCAAGTGAAATATTTCCACTTATATTAGCACTTCCTGCGAGGTCAAATGGATATAAAGGATTTAACGTACGTATTCCGATATTCCCATTGGGTAAAAGAATATTTGCGAAAGAGGTTAGATTACCTACAATATTTGCATTACCAATTACTTTAAGAGCTTCTGTAAAGTCTGTGGTATTACCTGTGGTATTGGGTTGAATTTGTAATCCGATATTTTTTTTAAAGAAGAAATCAAAATCAGGATCAGGTGATGCTCCACCTTGTGATCCAAAGTATAAATACATACTATTTGTTGTATCTGAAGCAAATACCCATGGACGTTCTCCAATTGAAATTTGATTAAATACGTTTCCACTTATACTACCATTTACAGAAGTATCATGAATCCCGCTATTTCGTACATCTAATAAAACACCTGTTTGTCGATTTGTTCCAAGATTTCCAATAAATAAATCACGACTTATATATGCGTTTCCAACAAGATATAAATTTGCGGTAGATATATCACTACCAATTAATACTTTTTCTTTAACAGTTAAATTACCATTTCCTAAAATATTTCCACTTATATTGGCGCCTCCCGCAACGTCGAGGGCATAAGCTGGATTTGACCGTTGTACTCCTACATTTCCGTTGAAGAACGATGTTCCATATACGGTGGCGTTGGAATTGACAGTAAAGTTTCCTGTACTCATATTTCCTAAGCCATAGTAGATGGTATTGTAAATGTTTCCTTGTTGGGCGACAATACGACTCAATTGATTGTAATTGGAAAGAGTATTTCCGGTGACGTTGGAGAGTGTGTTATCTAACACTTGGATAGATACCGCCAACGCATCAATTTGTGCTTGAATATTTGACATGACTTATAAAATAAATAAGAGTAAAAAATCTCAAAAGAGTACTATTTTTTATCAATATATTTATATGTATAAAATAAACAAAAAATAATTATAAAAATTTATTATCATATATCACAGAAAATATATCAGATATTGATAAAATAATCATATAATTAAGCAGCCCCGATGGCAAACCAATTTCCTGTACCTGATGATGTAGTTCCACCAACATTTCTACCAATAGCAGTAAATCCAGTTGTTGTAACAGATGATACACTTGATAAAAAATTTACATTATCTGAATTAAATACAACAATAGGTCTGCTTGAAAATGCTACTGAAAATGTTACGGCAACTGTGTAACCACTATTTGAACCGGTTGATGGAATAGTGATAATTCCACCTAACATTTTTGTTGGAGTTGTAAAATAATCACTTGAATATGAAAATGTATTAAATGATACATTTTGTGATATATTTGCACTACCGTTAATATCCATTTCATATTGAGGATTCGTTCTTTTAATTCCAATACTTCCATTACTCATAATTAAATTACCACGACTTATTCCAATGTTACCGTTTCCCATCACAATATTTCCTGTTGTAATTCCCAAATTACCACTACTCATTGTTATATTCCCCGCAGTAATTCCCAAATTACCATTGCTAAGTACAAGATTCCCCACGGTTGATAGTATATTCCCACTGGCGATCAATAGGTTCCCAGTAGGAATTGACAAGTTCCCATTGATAACGTATGAGTTATTAATAATCAAATTCCCTGTTGCCAAGTTTCCTAAACCATAGTAAATGGTATTATAGATGTTGGATTGTTGAGATACAATACGACTGAGTTGATTGTAATTTGTCATGGTATTTCCGGTAATGTAATTGAACTGTCCTTCTAAGTTGCCGATGGCAGCATAAATATTCGCTAAATCACCGGCACAAGAGCATGACATCTTTTTTTAAAGTAATTCTATTGTAGAAGAAGAGATTTTTTAGAAAAAATATATTTGAAGTATTTTACCATCCAATAGCTATCCAATAAGCATCTGTATCAGCAACAGACGCGGATGAATAAGTAAATCCCGTTTGTGTAGGTATGCTAGGTAAACGTGGAGTACCATTACCACCTGTTATAGCAACCATTGCCATCGATAAAAATGCGTTAGGAAAAGGAATAGGGAATGAGTATGTTCCATTTGCTGTTACTCTTCCCCATTGAATAATTAATCCACCCGGTAATTTTTGATATCCATTTTCTGTTAAAGATTGATTACTTCCTTGAAAAGCTTCAAAAAGTTTTAAAGGTGAAATGGCTGTTGTATTGTTTGTATATGCTTGTGCTTGTGTTGTTGTAGAAATACCTTCAAAATTACCAGATGCAAATGATATTAACCCACTCATATTTATATTATTTGAAATATTTGCACTACCATTTATGTCAAGTTCATATTGAGGATTTGTTCTTTTTATTCCGATATTACCATTAGAAATCACTAAATTCCCCACGGTTGATAGTATATCCCCATTTAAAAGCACAATATTTCCCAATGTAGATAATAAATTCCCATTGGGAATTAATAAATTCCCATTATTTACGGAAAAGTTTCCTGTATAATTGATATTATCATAAGTTAGATTTCCGTTAATTGTATAACTGTTATTCACAGTCAGGTTTCCAGTAGTTAAATTTCCTAAACCGTAGTAGATAGTATTATAGATGTTACTTTGTTGAGCGACAATACGGCTCAGTTGGTTATAAGATGATAATGTATTCCCAGTAACTTCATTAATTTGGGATTGAATGTTACCTAAAACTTGATTAATGGCATTAATATCTGCGCTACTCATTTTGATTTGATAAAAGAGATTCTATTTTATCAAAAGGTAATATTTTGAAGAAGAGAACGAAACATATAAAAATTACCACTTTAGCGAATCCCACTTTGAAATCTCACTCTTCCAAATCGGTGTTTCATTTGACGATGATGTCATCATATTTGTTACGATAATATTTGGTACATCCACACTGGATCCATCCGTATTGGATGCAAAAAGATTGGATAGATTCGATAATTGAATGGTTAAATTGGATACTTGACAGGTTAAATCAGATATGCGATTGTCAAAATCACGCGTGCGATTGTCAAAATCACTTACACGATTTGCTAAATCATGATTCAGTATCATCACTTTTTGTAAAGCACCATACATTACCTTATACATCTGATCCGCATTGAGTGTTCGAAAGTCGCTTAATCCATACTCATGGCTCTTTGATACTGCTTTCGGGAAGTACTCCTCCACCTCTTGGGCGATCCAACCCAACATAGCCTTATCTTCCACCTTCTCCGCAATCTCTGGAATCCACTTATAATGATGAAGGGGAATATTGGAAACAATCTGATAACAAGTATCTAAATTGGCATCTACAATATTTTCTTTAATACGAGCATCGGAACCAGTCGTCCAAGTGGTTGTAGTCAATTTACGAGCACCATCTGTAGAGAGATCAAGTTGGACGGTTGGTGTAAATGTTCCCAATCCTAAACGATTATTGGTGGCATCTACCCACATGGTTCCACTATCTACATTTAAATTTCCAGAAATTCTGGCATTCCCCGTTATATCCAGAGTTGCCAATGGATTTGTCGTCCAAAGTCCAAGATTACCAAAACGATTCATAAAGAGATTACCATTACCAATCATAAGGTTACCATTAATGAACGCATTGCCCTGAATTTCAATGTTTGCTGTTGGGGTTATAGTATTTATACCAACATTTCCCGAATCAGCTACATAAAATTTAGCATTACTTACACTCATATTTCCCGTAATTAACGCATTCCCCACCACGTGAATGTTTGCTGTTGGATTCGTCGTCCAAAGACCCAGATTACCAAAGCGATTCATAAAGAGATTACCATTTTGAATGTTGAGGTTACCATTGATGATGGCATTGCCCTGGATTTCAAGATTCGCCATTGGATTCGTCGTCCAAATCCCAAGATTTCCAAAACGATTCATAAAGAGATTTCCATTTCCTACATTGAGGTTCCCCGTGATGACCGCATTCCCATTGACCGAAAGTTTTGCTCGTGTATTACTGATTGAAGTTCCAATCCCCACATTTCCTCCCAACGGATTTAAAATAAGTGGCAATGAACCACCATAACCACCCACACCGATATACCCGACCGCATTGGTATCATCCGCTCCACCAAAGAGTGTAGTCATAAAATTGACGGTATCATATGCGTAGAAGGCATGTTGATTGGGATTTTCGTTAAGAGTGTAGAGAGCACCATTCTTGTTGATATATAAACCATTGTAGGTATAAATATTACCATAATTATAAATATCAGCATTATATACGGTAAGATTGCCAGTGAGCTCGGATTCACCAAATGCGTTGAAGCGTTCATACACGGTTAAGTTGCCGTTGAGAATGGAGAAGTCACCTGCTTGTAAAACACAATCATTCCGGATGTAGAAATTGTTCGCATATACGTTAGAGGAAATATTTGCATCTCCCGCAATATCAAACGCATAAATTGGTGTTGGATTATTGATACCCACATTTCCCAAATAATAAATATTTCCAGATCCATTTCCATTAAGCCATTGGCTACCACCTCCTCCACTGAAAAGATTACCGTTTTGATACAAGTTCCCCGAAAAGTTGATATTCCCCCCTACATCAAGAGTAAATTGTGGATTACTATTTGCAATACCCACATTTCCATCCACAACATTATAATAAATATTTGATCCACTACTCGTCCATTGACTCGCAATGTAGGGAGAGCCATTTTGAATGAGATTTCCGGTGAAACGAAGATCTCCTGAAATATTTGCCGTACCATTTACATCGAGCTTATATTGGGGATCACTTGTTCCAATTCCCACGTTTCCATCGACAGCATTATAATAGAGATTAGCTCCACTACTCGTCCATTGGCTACTGACATAAGGGATCCCATTTTGGAGAAGATTCCCATAAAAGTCCAGATTACCACCGACGATCAATTGACCGGTAACATTGGCATTTCCTAAAAAGTAGTACTGCTCGTTGGATACGGGAGAGGTTCCAATGGTAAGGTTGGAACCAAGCTTTGTAATATGATTCGATAAATATAAGATATTTCCGGTATTGGATAGATCAATACTACCGGTTGCTGAATAAGACATTTTATTTTATATCAATAAATAATAAAAATCAATACTATTTATTTGAGAGATATTTCTTTCAATCATTTTTACTTATAACTCTTTGATTTATATCTTATACTCTTCAATACGGTCTTTTCGATTCTCGTTTTTCGCACTTATCATATATCCCAGAAAAAAGGAGACGACGGCAACGAAAGCACATACTGTACCACTTGTGAAAGGAGAGAGTGTTTCACCGTAACTCTCTTCTACTACTGCTACATGCTCGAGAAAGTATGGATTGGCACTTTCGCGAAGACATACGTTTTGGAGAGAGAGCCAAAGACCCAAAGAATCTTTACTTTCACAAAATTGTAAGCTACAATCGCGTGTAGTCATACCTAACTCATTGTCAGGAATGGGTTCATTTGCCCCCGATGAGATCGATTGTATCAGAGCATAGTGGGAACAGAGAACGAATAGAAGGAGTTGATAAAAGAGAAGATTCATTTTACTTTATTTTTACTTTTCTTCTTTATATCTTATCTTTATATGATATAAAACTTTTCTCTTTTCATCTCTTTTACCTCTCTTCTCTTTTTTATCTGTTTTTATATCTTCTTCTTAAAAAGTTAAATCTTTAGGAAAAATAAAAAAATATTTTGTATTACTTTTTAAAATAACTTTTTTTTCGTTTCTTTTGGATATAGAAAAATCTAACTCTACAATAGTAGGAAGAAGAAAAACGGAAAAAATGTTAAAAACGTATCATTGCGGAATTTGTAAGACAAAGCCGGATCAGATATCGCATCATAAGTCGCATTTGGAGACGGAGAAGCACAAAGACAAGCGGGATCTGTTTGAGTTGAAGTTAAGTAAGCGCAGTGATGAAGAGTTGTTGAAGGAGTATGGGATGATTGATGTAGGTGAAATTGTGAAGGAGATAGAGACAGTGATGGAAGATAAGAAAGAATTTGTTAAAAAGAATAAAAAAATGATTTTAGGGGAAGAAGAGAAGAATCTTTCTCTAGACGAGGAAGAAAAAGAGTTATACAAACAAATGGAGGAGTACAATCTCATTTCAAATCGCGAAGCGCTGAAAGACAAGATTCATGAAATTCATAACTACATGAGAAATCATGGAGTTGGTTATGGAATGAACGCATTGAAGGTCTTTAATATATTGTATGGTTTAAAGAAGGTTGAGGAGAATGGACTTTTTGAAAAGTCCGGACTTCATGAAGATTGTCGTTTTGCGGGTTTAGTAAAACTTGCGAATGAGAATAAGTATGAAGATTTGTGGAGTATGATTTATAATAATGTTTTGGATGCGCTAAACGCTCATCCTCAAATGAGGCACTTTCTCTTTTATGAAATTCCGCGAAATACATCATCGATGATCTTGCCTCGTTTGATTAAAGAGATTGACAATATTTCAAAGATTGAAAAGAGTTGCAACGTTCAACTCTCGGGTAAGATTTATGAGTACTTTATTGGAAGAAATAAGAAGGATATTGAAGATCTTGGAGCCTACTTTACGGATCGTCATATTGTGAATTACATTTATGAGAAGCTGAATCCTCATGTAAAGGAAGATGGTACGATTCATGAGATGATTGATATGTTTGGAGGTTCCGGTGGTTTTACAACAGGGTATATCCATTATCTGAATAAGAGTGATGTGAAAGTAGTATGGGAAACAGAGCTTCAAAAAGTCCATCACTATGATATGAATGAGGATGTGATTAAATCCGCAGGTTTGGAATTCTTTACCTTAACGGGAACACTTCCCAAGATTGGAACACATATGGGGTATAAGAACTCTTTTTTGAGTAATTTTGATAATAAACGTTTCCACTATGTGGTGACGAATCCTCCCTATGGTGGTGATAAGAATAAGAAGAGTGAGGGTCAAGAGAAGCAAGAGAAGATTAAGAAGTATATCAAGGGGAATTTGGAACTCTTGATGAAAGAGGCGGAGAAGAATAAGAGTATTATTGAAAAGAGGATGAAGCAGCTGAAGATGATTGAGAATAAAGAGAAGCAAGATGAACTTGAAGAAGAGAATATGAAGGTATGTTTGGGTTCGAGCAGTGCGCGTATTCAGAAGTATGCCAAGACGCATAATCTCAAAGGAAATGATAAAGAGAGTGTTTCGCTGATTCAAATCATGGATATGGTGGATGTAGGCGGAACCGCAGTAGGTGTCTTAAAAGAGGGTGTCTTCTTTGACAAGAAGTATAAAGATATTCGCAGATGCTTGGTTCAAAACTTCAATGTACGAGAAGTGATTAGCATTCCTCAAGACCAGTTTGAGAATACAACGACGAAGACATCAATTGTTATTTTTGATAATAGTGAGGAGAAGACATCAATAGTACGCTTTAGCGAGTTGATTGTAGAGAAGTATTCCGAAGATAAGTTCGAAGAGATCGATGGATTTATTGCTCTTACAGAGTCAAATGGTGATATATGCGCGGTGTATGATGCTCTTCTATCAGAAGCAACTATTGATGAACTCTTGGAAAATGAAAATGTATCACTTAATGGAAAAGATTACAATAAGAAGGAACTTATGGTGAGTGATGAGTATGAGTTGGTAAAGTTAGGCGATATTTGTGAGTTCCATAAATATAAAGAGACTAATCCAGATTTAAATGGTAATAATAATTATTACACTTGTAGTAATACAATTCAAAAATGTAATAATGGAAGTATAAATGGTGAGTATATTATACTAGGTACACGAGGAAGTACAATTATAGATGCTCTTCATTATTATAACGGATTATTCGGTTGTGGAAAAAATATGCTTATCTTTAATTCAGATAAGTATGATAATAGGTTCATATATTATATATTATATGGAAACAAAAAATTGATTACAAATGAGATTACAGTATCAACAATTCCAATGATTTCAATGGGTAAATTTAAAAATATTAATATCCCTGTTCCTAAATCCGAAGCCAAGATGAACGAATGGGTAAAGAAGATTTCAACACCATATGATGAGAAGATTGAAAAAGAGGCGAAGATCAAAAACCTTGAAGCCTATGTGAGAAGTCGTATTGTGGAAATTTCTGAAAAAGAAGAGTGTGAAGAGGTTGAATTAGGAAAGATTTGTGAGATAAAATATGGAACACGAATTACCAAAAAAGAAAGCAAAGGAGGTGATATTCCAGTATATGGTGGTGGAGACATTACATTTTATACTGATAAACCAAACAGAGAAAAAAATACATTAATTGTATCAAGATTTGGTGTATCAGAAAAATGTGTTAGAATAATTAGAAATGATTTTTATCTTCATGATAATGGCTTAAGTTTAAATACTATTGATAAGACTATTCAATCTTATATAAATTATATAATGATTTCAACAGAAATTCAACAGTTTATTTATCAAAAATGTGTAAATAAAAGTATTCAAGGAGCATTAAATATGGATAATTTTAAAAATATAAAAATAAAACTTCCCAAGAATCGAGATCTTATCAAAGCTCTTGAACCTACTTTTGCAGAAATTGAAGCTCTTCAAAGTGATGTAAAGCGTGCCGAAGCGCAATACAAAGCGTATATCCAAGAGCTCTCTAAAGATGCGATTCTTGGAGAAGAAGAGAGTAAAGTAGAAGTTCAAGTACCTCTTACAAAAGAGATTTTGGAGAAGCAAGAGGGAAAGAAGAAGAAGAGTACCAAGAGTGATACCTCTTCTTCGATTTCATCAAAATCCTCAAAGAGTATCAAATCTTCTGAAAGTATTGGTCTTCCATGTGGATTTATCAAAAAAGATGGTTGCCCTTGTACGACAAAAGGAAAGAGTGAGTATAATGGCCGATGTGGAACTCACAAGAATAAGTAATGGATGTATTGTAAAAAATAAATGTAATTGTAAATATATTCTAAATAAAATTTTAAATAAAATTTTAAATAAAATTTAAAAATAACTCTTTTATCTTACAAAACGTCTTCTATTTGAATCAAGTAGTAAAGCGTTAATACTTGTAAAATCAATATAAAGCAATTCCGGGTGTGTTGGTAATTCTTCATATACTTTACACTTCTCATAATATTCAACTGAATTTTGTATATTCATTTTTTTACAAAATTGTACCCACTCCTCTTTATTTTGAAGATACTTCGATGTATCGATTCCCATAAAGTCATACCAACCTCTCCACACTCCATGTTCCATAAAGTACTTTTCCGGATCTTCTACATACTCTATATGTGCGTCTCGTTTTGCGTGATAATCACTAATCGAATTTACATTCAATTCACGATTGATGGCTCGAACCATTTGATATTCATCCTCTTCAGGTGTCGATTTGGAAGGTAGCGCCTTACTATGACGCAATCGCATCTTGAATGTATTCAACTTATCTTCGCAATTATCACTTAACGAAATATGAATGTAATCACGTGATTTGGGCTCTTTTCCTGGATTCGGTGTAGGCACATTTAATTTGAAAACCCCTATCTTCTGTTCGATCGCTTCATCTTGATTTCGCATTTCATAAATAATCTTTCGACACTTTTCAAATGAATTCTTTCCTAACATATGAAGATCCTTATCATCAATATAAGGTAAGATCATATAAGCCTTCTTCTCCGGATAATTGCGATCCATACGATTGGGACGTAGTGCGGATTGAACAATACGAATTTCAGAGCTCATATTCTCCGCAAAGGTCACTCCATTCAATCGCGGTAAGTCAAAACCTTCTCCAAAGATATATACGGATGAAATAATCCCACACTTTGCCTTTGAAAATTTACATATTTCGCATTCGCAATTACCACGCTCTTTTCGACAATCCAAAGATACATGGCTTTTTCGTGAATGTAAATCATTGATATACAATTTATCCAATTCATCAAATCCACAATTGATGTTGATAACTCCCTTCTCCATAATCATATGGATATAATCATTTACAATCCGAGCATTTGTCGTACTATTACAATAAATGAGTATATGGGTTAAATCATCATACTTCTCCATTGCCTTGAGTGTCATATATGCGGAAATAAATAACTCTTTATTGGAGACGTGAATATCTAAATCACGAATAATCAAATCGACCTCATCTTCGCTATTGTAAAGAACGTTTAAGTAGTAATCCGTAATCTTCTTATTTTCAATTCCCCACGAAATACTCTTCTTGTCGATCACTGCTCCAAAGTGTCGCTCATCATCCATGGAGTAAATGATTTGATCTGCCTCTTCTTTCTCCTCTAAACTCTTGGGAGTGGCACTCATATATAAGGCATAATTGCTTTGAATATTATGGAAAGCATTGTATCTTTGATAGATCTTATCACTTCCACTTCGAACGGTTGCTAAATGATGAGCTTCGTCTCCAATCTTGAAATCAAAACGCATTTTTGGATGAGCCAGAAGATAGCATGAACGATAGGTTGTGATAAAGAAGAGTACTGCCTCTTCTCTTCTATTATCTAATTTTCGAATGATCTCTCTTTGAATCCAATGAGAATAAACATCACTTTCTGAATCACTTGGATCACTCTCTTTCAAAATCGACTTTTTGAAAGAGAGTTTATCACTTCCTCCAATGTAATAAATATTACGATTTCCAGGAAAGACACGCAAAATCTCTTTCTTCATCTGTTTTTGTAAATAAATACTTGGCACACCGATCACAACACTCTTGAATCCCATCTTCTGTGATATCATCAGTGATAATAACGCTTTTCCCAAGCCACAAGCCCAACGAATTTGACCAATACGATGTTCTTGATAGTACTCTTCAATCTTTTCTAAAACTACTTCTTGATGAGGAAGTGGTGATAGAAGAGAATGAGAAGATCCTTCTTTTTCGGAACTCGAATTGGATTCTCTTCCTGATTCTGAACTTTTTTGAGAAAGAGAGCTTGTCGAATCACTAAGTTCACTCTCTTCTTCATACTTTTTATAATTCAAAGCATCTAACTCCTCTTTGGATAAGATACGATATTCAATATGTTTCATATCTAATTCATTTTGAATGATAGGAAGAATGGATGTATCAAAAAATTCCGTTCCAGCGCCAAAGTATCGATGATACCCCTTCTCCTTAAAGATGTGCTGTAAATACTTCTCCACCTTCTTTGCTTTTTTATTCAATATTTCAATTACCATGATAAAAGAACCAGGTTCTACTTCACATGTGCGATACGCAACCGCGCGATTTAAGATGATCTTCGTAGAGCCCATCTTATATACATCATACATCTCACAATGATAGGAGCGATGATCTCGCAAATAAAGATAACCTTTCAACTTTACCGGCTCCTCATTTGAGGAGTTGAAAGTTGTAGCGGAAGTCTTCATCTTTTATTTTTTAAAACCTCTTCTAAAGATAATTCCTCTATATCCATTTTTAAATCACTTTTTTTATTTTGTTAATAAATTATTATTTTTTAACAAATTTTATATATTTTTTATTTTTACATATTTTCGAGCTTTGTTTCAATCGCACTTAATCGTGAATCCATCTCTTTCAAGCCGTTAATCAAGAGACTGACAATCTCCGAATACCGTACCGTCATCGGGCATTCCGGATTTGCTGGTAAATCGACGACTTCCGGTAAAACGCTATACACCTCTTGAGCGATCACACCGACTTTCCGAGAAGAACCTTCAGGGTCAGTTAAGTAGTTGTAATAGACACCCCGGATTTCACGAATCTTCTCTAAAGCTCCATAGATTTCAGAAATATTCTTCTTAAAGCGACGATCCGACGGTGAGCTCCAGTTTTGAGAATTCCCTGATACGAGTTTCGTACCGTATGTGCCGTCGTAAATATATAAATCATTCGTTCCATCATTCTTATATCCCATTCGCCATACATAATTATCTTTTCGAACAAGAGCGATTGCCGACGTCGCATCCGCATCCGCCGTCGTCACCGTAAGAATACCATACTTATTGGTATCATAATTGTTATTAATACCGATATGTACGTTACCATCCACGCGAAGTCGATGGTCACTGGTTGGATAACCACCAATCCAAACATTTCCATAAATATTCGCATTACCACCATTGATATTTCCACCATTTACATTTGCGCTGATGAACGCATTTACACCAAAGAGATTATCGGAAGCAATAAGGTTGGCACCATTCACATTTCCGTTGATTTGTGCAGCATCTGCTTTAAGTGTATAACCCGTGTAATCACCGACTCCCACCGAGTGTAGGTTATACACGCCGCTATTACCGTCACTTAAAATCCAATTTCCCGCACTATCGAGTTTGAGTGACGCCGCAATCGAGCCATTATTCTCAATCTCAATTCCGGAACCATTGAATGTGGTTCCATCTTTATTCAGTGTAAGTGTTGGGTCAGTGATCTGTGTAATATTGGAGTTGATATAGGTGACATTTCCTCCAATATTGATGTTATCCCCGGGGCCACCGATATAAATATTCTGATTCGGACTATTGGGGCTTCCAATATAAATATTTCCCATTCCCACTTGTCCTCCAAAAGTGATGTTATTGGACGAATCACGGGTTAAGAAAGAGCCAATATTGCTGCTATTGACATAGGTCACGTCAATTTGAGAAACGTCATTGATTAAATAATTATTCATCGTCAAGTTTCCACTGAATCGACCGGAGCCATTGACATCCAACGAGTATTGAGGATTTGATGTATTAATACCTACGCGATTGGTGTCGGCATTGGTATAGATGAGATTGGTATTGACAAAGATATTTTCCGCAATATTGGCATCACCATTCACGTCAAGAGTATATTGAGGATTATTATTGTAAATACCAACGCGGTTGGCATCTGAATCCACATACAGTGTATAACTATCAATGAAGACGTTACCATTGAGATATGTATTTCCGGAGACGGAGAGGAGACCTACAACATTCGCATTGGTAAGTTGAATGGTTCCGGTGGTGAGTATATTGGCTGTAATGAGGGTTCCGATAATGTTTGCTTCACCATCTACGCGAAGTCCGTTGAGTACGTTGATATTGACAGATGATATATTTTCGGTGTTATAAATATTGACAGTGAAGAGGTTTCCCTCTACATAGGTATTTCCGTTGAAGTAGGCGACTTTATCGATATAAATATTGTCACTTTGAAGATTACCGTAATTAATCACATTTCCTGAGTAAATATTGGATTGGAAGTAAGCATCTCCATATACAACAATATCAGCATTCGCTTGGAAACCATTTGTATATAAATCAGTTTCAACGACAAGATCCGAAGTAAAACGAGCGGTTCCATTCACGTCTAATGAGTACAATGGATTGGATGTACTGATACCTACACGATTGGTAGCCGCATCTGTATAGATTACATTATTATTTACGCGAAGATTTCCCGCAATATTGGCATCGCCATTCACGTCGAGAGTGTATTGAGGATTATTATTGTAAATACCGACGCGATTGGCATCCGCATCCACATACAATGTGTAACTATCAATGAAAACATTTCCGTATAAGTAGGTATTTCCCGAAACGTTCAACAAACCCGTTATATTGGCATTTTTGGTTTGAATCGTTCCAGTAGTGAGTATATTTGCCGTAATCAATGTTCCTTTCACGTTTGCCTCGCCATCGACGCGAAGACCATCGAGTACATTGATATTGACGGAGGTAAGATTGGCACTATTATAAATATTGACACTGAAGAGGTTTCCTTCGATATATGCATTCCCATTGAAGTACGCGATCTTATCGACATAAATATTATCGCTCTCGAGATTACCGTAATTAATCACATTTCCTGAGTAAATATTGGCTTCGAAGTATGCGTCCCCATGGGCGACGATAAGATCATTAATTTCCAAATTTGCGGTGACAATATCAAATTGGTTATTAATATTGGAGGTTTGAAGATTACCTGGAAGTGATAAACTATTTACATTGAGCGACCCATTGACTGTAATATTGGAAGTGATTAAATTAGAGCTATTGATAATGTTGGAGGTGTATAGATTTCCAATGGCATATGTATCTTTTTGGATCACCAAATTCCCAAATACATTTGCATTACTAAGTACTAATAGGTTCCCAATAATATTTGCATTACTTTGGACGAAGAGATTCCCAATCACATTGGCACTTCGCGATATATAAAGATTACCTGTAATATTTGCGTTCCCATTCATGTAGGTCGTCCCATTGATATCGAGAGTATATTGAGGACTATTATTGTAAATACCTACGCGATTGGCATTGGAATCCACGTAAAGGGTGTAATTATCGGCAATCAGGTTACCATTGAGGAAGGTATTTCCGGAGACGGAAAGGAGCCCGGTAACATTGGCATTGGTGGTTTGGATTGTTCCAGTGGTTAATACATTGGAGGTGATGAGTGTTCCCTTCACGTTGGCCTCACCATCGACGCGAAGGCGATCTAATACATTTACATTGACGGAGGAGATGTTGGCACTATTATAGATATTGACGGTGAAGAGGTTTCCTTCCATGTAAGTGTTACCGTTGATATAGGCGGTCTTATCGATATAAATATTATCGGAGTAAATATTCTCGTAATTGATAATGTTGGAAGAGTAAATATTTCCGGAAAAGTAGGCATCACCACTGGATAGGAAGATATCATATACTTGAAGATTTTGGGTATAAATATCGAGCGCGTTATTAATATTTCCGTAAGTATCTAAGTTTCCATAAATATTGACATCATTTACATTAATAATATTGGCATAGAGAACATTGGGTAAATCGATATTACCATAAATAGTAAGATTTCCTCGAATAAATATGTTATTAACATCGAAATAATCAGTAACATTTCCGCGAAGAGCGTTAAAACCGGCAATATTGACTTGTAGCCAATCGGGATAAACGATGGTATTACCGATGGTAAGAATATTTGCGTACAAGTTTCCGGTTAAGAGATTACCGGCAATATTCGCATTTTGTGTGACTAAATTGACAAGATTGGCTTCGAGACATTCGGCGCGAAGATTGCGATATACATTTAAATTGGCTACATCCAGATTTCCGCTCACATTACCTGAAACATAATTGATAATATTGGCGGTAACATTGCTTTGTAAGAAGGATTGGCCGCGCACGGTGAAGTTACCACTTACATTTCCCGAAGCATAATTAATCACATTGGCGTTGATATCTTTATTAAAGTAAGCCACATTGGCGACATTTAAGTTGGATGTATTGGTAAAGTTCGCTACATTGATATTATTTGTAATATTGATACTATTTCCGACATTACCATTTTGATAATTGATGACGTTTGCCAGAATTTCGTGATTGGATTTAAGAAGATTTCCAACAGTTAAGTTTCCGACATACAAATTGCCATATACATTGCCACTTTGATAATTGATGACATTACCAAGTGTGATTCGGTCAAGATAAGTGTCACGGAAAACATGGAAGTCGCGATATACATTACCATCATTGTAATTAATGATATTACCTAAAACATCATATTTAAAGATGGATTGATAATCAACGATGAGATTCCCTAATTCAGCAATGTTTGTGACAGTGGACTGTTCGGAGTAGGTAATATTGGAGTAGGTATCATTAAAGATGGAGAAGCCATATACTTGAAGATTCCCAACTGTAAAGTCGCCACTCACATTACCATTCTTAAAGTTGATAATATTTGCATTTGTATCTTTTCCAACAAAGAGTTGATCGGAAGCAAAGATATTTCCGGCGCTCAAATTTCCCGCAATATTTGCCACTACTACCACAATACCATTACCTGAAATACCATCTAATCTTATATTTCCCAATACTGCCATATTTCCCACTGTTAAATTACCATATACATTACCATTATTGAAATTGACAACATTGGCTCGGGTTACATTTCCTACCATTAGATCAATACCTACTACCAAATTTCCAGTTATATTACCATTTCCATAATTAATCACATTTGCAGTGATATCGCGGTCAAATCGGGAAACGCCATAATTGCGAAGATTTCCAGTTGTAAGATTGCCATAAATATTACCTGATACATAATTAACAACATTTGCGTTTAAATCAAGGCCAATATTGGCATATCCATAAATATTTGCATTTCCAATATTCAGATTTCCATATACATTACCGTTATGATAATTGACAACATTTGCGGTTGTTACATTTCCGACACGAAGGTCAATTCCCACGCTTAAATTTCCGGTTACATTACCATTCCCATAATTAATTACATTTGCGGTCATATCACGAGCAAAACGAGAAGATCCTCCTACATCCAAATTTCCGCTAATATTACCACGAACATAGTTGATGGTATTGGCGGTTAAATCAGACCCAATATTTGCCGCGCGTTGAATATTAATATTTCCAACCGTTAAATTTCCATATACATTTCCGCTATTATAATTGATAATATTACCAAATGTAATACCATTAATATTAGCATTTCCTACGATCAAGTTTCCACTAATATTACCGCGATTGTAATTGACAATATTGGCGGTGGTAATTCGTCCAATGGAGAAGTCGGTGGTTACATTACCATTGCCAAAGTTGATAACATTGGCGGTCACGTCGCGATTGAATCGGGAAACATTGGCAACAGTCAAGTTTCCGACGGAAAGATTTCCAACAATATTACCGCGATTATAATTGATAACATTACCATTCATTTGGATATTCGATTGGAGTAAATTTCCAACAATCGCATTTCCCATATATACATTTCCGCTCACATTACCATTTTGATAGTTAATCACATTACCAAGTGTGATTCGGTCGAGGTAGGTATCACGATAAACGTGGAAGTCGCGATATACATTACCATCATTGTAATTGATAATATTTGCTAATAAGTCGTACTTCATAACAGTTTGATAATCAACGATAAGATTTCCGAGTTGTGCTACATCGGTGACGGTGGTCTGTTCCGAGTAAGTAATATTGGAGTAGGTATCATTAAAGACGGAGACACCATATACTTGGAGATTTCCGGCAGTGAAGTCACCGCTTACATTACCATTTTGGAAGTCGATGACATTTGCGCGTGTGTGGGCTTCTACTTCTAAATTTCCGTCCATGAATAAGTTGTGTGCATTCACATTGCCGTAAATATTACCATTATTATAATTGAGTACATTGGCATCTGTCTTTTGGGCGAGTTGTACGTCCTTTAGTACGGCAAAGTTGGTACCGACAAAGGTATAAATATCTTTCAGTGTATCGGGGTTAAAGGAGGTACTAAAGCCACTTAAGATGAATTGAACCAAGTAGTCCAAGTTGAAAGCAGAGAGTTTATAATCATAAGCAATTAAACAACCAAGTGAGAAGTTTGCTGCTTTATTATCACTATTGGTCGCAATAAAGTTGCGATTTGTGCTAAAAGGTGTATAATCATAATTAAGCTTTCCTGTGGCGACTAAGTAGTCGGGCCCGAAGCCATTTAAGTAAAAGTTGATGTCATCTTCTACTTGGTACCCCATTTGAATGGTTACCAAATACCATTGGTTAATGACAAAACCACTATAGCGGATCTTATCACCGAAACCAGAAGCACTAATGGAGAACTCTACATCAGTATAGCTGATATTACTGGTAGGATAACGGGTAAGAGTGATACCCACGCTATCATCGATACTGGGAATCGAGAATTGGGCGATCCGTTCGAAGTCAGAAGACATCACTTTATTGAAGGAGAAGAGGACACACATGGTAAAACCGCGTTCGCCTTCATTAAAGAGACCTTTGTACTCACCAATGCGGAAGCTGAGGGATTCGTCTGTAGGCCAGTACATATAAACATTCTTGGCGGTAGCGGTTTGATACAAGAATTGAACGTAGGATGTGTTGAGGAAGCCGCCGGTGGCGTAGAATTGAGGGCGATTGGCGGTGACGGGTTGGACGTATCCATCCCATACGGCAACTTTATTCAGAGATGATAAGTTCAAGTGCTTGGCTTGGACGTTGACGACAGGATCATATGGAATAGGGACTTGTTGATAGATAATATCTCCATAATCGGCAATGGCAACAGTGAATGGAGTGCCATCTTTCATTAAAATATCGCCTTCCATAATGAGATTTTGTGTTACTGTTAAATTTCCTACTTCAACGTTATTAAGGTCGACCATAGGACCGGTGTCTCCTGTATAACCCGTAAAGCCGGTATATCCCGTATATCCCGTGTAACCCGTATAACCTGTCGCACC
>VFQS010000839.1_pt1 | contig 30915 bp, 30 predicted proteins | sample 3512361 | NCBI WGS metagenome assembly VFQS01 (sample SAMN10412375, study PRJNA504923) | tailings metagenome | isolation source: Relicate 1 Philex TSF3 active mining | place: Philippines
CGGCCATCAATTTTGCCCATTTTTCAATAGCGCCACCTTCAATTTCGACTGTTTCGCCACAGCTTTTACAGACCAAGTGGTGATGATGAGCTTCACCGCAGAGGCGATAAATGGCTTCACCATCATCGCGGCGCAATACATCAACAATTTTGTCATTCACCAGACTTTGCAGAGAGCGATACACAGTAGTTAAGCCAATGCTCTCGCCCTCACGTTGCATAAGACGATATACCTCTTGCGCACTAGCAAAACCGCCAGCACGTTCTAAAGTACTTAAGACACGAGAATTAGATCGAGACATTATTCGGTATGAGCTTCCTCTTCGTGGTGCTCTTCGTGAATTGCTGTATCAGATTCATGGCTGTGAGCATCACCGCTGTGTAGATAGCTCACTAGCCCCCACATCACAAGTACGCCGAAAATTGTTGCTAAGATAGTCAAACGAGAAGAATGAAGTGAATGCGCTTCGGGAAGAATATGTGAAGTCGCAAGATAGATAACAATTCCTGAAAAGCCCGCCAAATAAATTGCGATCAAGTTATCACCGAGCACAAGTGTTGTTCCAAGAGCAGCTCCGCTTATGCGAGCGACTGCATCAACTCCAAGCAGCCACACACCTTTCTTGCCCCACTTACCACTTTTGATGAGGAATGACACAGTATTAAGACCATCGCTAAACGCGTGAACGAGTAATGCGATAAAGACTGCTATACCTAAATCTGAACTGACCTTAAATGCCACACCAAGAGCCAGACCATCGAGGAATACATGCCCTCCCATTGCAAGAGCGCCGAGAGATCCAGCAACGCTTGATGAGTGTTTGTGATCGTGTCCGTAATCAGATTCGGCAGGTTCATGCGAACCAAAGAGTTGCTCATAAAAGTGTAAGAGTAAGAATCCAGCAACAAGTGCAACTGAAACAGCTGGGGCGTGGAAAATTTCCTGAGTGCCTAGTTCAAAGACTTCAGGAAGAAGATCAAAGGCGACCAATCCAAGAAGTAGACCTGCAGAGAGGCCAAGAACTAAGTGGAGGCGATCCTTTGATTTAATTGCAAGGAATCCGCCCGCAGTTGTCGCGAGGGCAGTGATTGCGGCGAGGACTATTGCTGTATTCATGAAAGAAAGGTAGCAGAAATGAAAATGATTTTCATTTCCATACCCCCGCCCCCTAGGCTGGCGCCATGCTCGCAATTGCTCGATTCCAGGTTCAACTCAAGGATGCGGTGGATTTTCGCGCTGAACTTGAGGCGGTCAAGGCGGTGTTGGCACAGGCTCCTGGATTTAAATCGGGCCTTGTCGGTCAAAATCTAGATGAACCTACTCTCTGGGTGCTGACCACCGAGTGGGAAAACGTTGGTTCTTATCGCAGAGCTTTGAGTTCTACACGTGCAAAGTTAGAAGCGATTCCTGTACTTGCTCGCGCAATCGATGAGCCAGGCGCATACGAGTAAACTTTGCCGATGTGAGCAACGCCCGTTGCTCTTCGCCGACAGCCAGCCGGATGGAGCAATCAGATGGCCGTAGATCGTTTAGAAAATATCGTCTCGCTTTCAAAGCGTCGTGGATTTGTATTTCCCTCCTCAGAAATTTATGGAGGCCTGCGCGCATCCTGGGATTACGGTCCCCTTGGAGTTGAACTCAAGAACAACGTTAAGCGCCAGTGGTGGAAGTCCATGGTCATGGGTCGCGAAGATATTGTCGGTATCGACTCATCTGTCATTTTGGCGCGTGAAGTCTGGGAAGCATCAGGTCACGTTGCTACCTTTAGTGATCCGCTGACCGAATGTACTGCTTGCCATAAGCGTTACCGCGCCGACCATTTAGAAGAGGCTTACGAAGCAAAGCATGGCAAGAAATTGTCATCACTTGCTGACATGAACTGTCCTTCCTGCGGTAACAAAGGGCAATTCACAACACCAAAGCAATTCTCTGGATTGCTCAAGACTTTCCTTGGACCAGTCGAAGATGAATCAGGGCTTGCGTATCTGCGCCCAGAAACAGCACAAGGAATCTTTATTAATTTTGATCAAGTTCTTACAACATCGCGTAAGAAGCCTCCTTTTGGAATCGGGCAAATTGGTAAGTCTTTCCGTAACGAAATTACGCCTGGAAACTTCATTTTCCGAACCCGTGAGTTTGAGCAGATGGAGATGGAGTTCTTTGTCGTGCCGGGCACAGATGAAGAGTGGCATCAATACTGGATCGATACTCGACTCGCTTGGTATAAAGATTTAGGAATCAATCCAGATCGACTTCGCATTTACGATCATCCAAAAGAGAAACTCTCACACTATTCCAAGCGCACTGCTGATATTGAATATAAATTTGAATTTGCAGGTACTGAATGGGGCGAACTTGAAGGTATCGCCAATCGCACTGATTTTGACCTCAAAGCTCACTCCGCTGCTTCGGGCAAAGACCTTTCCTACTTCGATCAAGAGAAGAACGAGCGTTGGACTCCATATGTCATCGAACCAGCGGCTGGTGTAGACCGTTGCACCCTTACCTTCATGATGGATGCATTTACTGAAGATGAAGCGCCAAATGCCAAGGGCGAGATGGAAAAACGCGCTGTGATGAAACTTGACCATCGCCTGGCTCCAGTAAAGGCCGCGGTATTACCACTTTCGCGAAATGCAGATTTGTCACCAAAGGCGCGTGATCTAGCGGCACAACTTCGCAAAAATTGGAATATTGATTTCGATGATTCTGGAGCAATTGGCCGTCGCTATCGTCGCCAAGATGAAATCGGAACGCCATTCTGTATCACCGTCGACTTTGAATCTTTGGAAGATCAAGCAGTCACTATTCGCGATCGCGACACCATGGCGCAAGAGCGAATCTCACTTGATCAAGTAGAGGCATGGTTAGCACCACGACTACTCGGCTGCTAGAGCCGCTCTCGCTCCCTCTAAAAGATGGAGTCCACTTAGTAGACCCACCAGTTGTGCTTGCCCCGATGGCTGGCATCACCAATGCTGCTTTTCGCATGCTCTGCCGTGAGCAAGGTGCAGGTCTTTTTGTTTCAGAGATGGTGACAGCACGCGCACTCTTGGAGCGAATCCCAGAAACCTTGCGCATGATCGAACCAGGTGCTGGTGAATGGCCACGCTCTGTGCAGTTATATAGCGTGGATCCGCATCATATGGGTGAGGCGGTCAAAATGATTGGCCGTGAAAATTTGGCTGATCACATCGACATGAATTTTGGATGTCCAGTTCCCAAGGTAACGCGCAAGGGCGGAGGTGCAGCGCTACCTTTTAAGCGCAATTTATTCCGCGAAATTGTGAAAGCGGCAGTAGAAAACGCGAAACCGTATGGCATTCCGGTGACAGTAAAAATGCGTATTGGAATTGATACTGATCATCACACCTACCTAGAAGCTGCTCAATCAGCTGCTGAATTGGGTGTTGCCTGGGTTGCGTTACATGCTCGCACAGCGCAGCAGATGTACGAAGGACAAGCAGATTGGTCTGCGATTAAAAATTTAGTTGAACATTTGAAGCCGACAGGCGTTCCAGTTTTAGGAAATGGCGATATCTGGTCTGGCGCGGATGGTGCGCGGATGGTGCGCGAAACTGGGTGCGCCGGTGTTGTCGTGGGTCGCGGTTGCCTGGGAAGGCCTTGGCTCTTTGCAGATTTAGTAGAAATTTTTAGCGGCGGTGATAAGAAGGTATTACCAACTTTGCGTCAAGTCAGCGATGTCATGTATCGACATGGTGAATTGATTGTTGCTTACTTTGAATCTGAGGATCGCGGCTGCCGTGATTTGCGTAAACATATGGCGTGGTACCTCAAAGGTTTTAGAGTGCCATCTGAATTACGACGCCAATTTGGAATGGTCTCTTCGCTACGTGAATTGCGCACCTTGCTCGACCAATTAGATGACCAGCCTTATCCCGTTGAAGTTGCGGAAAAACCACGTGGCCGAACGAGTAGCGGACGCCCTCCAACGCTTCCAGATGGTTGGCTCAACGACCCAGACGAAATGATTTATCTCGATGCCGAAGATATGTTCTCGGGTGGCTAATGTTTAAGTTAATCCGTCGCGCTATTTCGCTCTTGCTTGCCATCGTCATCATCGTTCCTGGATACGCAGTCTTTATGACGTGGAAAGGTGCGCATCATCCACCTTTTCGAAACTCAGCTGACGTCATCGTTGTACCCGGAGCAGCACAGCTCAACGGTGCACCGGGAGAAGTCCTTTTAGCGCGGTTAGAAGAGGCTAAACAAATACGCGATAAAGGTTATGCCCCTCTCATTATTACAGTTGGAGCTGGTGCACCAGGAGATCGCACGACTGAGGCGGCAGCTGGTAAGTACTGGCTATCGCGACATGGGGTACCAAAAAATAAGATAATTGCACTGGCAGTTGGTCGAGATACCTTTACTCAAACCAAGGCATATATCGCTGAAATGAAAAAGCGAAATATCTATAACGTCATTATTGCAACGGATGCATATCACTGTGGCAGAGCGATGAAAATGGCAAATGATTTGGGTGCAATTGCCACATGTTCTCCGGCAAAAACTGGGCCGAATACGCTCGAAAAATCACGTACTCGATATTTGATTCGTGAATCTGGCGCTTACTTGGCATACATCACCCTGGGTCGACGGGGAATTCATATCAGCGATCATCTGACCAATAGTGGGCTTGTAAGGTATGTGTATGACCGAGTTAGTTAACGGCTATAGCGCACTTGATCAAGAGCGCTTCCTCGACGAACCGGCAAAGCGACCTGGGCGCACTGAATATGTTCGTGATCGCGCCAGAGTGATTCATTCAGCTGCGCTACGCCGCCTTGCTGCCAAAACTCAAGTTGCTGTTCCCTGGGAGAATGATTTTCAACGCACTCGTCTCTCTCATTCGCTCGAATGTGCGCAGATTGGTCGCGAACTGGGCGAATCACTTGGCGCCGATCCTGACCTATTAGAAACAGCTTGTCTTTCGCATGATTTGGGGCATCCACCTTTTGGACACAATGGTGAAGAAGCACTCGCAGTTGTCGCACAACCATGTGGTGGTTTTGAAGGCAATGCGCAATCATTTCGACTACTTACTCGCATCGAAGCAAAGAGCGTTGATGCGAATGGAAAAAGTGTTGGACTCAATTTAACGAGAGCATCTCTTGATGCAGCGACAAAATATCCATGGGCAAGTTCAGAAAATCCGCGCAAATTTGGGGTTTACGATGATGACCTCGAAATTTTTCACTGGATGAGAGCAGGAGCCCCAGCCGGACGCAAATGTATTGAAGCTCAAATCATGGATTGGTCAGATGACTGTGCATATTCAGTGCACGATTTAGAGGATGCAATTTTTGCCGGTCAGATATCGGTGAAGAAATTTGATACTGATTTTGATGTGCTGTACTCCGAGATGACTTCCACGTATAAGAGTGATGCAACAAAAGAAGAGGCCGCCGCCGCGCTGACGCGCCTGCAGCAACTATCTTGTTGGCCAGTAAATTTTGACCGTACACATAAAGCACTCGCTCGACTGAAAGACTCTACCTCTCAATTAATTGGCCGTTTTGTTTTGGCAGCAGAAGTTGAAACTCGTCGGGTTCATGGAGACGGACCGCTCACTCGTTACAACGCCAGCTTAGAGATTCCCCGCGACCAGCAGATTGAAGTTGATTTCTTAAAGGCAGTTGCTGGGCATTACCTCATCAGCGCAGCTGCTTCCCAAGAGCGATACGCCAAACAACAGACTGTCATTCACGAACTTGTCGAGATGCTCTTTAGCGCGGCTCCAGCCGAGCTCGATCCAATCTTTGAAGATGATTGGAAGCGCGCCACAACTGAATCTGAAAAGTTACGCATCGTCATCGACCAGATTGCCAGCCTGACTGACCCTGGCGCATATGCGCTCCATGCCTACCTTTCAAAGCGTCGCTAAGGTAGGAACATGAGCGGTCGCATAAAGGCAGATGACATCGTCTATGTGCGAGAGCATGCTCATATCGATGATGTTGTGACTGCCGCGGGAGTCGCACTGAAAAGCGCGGGCGGGGGACAGAAGAAGGGGCTCTGCCCATTTCACGATGAAAAATCTCCCTCATTTCATGTCACTCCTGCAAAAAATTACTATCACTGTTTTGGTTGCGGAGCTGGTGGCGACGTTATCGATTTTATGATGAAGACGGATCATTTGAGTTTTACTGAAACTATCGAACGGTTAGCTGCACAGATCGGTTACACCTTACGATACGAAGAAGGTGGGCCAGCGCAACCAACTTCCAAACGTTCTCGGTTATATGCGGCGAATCTAGAAGCGGCAAAGTTTTATCGCAATTTACTCAATACCTCACCCGATGCTGCGAACGCACGGGAGTTACTGACCAAAAGAGGGTTCGATAAAACTGCCTGTGACACATTTGCAGTCGGATATGCACCAAACGCTTGGGATGGCCTTACCAAGCATCTACGTGCTGCCGGATTTACCATCGAAGAGTTGGAAGAAGCTGGTCTCTCAAAGTTGGGCGACCGCGGTCCTATCGATAAATTTCGCAATCGAATTATGTGGCCAATCAAAGATATTTCTGGCGATGTTGTTGGATTTGGTGCCAGGAAGCTTGCGAGCGATGAAGAAGATCAGGGACCGAAGTATTTAAATACATCTGAGACGCCAATTTATAAGAAATCTCAGGTGCTCTATGGTCTTGATATGGCAAAAAAGGATATTGCCAAGAATCGCCAGGTTGTCGTTGTTGAAGGTTATACCGATGTGATGGCTTGTCACTTGGCAGGAATTACGACTGCAGTTGCCACTTGCGGTACCGCTTTTGGTGATGACCATATCCGCATCATTCGTAGACTGCTTATGGATGCAGATGCCTTTCGAGGTGAAGTGATCTTTACCTTCGATGGAGATGCAGCTGGTCAAAAAGCCGCCATGAAAGCATTTGGTGATGACCAAAAGTTTGTTACCCAGACCTTTGTCGCGGTAGAACCAGATGGGTTAGATCCATGTGACTTGAGGCAAGAGAAAGGCGATTTAGCTCTTCGAGATCTCATCGCAAAGCGGGTACCACTCTTTGAATTTGCAATCAGGACTGAACTGAAAAAGCATAATTTAGATACAGCTGAAGGCCGCGTTAATGCTCTCAACACCTGCGCGCCTTTGGTTGCTGCTATTAGAGATAAGTCCTTAAGACCGGAATACATTAAATCTTTATCTGGCTGGCTTGGTACTGAAATTGAGGTTGTCACCGCCGCGGTTAATGCGGCGCTGAAGAAAATTGCAAATCCACAAACAACTACTGCATCTACTGCGGAAGATTCCTCATGGCGTCCAAATCCAACTGAGCCTACCTTGATGCTCGAACGCGAAGTTTTAAAGGCAAAGTTGCAGATGCCTGGGCTTTTGACAGATTGGAAAGATATTGAAGTTGACGCCTTTACTCATCCTGCTTATCGCGAACTTCGACGCATCATCGATTCCTTTGGCAGCCACACTATTCAACTTGAGAATATTTCGGATGAAAAGATGCGCCAGCTCTTTACTGAACTTACAGTAGAGCCGGTACGCACTGACGGAGCTGTCTCGGAAAGATATGTCGCCAGTATCGTGGCGCGGCTTCGTGAAGTATTAGTAAGTCGCAAAATTGCCGATTTAAAATCGAGCTTGCAACGTTTAAATCCAGTTGAAAATCCAGATCAATACAATGAAGCCTTCGCGCAATTGGTTGCCCTCGAAACGCAGAAACGTGGCCTTCATGAACTTGCAATTGGCTCACTCTGATGCCTCTTCGTATCGCTGATTTTGGCAAGGATTAGCCCCTGCGGTAGAGTTCGGCTCTCATTCCCTGATAGCTCAACGGCAGAGCAGTCGACTGTTAATCGACAGGTTCTTGGTTCGAATCCAAGTCAGGGAGCCACCCGAAGGAAAAAGCCCAAGGCTTAAGCCTTCTCTTACCCTTCCAACAGGAAAAACTCAGAAAAGTTAGGCATTATCTGAATTATGAAAATCTCATTTTCTCGAACCGGTAAATTCGTGGCAGCGTTTGTTGCAGGAGCTGCCGTTGCAGGGTCTATCGCAACCGCCGCAATCACCCAACCCACAGGTTCGGTAAAGGCCTGTGCCGATAACCGCACCGGAGCGCTCTTCATTTCGAGTAACGGGACCTGTTCCAGCGGTCGCACTCTGATTGAAATTGGCGGAAATGGGATGAATACAAAGACCATTTCTTCCCTTGTGACACCTTCAGTTGTTTCGATTGCAGTTTCGACCTCAAGCGGAAGTGGATCCGGTTCCGGATCTGTGTACAAATCAAGTTCTGGTTCAAGTTACATCATTACCAACAATCACGTAATCGAATCTGCGGCATCATCCGGCACAATCAGAGTAGAACTCACTAATGGAGATCAGTTCACAGCAAAGATTGTCGGACGCGATCCAGGGTATGACTTAGCTGTACTCCAAGTACAGAAAGGAAATCTTCCAGAGATTGCTCTTGGCGATTCCTCAAAGGTAAGCGTTGGTGACCCGGTACTTGCAATTGGTTCACCTTTGGGATTGGCTAGCACAGTTACAAGTGGAATTATCTCTGCCCTTAATCGCCCAGTTTCAACTGGTACCGTCGATGCTCAGTCTTACGTTAATGCCATTCAAACTGATGCTGCGATTAACCCTGGCAATTCAGGCGGAGCGCTCGTTGATGCGCAAGGTCGCATTATTGGAGTTAACTCAGCAATTGCCACTCTTTCATCGGGTGGAGTAGGTGGAAACATAGGTTTGGGATTTTCAATCCCTATCAATGAGGCAAAGCGTGTCATCGACGAAATTATTGCCACCGGAAAGTCAACGCGACCAGTCCTAGGCGTCTTCTTTGACAATACCTTTACCGGTGTTGGAGCCCGCATTGCTCGATTGAGCCCTAATGAAGGCGCTGAGAAAGCAGGAATTCCCGTGGGTGCAGTGATCAAGAGCATCGATGGTGCAAAAATCACAAATACAGATACTGCGATAGTAAGAATTCGCTCCTATGTTCCTGGAGCAACAGTCTCTGTCATCGTCGAACTTCCAACCGGCGGAAACCGTACCTTCCGAGTAACGCTAGGGTCTGCGCCATCGCTCTAACCCGATAAAAGCGGGTATCTTTCATGCATGGCGCTTTTTACTCTGCAGGTTTCACTTCCCGACCGGCCCGGATCGCTCGGCATGCTTGCATCTGCAATTGGATCAGCTGGTGCTGATATTCGCGGCCTCGAGGTTCTGAAAACTGTTGATGGCGTGGGCTATGACCAAATAACTGTTGCAGTACCCGGAACCGATGCTTCAGATTTGGTAGAGATACTTAACTCTATTGGGGGAGTCGAAGTGCTTTCTATTGAGGCAATTAATAACGAGTAGCGCTTGCCCCAGCGCTTGGTAATGAAGTAAAGAATCGTGGTTTCTTAAATCTCTTTGCTTCAAATTCGGCAAGTACGGATTGCTTAACCTTTTCAATATCTTTCTGATTCACCAGCGCGATTGCGCTTCCCCCAAATCCACCGCCGACCATTCGCGAACCTAGAGCGCCTGCTGCTATTGAAGCAGAGACAGCTACATCAAGTTCTGGGCATGAAACGGCATAGTCATCACGCAGAGATTGGTGCGATCCGTTAATGAGCGCGCCTAAAGTCTTAAAGTCCGAAGCGCGTAAGGCTGCCACAGCGTCCATGACTCGACTGATCTCAGTGACCGCGTGGCGAGCTCGCAGATATTCAATTTCGGTAAGTTGGCCACGCGCAGCCTCTAATTCATTCAAAGTTAAATGTCGCAATGAGACAAGTCCAAGTTTTGCTACAACTGATTCACAATCAGCGCGTCTTTGTGCATAACCACCGTCCACCAATGCGTGGTGCGCCTGGGTATCGATAATGAGCAGTTCTAAACCTGCAGAGGCAACATCAAATGGAATTGCCTCGGTAGTTAAATCACGGCAATCGAGCAGAAGCGCAGAACCAGCCTTTCCCATGAGCGAAACAGATTGGTCCATGATTCCGCAGGGCATTCCAACATAATCGTTCTCAGCCTTTTGCGTAGCACGTGCAAGCTCTGGCGCAGACAAATTGAGCGAGAAGAGTTCGTTTAGCCCAACTGCAACGCAACATTCAAGGGCAGCTGAAGAGGATAAGCCGGCTCCGGCCGGAACATTTCCATCAACCAAAATATCGACTCCTTGGTTTAATCCCAGCGACCAAATCACACCTAGAACGTACTTCTCCCAATCTCCCTTACTTCCTGGCTTAACATCATTGATGTCGATGCTAAAGATGCGCTCTCTTCTCTGATGAGATGCAACGCGCACGAGTCCATCTTTGCGTGCAGCAATCGCTGCATATGTTCGATCAGCGATTGCAAAGGGCAGAACAAAGCCTTCGCTGTAATCAATATGTTCACCGATGAGATTGACGCGACCCGGAGCTTCGGCAATCACATCAGGTTTGCGCCCATAGAGGTCCTCAAAGTGGCGTGCAATGGAAGTCATGAAATTAAAGCTTTACATCTTTCAATTGTTGCGCGGATTGCTCTGGCTTCATATCCATAATGAAAGCCCCCATTGCCGATTCAGAACCTGCCAAATACTTTAATTTTCCTGGGGCGCGACGTACAGAAGTTATCTGCCAATGTAGTCGCAATAAATCTCGACCTTCGCGAACTGGCGCCTGGTGCCAGGCTGCGATATACGCCATATCAATTCCAAATACTCCATCGAGGCGCTTCATAACTTCGATGGCAATCGGTGGAAATGAATCACAAGTAGCGGGAGATAGTTCAGTTAAATCAGCTACTGGTTGAAGTGGTGTGACATGAATTTCGAAGGGATATCGTGATGCATAAGGTGTGTAGGCAAGCCAATGTTCATTGCGCGCGATTATTCGAACTTGATCACGCAGTTCACGCGCAACGACATCGTCAAAGAGCACTCGCCCGGTTTTTTGGTGATGAGCACGCGCAACATCGAGCATCTTGATCACTCGTGGAGGTAGATATGAATATGCGTATATCTGACCATGCGGATGAGCCAAAGTCACACCAATTTCTTCTCCACGGTTTTCAAAGGGAGCAATGTGAGCGATATAGGGAAGGGTAGAAAGTTCAGCGGTGCGATCACGCCAAGCTTCGAGGAGTGTGCGAACTCTTTGCGGAGATAGCTCTTTAAATGAGCCGCCGTGATCTGCAGTAAAGCAAATGACTTCACACTTTCCCGCAGCTACCCCCTCATCAGTATCGGTTCCGACCAAATCAGGAAGCGCAAAATCACCCAGAGGTGGTCGCAGCGAAGGGGAGCGATTATCGAATACGACAACTTCGAAATCATCTTCTGGAATTTCAGTGAGTAGTTCACCTGTAGTCGGACAGAGTGGGCAGAGCTCTTTGGGAGGAAGAAAGATTCGACCTTGCCGATGGGCAGCCATTGCGACCCATTCATTAACCAAGGGATCTAGCCTGAGTTCACCGATTCCAGGTTGATCTTCTTGTGGGCGAAGATCAACAGCAGTTCGAGATTGTCCGGCGGTGTCGTAGTAGCGGATGGTTCGACCATCATTCATCGTGCGACTAGTACGCACTACTCCCGCTGAAAGTTCGACGATCTCATCCATGATGTGCGTACTCTATCGTGCAAGTGATGAAATCAAATTAGACCCAATTAAGGGTTCGTTCAACTGCTTTTTTCCAACCGGAATAGCCCGCAGCTCGCTCATCTGCCGTCGATGTTGGGTGCCAACGTCGAGATTGTTGCCACTGCTTTTTGAGTTCATCGGTATTTTTCCAGTAACCAACAGCTAAACCAGCAGCGTAGGCTGCTCCCAGCGCAGTTGTTTCGGTAACTAAAGGTCGAGTGATATCGATACCCATCACATCAGCCTGCATCTGCATGCATAATGAATTTGCAGTGATTCCGCCATCGACGCGCATCTCTTTCATCGGCACTCCACTATCAGCAACCATCGCATCCATAACATCTCGCGTCTGATAACAGATTGCTTCTAGTGCAGCTCTGGCTAAATGCGCTTTGGTAGCGGCACGTGTCAATCCAACAATTACACCCCGAGCATCGCTGCGCCAATACGGCGCAAAGAGCCCAGAGAATGCAGGCACAAAGTAAATTCCGGCAGTATCTGCAACCGATGAGGCTAGCGCCTCGGTTTCGGCGGCATGGGAGATGATTCCTAGTTGATCTCGCAGCCATTGAATCGCTGACCCGGTAACTGCTACCGAGCCTTCAAGTGCATACATGGCAGGTTGATCGCCAAATTTGTAACAGACTGTCGTGAGAAGTCCATTCTTTGATCTCACAATCTCTGTACCAGTATTGAGGAGTGCAAAGTTTCCAGTCCCATACGTAGTTTTGGATTCGCCGCGATCAAAACAGACTTGCCCCACCATCGCGGCATGTTGATCACCCAGTATTCCGGCGATCGGTACAGCGCTTCCGAGTGGGCCATGAGGGTCAGTTGTTCCATAGATTTCAGAGGATGATCTAATTTCTGGAAGCACTGACCGTGGAACTTCAAATTGTGCGAGCAGTTCTTCATCCCAATGTAGCGTTTCAAGATTCATCAAGAGTGTGCGGCTGGCATTGGTGACATCTGTGAGATGCACACCGCTTCGCACACCACCGGTGAGATTCCACAATAACCAACTATCAATAGTGCCGAATCGAGCAGTACCAGAGGCGATAGCAGTTTGAACCGCGTGAGAATTCTTTACTAACCAATTCATCTTGCTTCCAGAAAAGTAGGGCGCAATCGCTAGACCAGTCCTTTTAGTGATATCCGCACACTTCTGCTCTGAAAAAGTTGCAAGATAATCGGCAGTACGAGTGTCTTGCCAGACGATGGCATTGTGCAGCGGTCTACCGGTAGTGACATCCCATGCCACCGTTGTCTCTCTTTGATTGGTAATTCCAATAGCGGCAAGGTCTGAGCCCAAAATATTGGCTTGCTTGAGCGCTCCTGTGATTACCTCTTGGGTGCGATCCCAAATTTCAGCTGCATCATGTTCGACATATCCTGCCTGCGGAAGAATCTGGCGATGCTCCATCTGATGTTGTCCGACCACTTTTCCTGCGCCATCAAAGATCATAAAGCGGGTGCTGCTAGTTCCTTGATCCAAACTTCCAACGTATGCCATATAGTTAAGACTACTCAAAAGAGATTAATCTAGAAACTAAGCCCGATAAGGAAACGGTAAAGCAGGCAATGTTCACATCTGCACTTAACCCCCAACAACGGGCTGAAGCCATTTCTACCCTCCAATCTGAAGAGTTTGACATTCTTGTTATTGGAGGAGGAGTCAACGGAGTCGGTGTTGCGCTGGATGCAGTAACGCGAGGATTAAAAGTAGCTTTGGTCGAATCTCAAGATTTGGCTGCCGGTACTTCGAGTCGCTCCAGCAAATTAATCCACGGTGGATTGCGCTACCTCGAGCAGTACGATTTTAAATTGGTGCGTGAAGCCCTCCATGAACGCGAACTTATGGTTTCTACACAGTGCCCCCATCTAGTAAAGCCTGTCAGCTTTCTGTACCCGCTTACAGAAAAAGTTAAGGAGCGCACCTACGTTGGCGCAGGCTTGGCTCTTTATGATGCTTTGCGTGGCTTTAAACGTGCACTTCCTTCGCATAAACATTTAACGGGAAAAACAATCGCCTCAATTTCACCTTCACTACGCCAAGACATCATTACAGGTGCAATTCGATATTTTGATGCACAGGTCGATGATGCAAGACACACCATGATGATTGCTCGTACCGCTGCAAGACATGGGGCAGTCATGGCTACCAGCGTTCGCGTTGATGATTTATTGCGTAACGGCAAGAAGGTTACTGGGGTTACCGCCACAGACCTTAAAACAGGCCAGACGCTCACAATCTCAGCAAAAGCCACCATTATGTGTGCGGGAGTTTGGAGCGATGAGCTCCACCAAAGATTTGGTCTCACTCCAGGATATTCCGTTGCCATGTCCAAAGGTGTTCATATTGTTGTTCCGCAGAGTGCAATCAAGTCCAAAGATGGCATCATTCTCAAGACTGCAGTCTCGGTACTCTTTCTTATCCCTTGGGAGGATAAGTGGATTGTTGGCACAACAGATACTCCCTATGAAGGAGATCGTGCTAAACCGATAGCTACCCAGGAAGATGTGCAATACATTCTCGATCAAGCAAATCGAGTTTTAGAGCCGCAACTGAAGTCAGAAGACATTATCGGTGTTTTTGCTGGTTTACGTCCTCTGGTTGCAAATAGCGCCTCTTCTGCAACGACAAAACTTTCTCGTGAACACACTGTGGATCGACCAGCACCAGGTTTTGTCAGTTTGGCGGGTGGAAAATACACGACCTATCGAGTTATGGCTAAAGATGCAGTTGATCTAGCGGTACTTGATTTGCGAAAGATTGTTAGTGAATCTGTGACAGAGAAACTTCCTCTTATTGGAGCCGATGGATATTTCGCCTTGCAACAACAAGTTCTTAAGATTGCGGATGAAACGAACCTGAGCGAGGCAACTGTGATTCATCTTCTTAATCGCTACGGATCCTTAATTTCTGAAATCATGGAAATTATTTCAGAAAATCCCGAAATGTCAGAGAGAATTATTCCTGGTCTTCCTTACATTAAAGCTGAAATTCTCCACGCTGCTTCTCACGAAGGAGCACTCTCCGTCGAAGATGTGCTGTTACGGCGTACTCGAATCTCCTTTGAAGCCAGCGATAGTGGACTTTCAGCCGCCAATGAAGTCGCTGAAATAATCGGAACTGTCCATAATTGGAGCGCTGCAGATCGACGAGGTTCGGTTCAATCTTTCGCTCAACTTATTGAGCACGAAGAAGCGGCGCTGCGCGCCTTGGTGGCAGCTCCAGCGAATTAATTTTTTATTTGATTACGGCAGCTATCGGTGGCAGGCTTTTTTGTTGGTTGCTTGCTCGGTTGAGGGGCAGGCGTTGGCCCTTGCAATATATCCAGGTTTAGCGGAACCTTCACTTCCGCATGTGTGCCAGTTTCGTCTGTAAATCCCACGTGCCCAGCCCAAGTACCAGCTGGCATACCTGAGATTGATAACTTCCAAATGCCACTCGTCTCGCGCTCTACGCTCTGAACAACCTTTGGAATCTCTGTATTTTCTGGAGCAAAGTAGTAACGAACCGTTCCAGTGACAACAGGCGAGCTATCAGGCCGTTTGACTTCAACGTTGATGACAACCTTTTTGTTAGTTGTTGAGGCATCGAATGAAGAGATCACAATTGTGGATGTTTCATTCTTGGGCATAAGGTCCGCTGGGTCTGGCTGCCATGTTCCAGTGAGCAGAGAGAAAAACTTTTCACGACCTCCGCTAAATACATTGAGATCTAATCGGTTCCCGGGAACTCCGTATTTAGGGGCAATTCCGCACGAGGTGTACTGCCACATAGTCCAGTTGGCAGAACACTCCTTGGTTGTCCACGAGTGAACAAAACATCCTCCAGGTTTTACATTTGGCTTTGCTCCCGGCAGCGCTGGATCTATCGCATACTGAGCTATCCATAGGGGATAGGAGTTAAGTTCTTTATCTCTATTGAGAGCGGTTTCAAGAAAGGCAGGAGAGGAGTACAGCAGTGGAGTTCTTCCAGTCTTCTCTTTGAGAAACTTGAGAAAAGTCTTACTCCAGAGAGTTGCTGCACTTCGCGTTGCGTTCTTTTTGCATGCACCGCTACTACTCCATTGAATACAGCGATTCTCTAAATCAAGGGCATAAGGCAAATCCATCTCGTTATATCCACCAAGATCAGATAAGCGCCACACTACTTTCTGGGCTTGAGCACGTGCATCCTTGGCGATGGCTGTTGGTGATGAAACATTTGGCAAGATTGCATAATGGTAAAACCCTGTGTATATCCCAGCTGCCTGAGCTGCTGTGCGATCCATCTTGACATATTTCAGCGCTAAGCGATCTGAGTCATAGCGGGTATCAGAGGCTTTAATCATCACGAAGCTCAAACCAGCGTCATGCATTTTCTTAAAATTAATTGGTTTGTCATTAGGATGTTGCCAGCGACTGACATCAGCGCCATGGAGTCTTTCTCCGGGCCCAATCAAGCCAAGATTATCTGCAGCAAGAGGATGAATGTTTATGCTGGTCAAGGCGATTGAAAGCACAAGGAAAATGATTTTCTTCATTTTTCTACCACTACAACCGCAATACCAAAAACATCATAGATCGCACCCTGCATGGCAGCGCGGTGGCGAATCCGTGCCTGCGCGTAATTATGTCCCGTTGCCAGTTTATTAGCGTCGCTGAAATCTAAGGTCAATCGTCCATTCTCAAAAGATTCAAGGCGCGCATCAAAGTAGGCAATCCAGACTATGCGGTCACGACTTTCGACGAGATCTAAGACCTCATTCCATCGTTTGCGGATGTCGCTGAGAGTGATGTGCGAGGACATATAGAGACTTTACCGCAGAAGAGTTTAATGGCGAGGCGCTCCGAGCCATTTAAAGTATTCTCCGGCCAATATCACACGTAGGTTCCTGCTGCGATCTGGTGAAATCGATAAGTGCTGCGCAATTCGAGCAACAATTTGCTCGACAGATTTTTCAGATACAAATCGCACCCTAGCAATTTCAGAGTTACTCAAGCCTTGGGCCACTAATCTGAGAGTTTCGATCTGGATATCAGTTAGCTCATTTAGGATGGTGAGGAAAGAATTTGCATGTATTGCTGAGTGAAGACTTATCCATTTCATGGCTGATCCGTCCTCTGCGGATGCTAGGCATTCACCTAGAGCAAAGGTGATGATTGATAAATCAGAGACAGAGCGCTTGAGAATAATTCTGCTCCCTCTAGGAATATTTCGCTCAAGGAGTCCAAAGAGCCGTAAATCCGGGCATGATGTAATGATGACTATTCCGAGTTTGGGGTCAATCTTCCGAAATCGCTGTAATAATCCAATAGCTTCCTCGCCAGAAAACTGAAGATCTATCAGAACAATTTCGGGTTGAAGTGATCGAAAGAGATTCTCTGCGATGAGCATGTTGGTAGCTTCTCCAACAATATTTGTGCTGTGTAATCTCAGCGAGGCTGACATGATTGCAAGTTCGAATGCGTCGTCATTAATCATCAAGACTCGCGCTGTGCTCGCTAAGGTTTTAACCATACATAAGGGTAGTTCTCATGGTGAGAAAAGGAAGAGAAGGGATATCCCTAGTTATTACTTGAGAATTTTCCGCATCGCCAGAGGAATTGCATCAATTATCTGGGTCGCCGAAATTGGTGCGCCATCAGAGGCCAGCAAGGCAGCCTGGTTATGCGCATAGGCACCAGTTGCAGCAACATCAGCAAGGCGATTAGCAGAGTTAAGTATTTCGATGTAATTGGTCGCTACCAAGGCGCCGACAATTCCCGCCAACACATCACCGGATCCAGCCGTGGCAAGCCAAGGAGTTGCTTTTGGTAACTCGATCACGTATTCACGGTTGGCAACGACAGTGCGTGCGCCCTTGAGCAGAACAGTAACTCCAAGATATTCCGAGGCTTTCTGCGCCCAATGTACGGGATCAGCTTCGAGAAGTTCTGAGCTGACTGATACTCCACGTCGTGAGAGAAGGCGAGCTAATTCGCCTGTGTGCGGAGTAATAAGAGTTGGCTGAGAAAATGAACCAGCTAAGTTGAGAGCACCGGCATCGAGAACGGTCGGAACGGATTGGTTTTTCAATAAGGTAAACCAACGGTGGCGAAGCCAGGTTGTGTAGTCACTGTACTTTTTAATGCCAATTCCCGATCCTGCCAACCAGGCGTTTACCGGTCCAGGTTGTACAACAACTTCAGGAGATTCGTGCAACACCAAGTGCGCCAACCCAGAAGAGCTATGAAATCGCACCATTCCAACTCCGGTAGCACTTGCCGCCGAAGTTGTTAATACAGCAGCTCCAGGATATTGAGCAGAACCAGTAATTACACCCAGAACTCCACGAGAATACTTGTGGTCTAAGTCGCTAGGAATAATGATGCAACTACGTGCATCACGCGCAGAGAAAACTCGCTTCTGTTTCTGGGGCATACGTACAATTCTACGCCTCGAATTTATAGCCGAGCCCCCGGATAGTCTGAATTAATACTGGGTTAGCAGGATCAACTTCAATCTTTGAGCGTAACCGTTTAATGTGAACATCTAGGGTTTTAGTATCTCCGTAATAATCTCCACCCCAGACGCGATCGATAAGCTGACCACGAGTGAGTACTCGGCCAGCGTTGCGAAGCAAAAATTCAAGTAGTTCAAACTCTTTCAGCGGCAACGAAATATTGACTCCGTTGACACTTACTTGATGACGCTCTACATCCATTCTGATGCCGGCTATTTCATGCACCCCTGAACTGCCTGTCCCTTGAGTATCGTCTAATGAACCGCGGCGAAGAACAGCTTTGATGCGAGCGACTAATTCTCTTGAGGAATAAGGCTTCGTGACGTAATCATCTGCACCTAATTCAAGACCTACTACCTTGTCTATCTCAGAGTCTTTAGCAGTCAACATGATGATCGGCACCTGTGAAGTAGCACGAATCGTGCGGCATACATCAATGCCAGAGATTTCAGGGATCATGAGATCAAGAAGTATGAGATCAAACTGCTCAGCTTTGAAGGCATCAAGTCCTTGCTTGCCCGTCTCAGCAATTTTGGTCTGGAATCCCTCTTTCTCAAGTAAGAAACTCAGCGCTTCAGAGAAAGAAGCCTCATCTTCAATAATCAAGATTTTAGTCATAGTTGAACTTCCTCTGCATTGGAATAGATTGGAAGGCGAAGTGCGAAAGTGGAACCAACTGCTGGCGCGCTCCAAACGCTGACATCTCCACCATGTTTAGTAGCTACATGTTTTACGATTGATAGTCCCAGGCCAGTCCCGCCTGTCTCTCTCGAGCGAGCCGGATCTACCCGATAGAAACGCTCAAAGATTCGCGCTTGATCAGATTCAGGGATACCAATTCCCTGGTCTGTCACCGAAATTTGGACAATTCCATTTTCAATAATTGTTGATACCGAGACCTTTGTATTCTCAGGAGAATAGTTGATGGCATTTTCTACCAAATTATGAATTGCCATTGTGATTTGTTCGCTATCTCCAAGGACAGATGTCTCGGCTCCTCTTGTAAATGTGACATCAATATTTCTAGCCTGTGAGATTGTTTGACATTGGTCAACAGCAACTTGAATGATGTCATTGATATTGACTTCTTCTGCCACCAATAGCGGATCCGAATCTTGCAGTCGACTTAAATTAATAATCTCCTGCACAAGATCAGTCAATCTCCTCGCCTCATGCTGCATTCGAGTAGCAAATTTGGTGACTGCCTCAGGATCATCTTTAGCAGAAAGTACCGCCTCACTGAGAAGGGAGAGCGCTCCGATGGGGGTTTTCAATTCATGAGAAATATTTGCGACAAAATCTCGCCGCACTTCGTGAACCCGTTGAGCTTCTGACTCATCGCTAATCAGAATCAGCACCAAATCATCATGCTCAAGCACAACCACCTTGAGCGTTAACTCCCGAGTGCCTTCTCCGATTGGGCCACGTGCGACTTCGAGTTTGCCATCATGTGGAATTTTCGTTCGGCGTACTGCGCGGACAATTGCTGAAATTTCAGGAGTCAGAGTTCGCCCCTCACGAAGGACGTTAAGATTCTCAATTCCGTCAGATGCAAAAAGGGTTTGATTGTCAGGCCCAATTAATAGAACATCCTCATCGAGATGATTGATGAGATCAAGGATGAAGTTAGGGACAGGGGAGTCGACAGTTTCGGAATCCGTTTTGCGAAACCACATGTGTTAAGCCTAATGCTCGGGTACCCGAGTTAACCGTCCGTTCATGCTCATGATTTCCATTATTCACTAAAGACGCGTACTTTTGCCCAATGGCACTCATCCGTTCCGTCTTTCAAGAAGAACTCGATGGCGTTTCGCAGTCCTTAGTAGACCTCACAAATATGGTGAGCGACTCTATTCATAAAGCGACGCAAGCCTTGATTAGCGCTGATCTTAAGCTTGCAGAAGAGGTAATCTCTTTTGATGAAAGAGTGGACAATTATCAGCACGATTTAGATAGTCGAATTATCGACATCATTGCGCGGCAGCAGCCCGTTGCCTCTGACTTGCGAGCCTTGGTTACAGCTCTTCGCATGAGTGCTGATCTCGAGCGTATGGGGGATTTGGCGCATCATGTTGCTAAGGTCGCCCGCCTGCGCCATCCAAACTCTGCGGTGCCAAATGAACTCCATGACACAATCACAAAAATGGGTGCAGTTGCAGAAAAAATCGCTCGAAAAGTGGGCGCTGTTATTGAAACGAGAAATACTCTGCTCGCCTTAGAAGTTGAAAAAGATGATGATGAGATGGACACGCTACACCGCGATGTAATCGCCGCTTTGACCAGCTCATCGTGGAATAAGGGAATAGATTCTGCAATTGATTTGACTTTGCTAGGAAGATATTACGAGCGATATGCCGATCACGCGGTTTCAGTAGCCCGTCGTGTCTACTTCCTTGTCACTGGTGAATATTCACCGGCATAAGTCTCTTCGACACTCTTTCCACCTCAATTAATTCTCGGTAGAGTTTCGGCTATGACTCACAACCCAACACCTGCAGATAAGTTCACCTTCGGCCTCTGGACAGTTGGTTGGCAAGCGCGCGACCCCTTTGGAGATCCAACGCGTGACGCCCTTGATCCCGTGCGCACTGTGAACGAACTCGCAGCGCGTGGCGCTTATGGCGTGACCTTCCACGATGATGACCTATTTCCGTTTGGTTCTAGCGATTCCGTTCGCCAGGGTCATATCGATCGCTTTAAGAAAGCACTAGCTGAAACAGGCATGAAGGTGCCTATGGCAACAACAAATCTCTTTAGCCATCCCGTCTTTAAGGATGGAGCCTTGACTAGTAATGATCGCGATATTCGTCGCTTTGCACTACGAAAGGCGATGCGCAATATTGATCTTGCCGCAGATTTGGGCGCCAAAATTTACGTCTGCTGGGGTGGTCGCGAAGGCGCAGAGTCTGAGAGCTCGAAAGATGCCTACGTAGCGCTAGAAAGATATAAAGAGGGTTTCAACGTTCTGGGGCAATACGTTCTTGATAAGGGATATGACATCAAGTTTGCTATTGAGCCTAAGCCAAATGAACCTCGCGGCGACATCTTCTTGCCAACAATTGGTCACGCTCTTGGCTTTATTCAAATGCTCGATCACCCAGAATTGGTCGGCCTCAATCCTGAGGTAGGACATGAGCAGATGGCCAATCTCAACTTTGTTCATGGAATTGCTCAAGCCCTATGGCAGAAGAAGCTCTTCCACATTGATCTCAACGGTCAGCGCGGACCTAAGTATGACCAGGACTTTGTCTTCGGTCACGGTGACGTTAAGAGCGCCTTCTTCTTGGTCGATCTTCTCGAGCGATACCAATATTCAGGTCCAAAGCACTTTGATTACAAGCCAGTGCGCACAGATAGTGATTCGGGTGTTTGGGCCTCTGCAACTTCAAATATGCGAATGTACTTAGTTCTGAAGGAGCGAGCTGCAGCATTCCGGAGCGATCCGCGTGTAATCGAAGCTATGAAGGCATCAAATATTCCAGGACTTTCTGAACCAACTCTTGCTGCAGGAGAAACATGGAAGGATCTTGAGAAAGATTCATTCGATGCGGATGAAGCAGGAAAGCGCGGGTATGGATACGAAGTACTCGACCAACTCGCTATGGAGCATTTAATGGGAGTTAAGGCCTAACATAGTTAGACTGCGCTCATGCGTTTGGGCGTATTAGATGTGGGCTCAAACACCATACATCTTCAAGTTGTGGACGCACATATAGGTGCGCCCCCTATCCCTAACTCATCACATAAATCTGTCATCAAGTTGACTGAATTTTTAGATGAGTCGGGAGCTATCACCCAGGAGGGAATCACAAAAATCACAGAGGCGATTCAACAGAATCTCTCTGATGCAGAGCACCTGAATATCGATGAATTATTGGCTTTTGCAACCTCAGCAATACGAGAAGCTGTTAATTCAGAGGAAGTTCTACGGCATGTGAACCAGAAATGTTCGATAGATCTACAGGTTCTCTCTGGCGAAGAGGAAGCTCGCTTTACCTTTTTAGCAGCTCGACGATGGCTGGGATGGTCTGCAGGTGATCTTCTGGTACTCGATATAGGCGGCGGCTCTTTAGAAGTTGCCCGAGGAGCTGAAGAAAATCCAACCTTTAAAACTTCAATGCAGCTTGGTGCAGGCAGGCTCACCCGAAATTATTTAAAGGGTGATCCATTTACATCGAAATCTTTAAAGACACTAGAAGAGCATATTGAGGACAAGATTGAACCGCTTGCACGATCACTAGCCACATTTGAAAAAAGTGTTGCAACTGGGACAAGTAAAACTTTTCGAACGCTAGCCAAGCTTTCCCAGAGCCTCTATCCAAAAATGGGTCCACATCTGACACTCGATGCACTTGATCAACTGGTGCCTCGAATACAAACTCTCAATTTACTTGAGCGAAAAGAGTTGCCTTCTGTATCAAATGAACGAGCGCAACAATTAGTGGCTGGATCAATGGTAGCCAGACAATTGATGCGTACCCTAAATCTTAAAGAGGTGCGAATTTGTCCATGGGCTTTACGTGAAGGAATCGTGCTCCATCGTTTAGATTGGATTGAGCGCTAGTTAGTGATGGGCAAGTAATCCAGTGCAACTATTTCACCTTTTATGCGGTGAACTAGCCAAGCGTCTCCGGGTTCTAACTTAATCAAATCTCTATTTTTTAATTTAGTGTTTAGAATTCCTCGGAGCATGGTTGGAATTACGGGATTATGACTACAAATCAATATATTTTTCTCATCCTGTTTGAGGGCATTTGCAAAGGCAATGGATCTTTCGGGGTCGCTCTCGAATACTGATTCATTCAGACTCTGAATCTGGGTTGCTTGCAATTGGCGATTCCTTGCCAGCGGTTCAATAGTTTCTACACAGCGGGTGAAATTTGAGGTATAAATTTCATCGATATCAAATGGTTTGAGATGGGTGATGAGTTGCTGAGCCTGTGCATAGCCACGTTCATCAAGTGTTCGCAGTGAATCATCTCCATCCCAATCACCTCTTTCAAGCGCCTTGGTATGTCTCAAGATGATCAAAGTATCTGTGGGACCGCCAATTTCTAAAAAGGTTGTAATCATCTCTGCATCAGAGGCGTGAGTTGCCAAATCAATAGCATCCGCGGGTGATAGCCAACGAAGTTCATCCACTTCGCTATTTGGGGAAAAATCATCGGAGCCATGAGTTTGCGCTACCCAATATTTCACTCGCTTAAGCGTTCCGTTATCTTCATATTCCACCGACCCTAGTTGTCGGGTAAATCGCGCATCATGTCCTGTTTCCTCTAAGACTTCGCGATAAGCCGTAGCCAGAGGAGATTCTCCTGATTCCATTTTTCCTTTAGGTAGCGACCAATCACCGTATCGGGGGCGGTGCACTAAAGCCACTTCTACTTCATTAAAAGCGCTAAATCTCCACAGTAAAGCACCCGCAGCTCTGATCACGCGCGATTATGTCTTTCAACAAAATGATCCTGGAAATTTGGAAGGCGGTTTCCGCTGACATCATGGGTTGATCGCTGCCAAATATTCTCTGTTGATAGCGACCATGTCGAATATTTATCTGATGTTGAATCATCAAGTATGACGCGCAGACGCTCCTTGTGTTTCTCATTGTCAATCCGAACAAGAGCTTCTACTCTGCGATCTAGATTGCGGTGCATAACATCAGCGCTTCCTATGAAATATTCTTCAGCCCCATCGTTTTTGAAGTAATAGATACGTGAGTGTTCTAAGAATCGACCGAGAATGGAGCGGACCTTGATATTCTCCATTTGCGCCTGCGTCGAGAACTGCAAAGCGCATATCCCACGAACAACAATCTCGATTTTAACTCCGGCATCGGCTGCCTCATAGAGAGCTGCAATTATTTCCTCATCAAGTAGAGAGTTGAGCTTCAAGCGAATCCAAGCCGTTTTACCTTCTAGATGATTTTTAGTTTCACGCTTGATTCTGGCTAGAAGACCCTTCCGTAAGCTATGCGGAGCAACGAGAATTCGCGAATAATCGTGTTTGGTGGAATATCCCGAAAGTTCATTAAATAGTCTAGATAGATCTTCTCCCAAGGCGGTTTCGGAACTCAATATTCCTAAATCATCATAGAAACGCGCTGTCTTTGGGTTGTAATTACCTGTTCCAACATGGCAGTAACGTCGTAGTTGGTCTCCTTCTTCACGGACTACGAGAGAAAGTTTGGCGTGAGTTTTCAGCCCCATCAAGCCATAGACAACGTGAACACCCACTTCTTCAAGTTTTCTTGCCCAACGCACATTTGCCATCTCATCAAAGCGGGCGCGAATTTCAACGACAGCAAGAACTTGTTTCCCAGCCTCAGCCGCCTCAATGAGTGCTTCAACTATAGGAGAGTCTCCAGATGTTCGATAGAGCGTCTGCTTAATTGCTAGAACATGTGGATCGCGCGCGGCATTTTCTAGAAATTTAACAACAGATGAAGTAAATGATTGGTAGGGGTGATGGAGCAGGATTTCACCTTTTCGTAGAGCTGAAAAATAGGAATCTGTTGATTCTGGGTCGACATCTCGAAGCTCAGGGGCGGTCTCACTTCTAAAAACCTTGTATTTGAGAGCCGGCAAATCCAAATCAGCAATCTGGTTGAGCGAAACCAGATCAAGGGGAGAGTCATATTTGATGACATCGTGAGGTTCGATTTCCAGTTCATCCATTAGTTCATCAAGAACCTCTGAAGCAATTACCTTATCCACCTCAAGGCGAACAGGTGGGCCAAACCTTCTGCGCGTGAGTTCCTTCTCCATTGATTCTAGGAGATCTTCACTTTCTTCCTCATCTAAATCTAAATCCTGATTTCTAGTGACTCGAAAAAAGAAGTGGTCCTTGAGTTTTACTCCAGGGAATAGTTCCGGTAGATGTTCGGCAATAAGTTCATCAATAAGAACAAATCTATATTTGGAGGTATCAGAGGTTCGAATGAACCTAGGCAGATTTGTCGGAACTTTTACGCGGGCGAAACTGATGTCATGATCATCATTAGACTCAATATTGATTCCGATATTGAGAGAAAGCCCAGATATATAAGGGAAAGGATGGGATGGATCTACCACTAAAGGGGTGAGTACCGGAAAGATGCGCTTGTTGTAATACTGCTTGAGTGCATCTCTTTCTGATTCGGATAGTTCAAAAATCTTTACAAATTCAATACCATGTTCGCGCAGTTCAGGGATGATTATATCTCTGAATCGGTCGGCTTGAATATTGACCAATTCTTGGGTGCGCGCAAGAACAAACTTTAGAAGTTCTTGTGGTGCATACCCCGCGCTGTTAACTGTTGTGCTCTTGCGTTCAATTTTTGCCTTGAGCGACGCAACACGCACCATGAAAAATTCATCTAAATTCGAAGAAAAAATCGATAGAAATCTAACTCTTTCAAGAAGCGGAATACTAGAATCTTCAGTGAGCTCGAGAACTCTTGCATCAAAATCAAGCCAACTGAGCTCTCGATCCTGGTAGATACTTCTGGGATGCCTCACGCCTCTATTTTGGCTTAGCTAGGTGAATTTAAGGTAATCGGGAGATGAACCGGTGGCTCTAACTCTTCTCAAAAGCGACTTTGATTCCAAAACCAATCAAAGCAACCCCAGAGAGTCGCTCCATTATCTTTTGGATTCGAGGATTTCGCAGAGATTCTTTTGCAAAGCCAGCACCGAGAATAACTAGCGAAAACCAGGTGAAGGTAAGTGCATTATGAATGGTGGCCAAAATAAATCCACCAAGAACGGCAGGAACTTCATCTGGCAAGAATTGGGGGAGAACCGCTACGTAAAAGGCGCCATTTTTGGGATTGCTTAATGTGATGAAAAGTGCCCTTGTAAAAGATTTAAGAAAGGTACTTTTGCTTTCGATGCGAGCTTGAATCGTTTCGTGAGTAATTTTGCGGGAGTCAATCCACATCTTGGCCCCCAAATAGATGAGATACAAGGCGCCGATCCACTTAACGACGGTGTAGGCAATTTCTGATGCAATCAGAAGTGCACTTATACCCAGTGCTGCTGCAATTCCCCAGACCCACACGCCACCTAGAATTCCAAAGAGCGTTGCATAACCGGTGCTACGTCCGCCAACAGTGACAGCACGCAAAATTTGAGCTGTATCGATTCCTGGGAGCAAGGTAAGTAAGCCCGCAAGTACTGCAAAACTCAGCAGGTTCTCTAGCATCTGCGTATCCTACTCGTGTGTGGATACGCATCAAAGGGTTGAATACGTGAGCGAAGTAAGAAGTATTGACTACCACACCGCTGGTGAACCCTTTCGAATAATTCAAAATCCTCCTGTAGAGATTCTCGGTAGCACAGTTGCAGAGCGACGTGTCTTTGCCATGAATAATTCCGAAGTCAATGGACTTCGCAAATTGCTCTGTTATGAACCGCGCGGCCATGCCGATATGTATGGCTGTTTTATTACTCCACCAGATGATGACGGTGCTGATTTTGGAGTGCTTTTCTGGCATAAAGATGGCTTCTCCACTGCATGTGGTCATGGCACTATCGCACTTGGTGTCTGGGCAATTGATTCTGGCAAAGTTCCGATAAACCCCAGTGGCATCACAAGCGTAGTGATTGATGTTCCATCAGGGCGCGTGACTGCTCGCGTGCACACCCGAGGTTCAGTTATAGAAAGCGTTGATTTTGTGAATGTGGCTAGCTATCACATGCAGAGCGATGTCGAAGTCAACACTTCTCAAGGTGTTCTCAAGGTTGATGTTGCATATGGTGGGGCAATTTACGCACAGCTTGATGTCGCTCAACTTGGATATTCAGTTACTCCCGAGTTCTATTCACAGATCATCACAATTGGTAGAGAAATTAAATGGGCTCTCAACGAAAGTAAATACGCCATTCATCCGACAGATGCTCGATTAAATGGAATATACGGAACTATTGTTTATGAAGAACTGACTCCGGAATCCGATGGACTCAAGTACCAGAAAAATGCCACGATATTTGCCGATGGTGAAGTAGATCGTTCACCTTGTGGCTCGGGCACCTGCGCTCGATTGGCTACTTTGGTTGCAAAGCAGCAGTTAAAGGTTGGCGAGGTACTCAAGCATGGCTCGATTGTCGATTCCCAATTTCTAGGTGTGGCACAAGCACATGTCATTTCAGATGGCTTTGATGCAATTTTGCCGCAAGTCTCTGGAATGGCATATAAAACTGGAGAAAGTGTCTTCACAGTTGACCCACGAGATCCGCTGACACCTGGATTTGTACTCCGATGAATCCCCGATATATCTCTGCGGCAGAGATCGAAAAGTCCTTTACTTTTAGAGCTGCAGTTTTAGCAGTTGAGCAAGCGCTGCAGAATGGTCTTAATCCGGCAAAAGATTTACCTCGCTCAATTCTTCCGATTGCCAAAGGTGAACTTCTGATGATGCCTTCCTCATCAACCGATGGATCTGGAATTAAAGTACTGACTATTGCTCCAGAGAATCCCGAGATTGGAGCTCCGCGAATTCAAGGTCTTTATCTACTCTTTGATAAAGATAACCTCGGAGTCTCATCCATTCTCGATGGCGCTGCGCTGACCACCTATCGAACTCCGGCAATTTCTGTTGCCGCAATCCGACGAGCACTGGAAATCCAGAAGAATGAGATCTCAGTCGTTGTTTTTGGATCAGGGCCACAGGCAATCTCTCACATTCAAACACTTACTGCGGTACTTCCAGAAGATATGAGAATCGCCCAACTTACTTTTGTTGTGCGTGACTCTCAAAAAGCAAAGCATCGCATCCCGGAGATTGCTGAGTTAGGACTGGCTGCTGAATGTGTAGCTACAATATTGAATACTGACGATGGAGAGATAGCAAATAAACTCCGTACGGCAGATTTAGTTATCGCTGCTACAACAGCCCGGAATCCGCTCTTCGACTCTTCGATTTTGAAACAATCCGTAATAGTAATTGCAGTCGGCTCACATGAGCCTGATGTGCGTGAACTAGATTCACACCTCTTGGCACGATCTCAGGTTGTTGTAGAAACTCGTGCCAGCGCGCTTCGGGAAGCAGGGGATGTCATCATGGCAATCAACGATGGTGTGCTGGATGGCCAATCCCTGATTGAAATTGCGGATGTCGTCTGTGGTCGAGTCGCTCTCAACCGGGAACAACCCGTAGTCTTTAAAAGCAGTGGAATGTCTTGGGAAGATTTAGTGATTGCTCGAGCGATTGAGCGTGCGCTTCAGTAGCCTTTTATAGAAGAGAAAGATCAGACCTACTGCTGTAACTACAGTCTCAATAACAGTTATTACAACAGGCAGCCCGGGATCATCGGCGTTCAGTAGCAAGAGGAATAATCCACTTGCAATCACAATCCAAATAAACGCCAGAGCAGTGATTGCATAATTAACAAATTTGAGTTGAATGGCATGACCTCGTTCTTTTTCGAGTGCATCCACTATCTTCCATACGCTGATAACAATGACTTGCGCAGCAAGAATGACTAGAAAGGCAAGAGCGGTTAGGGGCCAGCGAAGATCTGCATTTTCTGGCTCTTGTTCAGCCATGTACCGAAATTGACCAGGGAAAGAGAAGAATTGCAGCATCAGTAGCAGCGCCAGTAGCGCTGAGAAGACAACTTTTAAAAGTTGTGCTGAATTGATCATGTAACCCTTTACTTCTCGTCTCGCTCGTTACCTTCTTCTTCGCCTTCTTCTTCGCCTTCTCCAGAGTAACCACCGCCAGAAGTAGCTGCAGCTGCATCCGCTGCAGCAACCGCATCTTGTGAAATGGCTGCTCCCAAGTTTCCGATGAGAAGGCCGCTGAGAACGTTATTTGGTTTACCACTTGAACCATGTTGATTTGAGAATGAAGCAGTTCCATCTTTTCCGCAGATGGCTGAAATTACGGACTGTCCACCAGGATGTTTCTGCACGTATCCAGTTAAGTTATAGACCTTGCCTCTGATTAAACTCCAGCAATCAACCTTTGTGTTGTGTTTCCCAATTTCGGCAGCGGTCAGAGTGACGGCACCAGCTGTTGCATTAGGAGCAACTTCAGCAGATCCCTGGCCCTGTGAATCTGTAATTGCTGTACCACTGCTAGCTGCGATTCTCTTTTCCCAGGTTGCGGCAGCGCCAGAGTGTCCAACTACAAAAGTCAGACCTGTGCTGGCTATAGCGACTGCTACAAGTGCTGTGCTTACGCCATTTTTAAGAATTGAATTGGCAGATTTAAAAATTGATGCTTTTCTTTCAATGAGATACCAAGTTACATAGATGAGAGCGAAAAGAAGAATAATCTTTGAGAGCAACTCACCATTTTCGGCGTGGCTACCGGGAAATCCGACTCGCTTGGAGAGGGCTTCACCAGAGTTTTCTGCAATAAAACCGGAAATAGTCGCCGCACCGATGAAACCTAGCAAGAGAGTTGAATAGGTGCTGCGCAACTTGGGAACGAAAGTCAAGAGAATCGCTCCGATAGCGCTCAGTGGCACAAGTACCGCAACCGCGTGATTTATCAGAGGATGAATGGGTAGGCCAGAAATCAAGTCCATCGGATTTACTCTCTCTACATAGATGATTACTGAAGTGTACTTTGAGAGTTTCTATCTGCCCGTGAGCGAGTCAAGTGATTCATGACCCACTCAAATGGTCCTTGCGCATACCGCTTTAACCACCATGAAGAAGCCCTCACGAGTAAGAGCCATATTGCAAGGGCAATTAGCATCACAGCCCAAAGATCTAGTTTTTGGAAAAGGCCAAGCCCCAATGGACCAAAGATGATAGACGCCAACATAGATTCTGCAAGATAAACCGTCAGTGACATCTTTCCAGCCGGATTCATCCAAATTACTAGATGAGGACGAGTGCTGAGTATTTTGAGAATCAATCCAACATATGCCATTGATAGCAGAGGTGCCGAGAGAAATGAGTAGAAGAGTGTTAGTAAATGAATTGCCTCTGAAGTTTCTGCCGATTGTTCATTGCGGATTGCAATAGTCGCACAAGCAACTTGGATGGGTAGACCGAAGACAATTCCATTCTTAATCATGCAGCTAATGCGATTCTGATCAAAGGGTTCTTGAAGAAATCCTGATCTCTGTACCCGTAACCCGTAGAGAAAAGCAGCAAAAGCAAATCCGCCTTGAAGTATGAGGCCCGCTCCAAGAACTCCAAAAAACCAAAGATCTACTCGAGGTGCGATTGACTCCAAAAATGTGCTGTTAATAAGAACTTCATCAAGAGCTGATTCGGGAATCCGAGCGTTCGATTGTTCTGGGAAGTATTTCTCGCCAATATAGATGAGCGCACCAAGAATGATGAGTATTGAAGACGAAACTGAATAGACAATTCTGGTCCAGATTTTCAAGGTTCGTTCTTTTCTGAAGAAGAAGGGGATCAGCAGCAAGCCAAATATGCCGTACATGAAAAGAATGTCACCATGCCAAAGGAAGGTGAAGTGAAGAGCGCCAAGCGCCATGAGTACGAAACATCGCCGAACCCATCGACCTCGATTACTTCTCTGATTTTTGATGATGTACCCAGAGCTGTAACCGAAGAGAAACGAGAAAAGTAGATAGAACTTGCCAGCAAAGAGCGCTAGCAATAGGAAGGCAAAAGTGCCATTAAGAGCGCCTTGAACAAATTCACCTCGTGCTCCATTTTCACTACTGAGCCCCATAAATTGAATGTTGACCACAAGAATTCCAAATAGAGCAAAACCTCGCAGCGCATCAGGAGCGAGATCTCTCTGGTTTGTTGTCATTTCAAGCAACTCATTTCTTCAGAAAGACTGGTGAGGCGGGTCGGGCTCGAACCGACGACGACCGAATTATGAGTTCGG
>VFQS010000840.1_pt1 | contig 30904 bp, 28 predicted proteins | sample 3512361 | NCBI WGS metagenome assembly VFQS01 (sample SAMN10412375, study PRJNA504923) | tailings metagenome | isolation source: Relicate 1 Philex TSF3 active mining | place: Philippines
ATGCGTTCGGTAACGCTGCCTCGAACACCCTGACCATGGCTGCGCTGAACACCGGGATGCCGTCCGCTGCTGTCAACAGCTTCCAGTCCAACAGCGGTGCGATCACGGCGACTGTAACCAACGTCACGTTCGCGGCGAGTGCCTTCGGTGCCGGGACTGGTTCGTCGTCCAGCACGTCGGGCAACTCGGTCGTTGCTCAGGCTGTCGGCAACAGCGCCGTCAGCGTGATGGGCAGCCGTTAAGAATGACCCGGCCTGCCCTGACCCTCTTTCAGAGCGGTCAGGGCAGGCCAAGTCTAGTAAGCTGGCTGGGCCTTAAAGATGCACCCTCAGGGGGTGCTTGGCTGGCAGAGAGCGCTTCGCATAAGAGCGCCATTTCCCAGAGCGCCATTGTGGCGTCTTGCCAGTTTCACCGGCGCGCCAGCCGCGGCGGTTCTCCGAAACTTTGCTTGTGCCAGCGGCTGAACGCTCCAATTGAGCTATAGCCCAGCATTTCAGCGATATCCGTGATCCGCAACCGGGGGTTGGCCAGGTATTGTGTCGCCAACTGCTTCCGAGCCGCGTTCAGCAGGGTGCTGAAACTTGTCTCTTCTCCATCAAGCATCCGTTGCAGCGTCCGCACGGTGACACCCATCGAGGCAGCGCAGTTCTGGATCGAGGCGCGGCCGGCCGGCATAAGCATGCGGATCAATTGATCCACGTCCTGCGTGGCGGTTCTGTCGCTCGGGCTCATCACCGAATCGAGGAGCTTGCGGGCATGACGGGCCAACTGGTCGTCGGCACGCCGGCTGGGGCGGTCAAGGTCTGGCTGGCGCAGGACGATGCCATTGAACTCGCTGTCGAATTGCAGCGGGCATCGGAAAACGCGGTTGAAGACCGGCAGCTCGGCTGGTTCCGGCCGCTCGTGCGAGAAACAGACGGCACGCGGCGACCAGGCGTCTCCCAGCACTTCCGTACAAAGCCGCATCAGCACCCCGAGGGCCAGATCGGACGACTGGCGCGAGGGTTCCGGCCGCTGCAGTGCAAAGTCCTCGCGCAGGATCGCATCCTCGCCGAACTCCTCGATATGCAGCACCAGGGTTGAGTTGATCCGTGCCCGGAACTCGCGCAGGGCAATCAGGGCCTGTCGCAGGGTTGGTTGATGAGCGATCAGGAGGCTGGTCGCCCCAAGGTTTGCCAGGGCCCGTCCCTCGGCCATTCGCAGGCCAAGCGTCATGCAGCCTGTCACCGCAGCGCTACGTTCCAGCAAACGGGTTGCGGCACGCGCCGAGATCAGTTGTTCGGAGTTGACCAGCAGATCAGGCGACAGCGCCTGTTCCTTGAGCAGCGGACGGGGATCGTGGCCGAGGCCGGACATGGTCTCGAAATAGCCGGTCAGAGCCGCAACGCGGACCAGTTCAGTCATCGCTCCCCACGTTCCTTGGCGCCAATTGGTAAAACAATGTCATGAAATGTGAAAACTGCAAGTGCCGCTCGGCCTAGCCTCCATACCAGGAGCTGGGGAGAGCAATGATCGTGGCCAAGGCTGTACGTTTCCACAAGATTGGCGGACCTGAGGTTCTTGCGGTCGAAGACGTCGAGGTCGGCGCACCCGGCCTAGGCGAGGTCCGCATCCGGCACGCAGCAGTGGGGTGCAATTTCGCCGACACCTATTTCCGCTCCGGCTATTATCCGGTGCAGCCCCCATGCGGGATCGGCGTGGAAGGCGCGGGCACGATCGAGGCGGTCGGTGAAGGAGTGGGCATTGTCGCGGTGGGCGACCGGGTCAGCTACAATGGCGGCCCGCTGGGCGCCTATGCAACCGAACGGGTGATGCCGGCCGCACCGCTGCTGAAACTGCCGGACAACGTCTCGTTCGAAACGGCGGCGGCTTCCACCATGCGCGGGCTGACGGCCGTCTACTGGCTGATGAAGGCCGATCCCCGGTTGAAGGCGGGCGACACGGTGTTGCTGCATGCGGCTGCAGGGGGCGTTGGCCTGCTGGCGATCCAGGTGGCCAAGCTGCTGGGCATCCGGGTGATCGGGACGGTCTCCAGCGAGGAGAAGGCTGCCAAGGCCCGCTCGTTCGGCTGTGACGAGATCATTTTCTACCGGCGCGAGAACGTGCCCGCCCGAGTCAAGGAACTGACAGGTGGCGAGGGCGTGCAGACCGTGTTCGATTCCGTGGGCAAGGATACATTCGAAGGTTCGCTGAAGTCGCTGCGTCGCCGGGGCGTGCTGGTTGGCTGCGGGACGGCGTCGGGTCCGTTCCCGCCGATCGACGCGATGCAGATGGTGCTGCAGGGGTCGGTCTATTTCATTCGCCCGGCCTTCGCCGATTTCTTTGCCGATCCGGTGGAGCGCGCGGAAATGGCGAAGTTCTGGTTCGATCACCTGTCAGCCGGGCGGATCAAGGTGCAGATCGGGCAGCGTTATGCTCTCGATGAATGCGTCCAGGCGCATCGCGATCTCGAAGCCGGCAAGACCATCGGCTCGTCGGTGTTCTTGCTGTGAAGATCGAACAACTCACCCCGCACATCGGCGCGGAACTGGTTGGCGTGAACCTGGCCGAAGCGGCGCGTAACGACGATCTGTTCGGCGCGATCAAGGCCGCGCTGCTGCAGCACAAGGTGCTGTTCCTGCGCGATCAGGATATCTCCCGCGCCGATCACGTGGCCTTTGCCGAACGGTTCGGGACGCTGGAGGACCATCCGGTCGCGGGCAGCGATCCCGATCATCCGGGGCTGGTCCGGATCTACAAGGACGAGAACTCGCCGCCCGATTTCTACGAGAACTCATGGCATGCCGACACGACCTGGCGCGAAGTGCCGCAGATGGGCGCCGTGCTGCGCTGCGTCACCTGCCCGCCGGTCGGCGGCGACACGATGTGGGCCAACATGGAACGAGCCTACGAGGACCTGGCCGACCACATCAAGGAAACCATCGCGCCGCTCAAGGCCCGTCATTCGATCGAGGCCAGCTTTGGCGCGCGGATGCCGGAGGAAAAGCGGCTGGCGCTGAAGGCGCAATATCCCGATGCCGAGCACCCTGTGGTGCGGACCCATCCGGAAACGGGTGCGAAAAGCCTCTATGTCTGCGGCTTCACCACCCATTTCACCAATTTCCACACTGCCGCCAACGTCCGCTATGGCCAGGACTATGCGCCGGGCGGGGCGAACCTGCTGCATTACCTGATCGGCCGGGCGCAAATCCCGGAGTACCAGGTCCGCTGGCGCTGGCGGCCCGGCGCGATGGCAATCTGGGACAACCGCTGCACCCAGCACTACGCCGTGATGGATTACCCCCCCTGCGTCCGCAAGATGGAGCGCGCAGGGATCGTCGGCGACAAGCCATTCTAGGACAGGAGAGAGATCATGCAGTTCTTCGATGAAAGCCTGCTGCCCGAATACCAGGACCCGTTGGTCATCCAGGTTGCACCTTACGCTCCCAGCTTCATGCCGCAGGACAGCGACGACATTCCGGTCAGCTATGCTGAGCAGGTCCAGAAGGCGGTCGATTGCTACAATGCCGGCGCGACAGTGCTGCATCTGCACGTGCGAGAACCGGACGGCACCGGCTCCAAGGACCTCGACCGGTTCAACGAGATGCTCGACCGGCTGCGCACAGCCGTGCCCGACATGGTTCTGCAGGTCGGCGGCTCGATCAGCTTTGCCCCCAAGACCGAAAGCGCCGCGGCCGAATGGCTGGACGATGATACCCGCCACATGCTGGCCGATCTGACCCCGGCTCCCGATCAGGTCACGCTGGCGGTCAACACCAACCAGATGAACGTGATGGAACTCATCACCGAAGAAGATGCAGGCGGCACCACGATGTGGGACGTCTACCGCGAAGCCTATACCGAGATGTATTACGACGCTGGCCCGAAGTTCATGAAGGAACACATGAAACGGCTGACGGCTTCGGGCATCCAGACCCACTTCCAGATTGGTTGCGCGCGCGACCTTGAAACGGTGGAGCGGCTGGTGCGGGGTGGCCACTACATGGGACCGCTGGTCTGCAACTGGGTCTCGATCGGTGGCGGCCACGATGGCCCGAACCCGCGCAACCTGATGGAATTCGTCAACCGTCTGCCGCAGAATGCGGTCTGCACGGTCGAAGGGCTGATGCGGTCGATGTATCCGCTGACCGTGATGGGTATCGCCATGGGCTTGCATGTCCGGGTCGGCCAGGAAGACAACCTGTGGGGCCGCCGCGGTGAGCGCGCTACGTCGGTGCAGCAGATCGAGAAGATGGTGCGGATTTCGGAGGAACTCTACCGTCCGATCGCCAGCGGCAAGGAAGCCCGGGAGATCTACCAGATCGGCACCTTCTATACGAGCGTCGAGGAGACGCTGGAGAGGAACGGCTGGCTACCCACTCCCCAACCCAAGCCGCGCCGCCCGGCAATCCGCGCTGCCGCATGACCGCGACAGTCCTCTTCGTCCCGGGTCTCAGGGACCATGTCGAGGACCATTGGCAAACCCACGCGGCCCGGGCCTTTCCGGGATCCGTCACGGTTGAACCGCTGACCGCAGACCGGCTGTCGCGGGCGGCGCGGGTGGCCGCACTCGATGCCGCCTTGCAGGCCATTGACGGGGAAGTCGTGATCGCCGCGCACAGCGCCGGTTGCCTGATGGTAGCGCACTGGGCGCTGGCGGCCACACGGCCGATCAAGGCGGCGCTGCTGGCGACCCCTGCAGATGTCGAGCACCCCTTGCCGCCGGGCTACCCGGCGCTTGCTGACCTCTCGGCGAACGGCTGGGTGCCGATCCCGCGGCAGACCTTGCCGTTCCCGACGCTCGTTGTGGCGAGCCGCAACGATCCACTGGCTGAATTCAGCCGGGTCGAGGGGTTGGCCCGTGACTGGGGGGCAGACCTGCTAGATGCCGGGGAGATCGGACACCTCAACCCGCCCGCGGGCTATGGCCCCTGGCCGGATGGGCACAGACTCATCGAGCAGCTGCGGGACTAGCGGGGCGCGGGGGAGAGGAAGACAGGCCATGGCCGGACACATACCGCAACACAATGCCACGACCGGCGGTCCTGAACACGTCACGGCCTATGCCTGGCTGGTCTTTGCGCTCAGCTTTGGCCTGCTGATCTCGGACTACATGGCGCGCCAGGTGCTCAACGCGGTCTTTCCGTTGCTCAAGGCCGAATGGAGCCTGAGCGATGCGCAGCTCGGGCTGTTGTCGGGGATTGTCGCGATCATGGTCGGCGTCCTGACCTTCCCGCTGTCGCTCGCCGCCGATCGCTGGGGGCGGGTACGCAGCCTGACGCTGATGGCGATCCTGTGGAGCCTGGCGACGCTGCTCTGCGCCGTGGCCGAGAGCTTCGAGACCATGCTGATCGGCCGCGCGCTGGTCGGGATTGGTGAAGCCGCTTATGGCAGCGTCGGTATCGCGGTGGTCATCTCGGTCTTCCCGGCACGGCTGCGCGCCACGCTGACTGCCGCGTTCATGGCGGGCGGGCTTTTCGGCCAGGTGCTGGGCGTCGCGCTCGGCGGCGGAATTGCCGCCAGTCACGGCTGGCGCGCCGCTTTTGCCGCCATTGGCATCGCAGGCCTGATCATGGGTGTGCTTTACCCGATAATCGTCAGGGAACGGCGGATCCGCGCCCTTGCCGGGGGCGCATCGGCAGACAATGCCTTCGCCGCCAAAGTCCCGCTGCGTGAGCTGGTGGGAAACCGGTCGGTGCGGCTGGCCTATCTCGGCAGCGGCTTGCAACTGTTCGCCGCGGGCGCTCTGCCGGCCTGGTTGCCAAGTTATTTCAACCGGTATTACAATCTGCCGGTTGACCGCGCCGGCACGCTCGCCGCGGTGCTGCTGCTGCTTTGCGGGACCGGGATGATCCTGTGCGGCATGGTCAGCGACCGTATTTCGCGCGAACGCCCGGAGCGCAAGATTGCCTTGGCAATCAGTTACACCCTGGGCACGGCCCTGTGCCTGACGCTGGCGATGGCTCTGCCGCCCGGTCCGATGCAACTGGTCCTGTTGGGGGGCGCCATGCTCCTTGTGGCCGGAACGGTTGGCCCTGTGGGTGCCATGGTCGCGAACCTCACGCCGCTGGCCATTCACGGCTCGGCCTTTGCCACGCTGACGTTGGCGAACAACCTGATCGGGTTGGCCCCGGGACCAATCCTGACCGGCCGGATGGCCGATGCGATCGGCCTGGCGGAGGCGTTCCGGTTGCTGCCAGTGCCATGCCTGCTGGCCGCGCTGACCTATGCCATGATGCGCCGCAGTTATCTGGGCGATCTGGCGGCCCAGCGCGCATCGACTTGACATCAGTTCCCCGGAATCTTGGTGTCAGGCTGACACCTGCTGGCTGAACGGCATCCAAAACCGGGTTCCGGGATCGGGCCTTTCATCCACGGTGCGAACCACCCCTGCGGCGATAGCGAATCTGGCGTGGGCTTTCGCCATAAGTCCGTTTCAGGAAGCGCGAAAATGCGCTCGTTTCGGAAAACTGCAAGATCTCGGCGATCTCGCCCACTGCAAGTGACGACTCCCCCAGATAGAGCAGTGCAAGGTTTGCCCGGACGCGTGCGAGCAGGTCTTCGAAGCTGGTGCCATGGCTGGCCAGCCGGCGTTGCAGCGTGCGACGGGATTGGCGCATCAGCCGGGCGGCAATGGCCAGGTCGATCGGTGCAAAGGGCAGCATCGCGCGAATGAGCGCCTCGACCTGCAACACTTCGCGGCCCTCGATGAGCCTGGCGGCTGATCCATAGTGCGCCGCGAGTTCCCCGTGAACTGCTGGATCGGCCCCCGCGACGGGCAGCGCCAGCAGATCGGCATCCAGCAGCATCGCGTTGCGATCGGCATTGAACATCAACCGATCGCCCAGCAGGCGGCGGTGCCAGCCAAGATTGGCCGGTTGCGCATGGCGCATGGTGACCAGGCTGGGCTTCCATGCCGGGGCGTGACGCCGCATTTCCCGCGCAATGACCGAGAAACCGAGCTCGACCACTTGTCGTTGCTGGCTGCCGACTTCGGTGCTGAGCTCATAGGTCAGCAGCATGCCGTCCTCGACCTGGTCCAGCCCAACGAATGTGCCCTGGGTGTGGACCGGGAAGAAATCGACCAGATCCAGGATCATCCCGCGAACCGTTGCCGCGCTGCCCAGCAGCGGTGCCATCGGCCCAAACAGCGACAGGCTTTGCAGCGGACCGAGGCGCAGGCCAAATGCCGGTTCATCCAACCGCGCAGCAGCAAGCTCCATGAACACCACGAAGCGGTCCACCCGCATGGGCATGTCGGGATTGGCCATCGGTGCAGCCGGAACACCGGCTTCGCGGGCGAGCGCGCGATAATCCCCGCCCAGTTCGGCCACCAGCTCCGGTGCGCCCTCCATCACCCCGCTGCGCACCCATTTGACCATTCGGCCAGCAGAGCACTTTGGCGTGCAAAGTCAACTTCTCAGATGCGCCAGCCGGTATTGGCAGGTCAGATGGCAGAATGGAGGGGATGCCTATGCCAACCGAAAATCGCCCGGGTTCGGCCCGGCTCAATGCCTTGCTGATGGTGGTCCTGGCACTGCTGCTCGGTTACTTCGGGCTCAGCGCCAATGGCTACCTGGTGCCCGCCGCAATCGCCGTGATTCTGGCCGTGCTGCTCTGGCTCGGCAGGGCCGGACGCATTTTCAAGGCGGCGGTGCTGGTCAACCTGATGAGTGGCACCCTGTTGGTGCTGGTGCTGGCCTTCGGGGACTTCCTTGGTGACAGCAAGCTCGACGTTTCGGGCGTATCCTTGCTCATCAACCTGATGAGCGGCGGACCGGCCGTGGCGCTGCTGGCGCCCGCTCTGCTGCTGGGGCTGCGGCGCGGCAAGCCGCTCCACGCGTGGTTCAACCGTGCTGCCGGCGCGGCCTGAAGGAGCTCCTGCGATGAAGAAAACCGTCACCACGATTGCTTTGGTCACCGCACTGCTGCAACCGGTCCTGGCCCAGGCGGCCTCATTCTCCGGCCGGGTGACCCTGCCTGATGGCAGTCCGGCATTCGGCGCCATGGTCACCGTGTTCGATGCCGATGGCGAGCGACGCCAGACTGTCTACGCTGCCGCCGATGGTTCCTATGCCATCCGCACGCCCTATGCGGGCAAGCTCAAGGTCCGGGTTCGCCTTTCCGGCTTCAAGGATGCTGCCGCGGAACAGCAGGCGGCAGCCGCCGGCTCGAAGCAGCTGGACCTGGCGCTGGGGACATTCGCCAACCTCGGCGAGATGAACGAGACACTGTCGGCCTCGGCGTTCAATGCCCGCCTGCCGTGGCCGAATGTCGCGCGCGACCGTCCCGCCTTCGTCAGCCAGTGCAATTATTGCCACCAGATGGGCAACAGCTGGACCCGCATCCCGCGCGATCACGAGCAGTGGATCGCCGAGGTCGAGAAGATGGAAAACATGCTGGCGATGCAAAGCCAGGCCCAGGGCCGGGTGATTGCGGAGACCTTGTGGAAGGGTTTTGACGGGAAGCCGTTCGATGCCAGCCAGAACTATGGTGCCAGCCCGGAACTGGCGCGCGCCAAAGTGCGGGAATGGCTGGTGGGCGATGGCTACACCTTCATTCATGACGCCGATGTCGCCAAGGACGGCCTGCTGTACGGCACGGATGAAGGGCACGACATCCTGTGGGTGCTGAACCGGGAAACCGGCAAGATCGAGCAGCACAAGCTGCCCGATATCGACCTTCCGCGCGGCGGCATCTTCTCTGGCATGAGGCTGCCGATCGGCCAGTTCACCGGCAAGCACGGGCCGCATTCCATGGCCCAGACCAGCGATGGCCGGATCTGGATCACCAATGCGCTGTCGAGCACCCTGATGCGCTTCGACCCCCGGACCAAGGCGTTCAAGACCTACCCGGTCGGGCATGACGCGCTCTACCCCCACACCATCCGCGTCGACAAGAACGATGTGGTCTGGTTCACCATCGTCGCGTCCAACCAGATCGGGCGGTTCGATCCCAGGACCGAGGAGATGACCGTTACGCGGTTGCCGTCGAATGGCGTGCTGCGCTGGATTACCGATCAACTGTTTCCCACGCTGATGCGGATCGGCAGCTGGTTTCCGGACCAGGCGCTGCACCTCAACCTTTCCACGCACCGGTTCTTCGGCGAACAGATCCTGGCATTTCCTTATGGTATCGACGTCAATCCGGTCGACGGATCGATCTGGTACGCCAAGCTCTATGCCAGCAAGATCGGGCGGATCGATCCGCAGACGATGGAAGTGAAAGAGTGGGACACCCCGCTGATCGGCCCGCGCCGGCCGCGCTTCGATGCCAAGGGAATTTTCTGGATCCCGGCCTTCGATGAAGGTGCGCTGATGCGCTTTGATCCGGGGACGGAGAAGTTCGAAACCTATCGCATCCCGACCGTCGGCAAGGACGAATACGAGACGCCCTATGCGCTCAACGTCGACAAGCGCACCGGCCAGGTGTGGATGGCAGCGAACAACTCTGACCGCATCATCCGCTTCGATCCGGCCACCAAGGCGTTCTTCAGCTATCCCAGCCCGACCCGGGTCACGGTGCTCCGCGACTTTTCCTTTACCGAAGATGGCCAGGTCTGTTCGTCCAGCTCGAACATGCCGGCTGCGGCGATCGAGGATGGCCGCCCCAGCTTCATCTGTATCGAGCCTGAAGGCGGCGCGGCCGACCGGACGGCATTGGGCTCCTGAGGAGAGGAGGCTTGCAGCACCGGCTCCGGATCGATGGTCTGTCGTTCAACGTCCTCGACGAGGGCGCTGGCGAGCCGGTGCTGCTCGTCCACGGCTTCCCCGATGATCACACGGTCTGGCGCAACCAGGTATCCGCGCTGGTTGCCGCTGGGTACCGCGTGATCGCACCCGACAATCGGGGGTGCGGCGAGACGGACATGGCGGCGCGCACGCGTGACTATCTCTTGCCCAGGCTGGTTGCGGATCTGGTCGGCGTGCTCGATGCGCTGGGGATCGCGTGGGTGAAGCTGGTCGGGCACGATTGGGGGGCCGTGATCGCCTGGGTTTTCGCGGCGCGGCATCCAGAGCGGGTCGAACGTTATGCCGCGCTCTCGGTTGGCCATGCGGCGGCCTATGCCGCAGGGCCGCTCGAACAGAAGCTCAAGGGCTGGTATGTGCTGATGTTCCAGCTGCGCGGCTTTGCAGAATGGCTGATCAAGGCTCGCGACTGGAGCTTCTTCCGCCGCTTTACCGACGATCATGCCGAATTCCCCGGCTGGGTTGCCAAGCTGGGTCGAAAGGGGCGGCTTACCGCCGGCATCAACTATTACCGCGCCAATATCGGCATCCTGCTCCGCCCGGCGCGAACCAAAGTCACTGTGCCGGTACTGGGCATCTACAGCGATGGCGACCGTTACCTGGCCGAAGCGCAAATGCGCGACAGTGGCGCCTATGTCGCTGCGCCGTTCCGCTTTGAACTGATCAAGGGCGCCGGTCACTGGCTGCAGGTCGATGCGCCAGAGCGAGTGAACGCCCTTTTGCTCGACTTTTTCTCGAAGGATACCGACCAATGAGCGCCCCCTTGTTCCTGGGTCTGCTGGCGGCCGTTCTGGCGCTGTTCGTGCTGTGGGTCTGGCGTAAGCAGGAGCCGCGTCGACCGCTGACCCCAGTCGAGATCGACCGCTACTGCGAAACAATCCACGCCAGGTTTCCGGTGCCGGACCATCAGGATCGTGCGGCATGGGTCGCGCGGGTGCGCCGCTTTGCCGAGAATGACGACGGGCGCGACATCTACATGCTCAACCTGCTGCGTTATAACGAAACGATGGCGAAGGGGCCTGCAGCGGCCGGCTCGTTCACCGGAACTCCGCATGAAGCCAACGAGATCTATGAGGCCAATGCCAAGCCGATCCTGATGAAGAGCGGCGCTTTTCCGATCTTCGCGGGCAAGGTGGAAGATGCGAACGCTGTTGGCGGCCCTGATCCCGCCGAAGACCACTGGACCCGGATTCTGGTAGTCCACTACCCCAGCCGCCGCCACTTCCTCGATCTGCTGACCGATCCGCAATACCTGACCAGAGCGGATTTCAAGAGCTATGCGATGCACATGGCGCTGGTTCCGGTGAAGCGCGAGATGGTGATCCCGGATTTCCGGCAGCTGGCCATTGCCGGCGCCGTCATCGTTTTCCTGTCGGTCGGCTGGGCTCTGACTCTAACCGGAGGTGTGTGATGAAAGCAGTTGTCTGCCAGAATGGAGAGCTTCGCGTCGAAGACCTCCCCGATCCGGTGCCGCAGCAGGGCCACGCCCTGCTGAAAGTGCTGCGCTGCGGGATTTGCGGGTCGGACCTGCACATGCGGCATCACTGCGACGAGCTGAAGGCGGTCAACGACCGGGTTGGCTATCCGGCGCTTCCCTCGTCCGCCGACGCATTCGTGTTCGGTCACGAGATTTGCGCCGAAGTGCTGGACTATGGCCCGGGCTCCAAACGCAAGCTCAAGCCCGGCACCCGCGTGGTCGCGCCGCCGATGGTGCGCTGGGGGGGCGAAATCGACATGGCCGGGCTCTCGGCGCGGTCCAACGGCGGTTATGCGGAGCAGATGCTGCTGGATGAACTGGTCCTGATGCCGGTGCCCAATGGCCTGTCGAGCGACATGGCGGCGCTAACGGAGCCGATGGCGGTCGCCTGGCATGCGGTCAGGCGCAGTGAAGTGAAGAAAAAGGACGTGGCGGTGGTGATCGGCTGTGGCCCGGTCGGCCTTGGCGTCATCGCAATCCTGAAGGCGCGCGGAGTCGGCACTGTGATCGCCAGCGACTTCTCACCCGGACGGCGTGCGCTTGCCAAGGCCTGCGGTGCCGACCTGGTGATCGATCCGCGCGAAAGCTCTCCTTACCAGAGTTGGGAAGAATACGGCTGGGTCATGACCTTCGGCGGTTTGCTCGGGATGGCGGTTGAAACCCGCGAGGCGCTGGAGAAGGTGCCTGTGCCGTGGTGGACCGCCTGGCGCATGGCCGAGGCACTTGGTGTCGGGCCGAAGCGCCCGGTGGTGTTCGAGTGTGTCGGGGTGCCGGGCGTGTTGAACCAGATCGTCACAGGTGCGCCCCTCTTCTCGCGCGTGGTGGTCGTTGGCGTGTGCATGCAGCCCGATACGATCGAGCCCGCCATCGCGATCCAGAAGGAAGTCGAACTCCGGTTTGTCTTCGGCCACTCGCCGCTTGAATACCGGGATGCCCTGTACATGATCGCTGATGGCAAGGTTCGCTGCGAACCAATGATTACCGGTGTCGTTGGCCTCGATGAAGTCGAGGGTGCCTTTGCCGCGCTCGGCGATCCCGAAAAGCATGCCAAGATCCTGGTCGACCCGGCCAGGATCGCCGCAGGACACTGAGAACCGATGGGCGTCAGCCTGCCCGTGCAACGCTGAGTTCAAGGCCGGTCGCTTCGACCGCGATGAACCGACGACGGCTCCGGCTGCGCAACAGCGGCAGCCGGAGCCGAATTGCGGTCATTGCCTCAGCCATCCTTGGCGTGGGTCAATCGATCACGCCGGGGTCAAAGCGAATCTCGCGCCGGGCCATGGCTTCCCAAAGGAATGGCATGCCCAGTTGATCCGACATTCGGACCACGCGCAAGCTGGCCGGATCGGTGATTGGCTGACTGCCACCCAGCACTTCAACCTGCCAGGCCAGCCGGCAGCGATGCTCAAGCGTTACTGCTCTCAGATGGGCCTGGCGCACATCACGGGCGACGATGAATACGCCGTGGTTCTTCAGCAGGGCCCACTTGCCCGCGCCAAGCGCATCGGCGGCCGCTTCAGCCTCGATCGCGCCGTCCACGGTGCCGGCGTATTCGTCGTAGAGCCGTGGGTCCTCGTCGACATGGCCCGAGGTCTGATCATAGACTGGCGGGATGCGGCCTGCCGCAGCCCAGACCGATCCCCAGCGCGAATGGTTGTGGATCACCACGCGCAGGTCGTCGCGGCGCTGGTGAACGGCCAGATGCAGTCCGATCGCCGGGGTCACGTTCCAATCGCCTTCGATGACTTGCCCGGCGGCATCCACCCGGATGATGTCGGAGGCGGTCAATTCATCCCACGCCAGTTCCCAGGGATTGACCAGGAAGGTGCCGTCCGGCTCGGCGATGGTGATGTGACCGGCGATATGGTCATCATACCCCTCGCGGTGCAGCGTGCGGCACAACAGGGCGAGTTCCTGCCGCGATGTCAGTGCGGGTAGCAGCGGACGGCGGCCCGGACGCGGGGTCAGTTCGGCAAGCGTGGGAATACGGCGTTGGGTATCTTGCATGGCGAATGGTCCTGCAACTTGAGTGGATGGAGGATGGATCGATCAGCGCCACTGCGCCGAAGCTGTGGCCGTATCCGCCTCGCGCACCCGGCGGATGCCAAGCTTTTCGCGCGCGGCATCGAGCGGCAGGTCGAACACATCTTCATAGCGCATCATGTAGATCGGCGCGGAATGCCGCCCCACGGTGGCGCCGCGTTCGAGCGCGTCGAGCGTTACCAGCCAGGTCTGCGGGTAGTGCAGCACGGCGCGGGTGATGATCCGGGTCGATCCGAGAATCGAAAAGGCTGACAGCTCCCCGGCCAGTTCCGGACTGAGATGCACGAACAGGTTGGCGAGGCGCATGTAGTAGGGGACCAACTCACCGATGAAATCGAACCCGCCTCCGCCCAGCAGATGTTCGAAATCGTGCGTCTGCCCCGCGCGCAGCTGGAAGTATTCGAAGTCGCTTTGCGGCTCGAACGGAGGCACGATGTCGATCTGCATGTCCTTGTCGACAAGCTGGGCATGGAACAGCCCGCCAACCGTGTCAGGGGCATAGTGCGCCAGGTCTTCGGTCTGAAAGGTCGAGACAAAGCCTTCGCGGAACCACTGGTCGAGCGCCGGGTTCTGCTGCCGTTCCGCCGCCAGCAGCGCGTTGATATGGTCAAGGTCCTGCACTTCGCGCAGGATCTGGACGAGCTGGATCGAATCCGAAGGGGTCGGCACATCAGGGCCGTTGCGGCGCAGCATGTGGGTTGCCACCCAATCGCGAACCCGTGGGTCGTTGAGATAGCGCGAGGAACTGACCAGCAGGCTGCTGTCCGTCGCCACGCGGGTGATACCGCTCATAAGGTAGGAATAGTCGGCCATGTCAGTGCTCCTCGGCGGGGCGGTCGGGATTGGGCAAGGCATCCAGCAACGCACGCACGCCGGGGATCGGAAAGCGCAACAGCATCTGCCCCATGCCCTTGGCGGCTGGATCGAGCCGGGTACTGGCATTGATGCCGCCGGTCAGGGCATCGTGAATCACGAAGTTGAGTGCGTGAACGCCGGGCGCTTCATATCGGTCCACGAGGGGCGGGCAGCCTGCGGGCCCAAGGTGGGCATACCAATCAGCCACTGCGGCGGGAGTAAGGGCGGCCCGCAGGCAAGGCAGGTATTCCGGTTTCCGTGCGATCACCGCGACATTGAACAGATGCCCCTTGTCGCCGCTGCGCACCCAGGCGAGCTCGATCAGGTCGGCAATGCCAGCATCGCTCACTGCTGCAGCTGGAGGCTTGAACGGCGGCGCTGGATGGCCTTGAGCGGCACATGCGGGCACACGTGGCGCTCCGGATTGCGCTGACGGAACCTCGGTGCATTGGCCCGCCATGGTCACGCGCGGCGTCACCATTCCCTTGTCGACGAGGCACAGGTGAATGCCGGTCAGGGGAAGGACTTGTGTCGCCAGGTTGACCGAGGTGCCAACAGCCATGCCGGATATGGCGGCCCATTGTTCCCGGGCGAAGATTTCCGCGCCAGACTGATCCGGATGATCGGCAACGAGCTTGCAGATCACCTCGCGCGTGTCGGCATGGCGGCCATGCGCGCCGAAGCTTGCCTCGCCGCCGATGATGACGGATTCGGTCCGCGTAAAGTCCGGCATGCCGCGCGCCCGCAGCAAATTGCGCGCCCGCGCAAACAGGGCCTCGGCCTGCCGGACCGCCTTATCGGCGGCGTCCTCGCCGATCACGGGCTGATAAGCGATGCTGCGCCATCCCTGGTCGAAAGTGATGCACGCCTTGAAGCTGTCGGTCGGCGGATGACCGCGCGCACCACTGACCCGCACCCTGTCCACGCCGATCTGTTCCAGCGTTACACCGCTGAAGTCGCACCGGACATCGGCGACGATATAGTCCGCTGGATCGCTGACCTCGTAGAGCAGCTGTTCGGCGACCGTGCCGATTGAAACCAGGCCCCCGGTGCCGGGCGGCTTCGTGATGACCAGGCTGCCGTCCGCACGGCATTCCCCGATCGGGTAACCGATGTTTGCCCAGTCGGGAACATCGCGCCAGTCGGTAAATGTCCCGCCGGTGACCTGGGCGCCGCACTCCAGCAAGTGCCCGGCCAGGGTGCCTGCCGCCAGCAGATCGTGATCATCAGGCCCCCAACCGAACTCGTGGATCAGCGGGCCAAGTGCCAGCGCGCTGTCGACGACCCGGCCGGTGATGACGATGTCGGCCCCCTGGGCAAGCGCGAACGCCAGCGGAAAGGCACCAAGGTAGGCATTCGCGCTGATCACGCCATCGGGAAAGGGCGTGAGGGTGAACATGTCCGGGTGGCCAGCATCCTTCAGCGCGGCGACGTGCGGACGCAGGTCATCGCCATCGACATGGGCAACACGCAGCGACAGCCCAAGGCTGGCGATCAGACTTTCGAGAGCGGCGGCCAGCCCTGCGGGATTTACCCCGCCGGCATTGGCAACGATCTTTACGCCGCTGGATGCGATCTCGCGCAAGTGGGGGCCCACGTGCACATTCAGGAAGTCCGCCCCATAGCCGAGCGCAGGGTCGACCGCCTGCATCCTCCCGAAGATGCCCATCGATCCTTCGGCGAGATAATCGAAAATCAGATAATCCAGCGATCCAGCTGCGAGCAATTGCGGGACCGACAGTGCCGTGTCGGAAAATGACGCGGTGGCACCACCGATCCGGATCACTTTATCGGCCGCCGTATCCGGCATCTTCACCCCTCCAGACTTGTCCTTGATGGTTGCCTAAAGTCAGTGATGGTCAAAGATTGTCACTTGCGTTACACTTCTGGAAATGACGACGCATGACAGGAACGTGGCGGCTGACGTGCTGCGGCAGGCTGCCTGGCTGCGCGGTTATGCGCCCGAACTGACCGACCACCTGCTCGCGGAAGGCCGCCTGGTCCGCCGGGCCGTTGGCGAATGGGCTCAGGCAGAGGGCGATGATCGTGGCGGCCTGTTCGTTGTGGTCACGGGGCTGCTTCATTCCTATTTCGCAGCCGATGCCGATCGTGAAGTGATGATCGGGCTGGTTGGGCCTGGGGCGATGCTGGGGCACGCCACCCGCTTCAGCGGCGGTCCGCGACTGGTCACGGCAGTCTGCATGAAATCCAGCTTACTGCTCGAACTGAGTGAAGCCGCGCTTGACCGCGTGGCAGAGCACCGCCCCGAACTGTGGCGCGCGATCGCCGATTTCACCTATGCCAACATGCGCGGCGTGTTGCGGATGGCGGCCGACCTGATCAGCCTTGCTCCGCGCCAGCGGCTCGCGGCGCGGCTGCTGGCGGCGGCAGAGGCGCAAGGTTCGACGGAAATCTGGCTGAGCCAGGAACTGTTGGGCGAAATGACCGGGTTAACCCGCAAGACAGTCAACCACCATCTGGCCGCTCTGGAAGGTGCCGGCCTGGTCGAAACAGGCTATGGGCGGATATGCCTTTGTGACGTCGCGGGGCTGCGGCGCGTTGCGGAAAGCTGATTTGGAGCGTTTCGGGGCAGGCTTTCGTCGGGGTGGGATACCCCGAATTCGCAACCGGCGGTGGTTTGTGGTGGTGGACCTGCTAGGCAGGGCAGCATGACCAAGATCCACAAGCTGTCCGGTATCGTCGAGGTTGACGGGTTTCAATATGAGTGGGAGCTGCGGAGCGAGCCGCAGTGGAGCCAGTCTGAAGGCTGGAAAGGCATGACCGTCGCCCTGCAGCGCAAGCAAACCCAGCGCGGCGCCTTGCTGGAATTCCCCCCGCCGAAGCGCTTGCTGAAAGGCATGCCGCGAGGCCGCCTCCAGATCGGGGACGCTATTGTAATCAGGGGCATCCAGGCCGCCTTGGGCGCCGGCTGGGAGCCTGCTTCGCGGGGCAAGCCGATGGTTTTCCTGGTCGATGCCGATGGCAATTAGCGGGAGTCTGTCGGACAGGCCGGGAATGCCGCCTTGAGGCAGGAGGCGACATTCACCGCTGGAAGATTGAGGTAATGAGAGCCTACCTTAATCACCCAGCCAGTCGGCTGTAATCTCGCCCCTGTGTCCCTCGGGCGCCAGCGCGGCGCGCAGGGCCTCCAACAGCGGCGGAAGCGCCTGCGTGAAGGCGTAGGGCGGGTTGACGATGAATAGGCCCGCGCCGTTATAGATTCCGGGCTGATCGTGATCGTACAGCCAATGCTCAACATTCAGCAGCTTCGGGATGCCGAGCTTGCGGAGCTGCTGCTTCCACCGTTCATGCGGCGCGCGGTCTTTCAGCGGATACCAGATCACCGTCACGCCATGCGCCCATTTGCGATGAGCGGCGGCGAGGGTGGCCGTGATACGTTCGCGTTCGTTCAACTGCTCGTATGGCGGGTCGACCACCACGACGCCGCGTGGCGTTCGCGGTGGCAGCATCGCCAGCCACAGCTCGTAGGCGTCGCGTTCATGCACGGCAGCGGATGTACCGCGCATGGCGCTGCGCAGGACATGAACGTCTTCGGGATGCTTTTCGTTCAGGATCAGGAAGTCCTGCGGGCGCAGCAGCTGCGCCAGAATCTTTGGCGAGCCGGGGTAGAATCGCGTCTCGGTTCCGACATTCACCGCCTGGACGGCGGTGCGGTAGTCATCCAGCAAGGGGTTTGGATCGGCAAAAGCCCGCATTACCCCCTGCATGCACTCGCCGGTGCGTCCGGCCTCCTCGCCGTCAAGGTCATACAATCCGCAGCCGGCATGGGTATCAATCAGGGTCAGCGCACTTTGCTTGAGTTGCAGGGCCCGCACGAGGGCGATCAGCAGGCTGTGCTTCACGACGTCGGCGCTATTACCAGCATGGAAGGAATGGCGATAATTCATTGCGTTTCGGTGTCCCGAGGATCTGCCGTATTAAACCCTGCCGGCCGCCGGAGCCGAGCGCGAGGTAATTGCAGCAACCAATCCGCTGCCCGTATAGGGTCAGGCTGCAACCTTCAAAGCACTTCTGCACGGGATCTCATGCCCGCATTGGCAATCGCCACGCGGGACGGTGGGTCTGCGCCGCCTAGTTGTCGATCAGATGTTCAATGGCGGCCAGCAGCGCCGTCTTGGCCTCCTGACCGGGCAATGCCGGCCATGAAGGGCGCGATTGCCCCAGTGTGATCCAGGCACCGATGCTCATCGTCAGGATGGCAAGGGCGCGTCCGTTGCGGGTGGCTTCATCCAGATCGGGCCGGATTGCGCCAAGCAGGGCGGCGTAGTGACCCGCGATCCAGTGATACCATGAACTCTGCCGGGACAGCAGGTCCGGGTTGTAGAGGTAATGCGCGAAGCACTGCAGTGCGACTCTGTCGCTTTCACTCATCGCGTAGCCAAGGTGGAGCGCGCACAGCTTCATCAACCGCTTGCGGGGCTCGTAACCCGGTTCCAGCAACACCTGCTCGGCCGACCGATAGAAGCCACTGAAGACATGATCGAAAATCGCGTTGAACATGTTCTCGCGCGTCGGGAAATGATGCCGTAGCGCGCTTTGCGTGATGCCCACCTTTCTGGCGACCGCGTCCTGCGAGATCGCCTCGATCCCGATCTCATCGATCATGGTCAGAGCTTCTGCCATGATTCGACGCCGGGTGCGCTCACCCTTCGTTTCGCGCTCGATCTTTGCGGCAACCATCCCTGCCAATCCCGCCTGCAATGCCTGATGTCTTTGAAGACCTGTCGATTCCTTGGCTCGAAACTGCCAGCTTGTCACCTAGAATAAAACCGCTTATTAAGTGGAAAAATATGCTGAACTCGGCAACAAGTTGGGAATGGAGAGAGCGATGTCCCTTTCGGTGCAAAACATTACCCCGGTGATCGGGGCGGAAGTGTCCGGGGTCGATCTGGCCCGGATCGACGATGTGACGGCAGCCGCATTGCGACGCCTTCTGGCCGACCGGGGCGTCCTGGTGTTTCGTGACCAGCAGCTGGACCATGATGCACACAAGCGTGCGGCCGCCTGTTTCGGCACCGGCCAGCTGCATTGCCATCCGCTGGCCACGCAGTCCGGCAGCGCCGATCCGGCCGTCCTGACGGTCAAGGCCACGGCCAAATCGGCGTTCGTTGCAGGGGATGGCTGGCATACCGACGTATCGTGCGATCCGGCGCCGATCCGTGCCTCGCTGCTCTATATGCGGGAGATGCCCGAAAACGGCGGCGGCGACACCATGTTTGCCAGCATGACCGAAGCCTATGCCTTGCTGTCGCCCCCGGTTCGCGAGCTGATTGGCAAGCTACGGGCGGTGCATGACGGGGCGCTGCCGTGGCGCCAAGGCTATGGCAAGGAGCCGCCTGCGGGGACAGACTATAACCGCACGGTCCATCCGCTGGTCATTGCCCACCCCGACAACGGCCAGCCCTTGCTTTGGGTGAACCGGGGGTTCACGACCAAGATCGAGGGCGTCAGCCGGCTGGAAAGCAGACATCTGCTGGAAATGCTGTTCCACCACATCGAAGCGACGCCGCGCGTGCAATGCCGGGTTCGCTGGGACAAGCACACGCTGGTCATCTGGGACAACATCGCCACCCAGCATCACGCCGTGTGGGATTACTTCCCCCACACCCGCCACGCGGAGCGTGTTTCGGTGATTGGCGGCAATTTGCAGGCGGCTTGACCGCGCCTCGGCAGAATGGCGGCGCGTCTGTGCTTGAGAGGATCGAAAATGCAAAACGCTAATGCCACTGCGATCGTCGTGGGGGCTTCTTCGGGGATTGGCAAAGCCATCGCCGAACACCTGGCAGCCGCCGGCTGGAAAGTCGGACTGACCTCCAGAAAGCTCGAAAATCTGGCGGAAATGGTCACCCGACTGGGCGACCAGGTGGTGCCTAAGGTGATCGACGTCGATGACCCGGAAAGCACGCGGGAAGGCTTGCGCGCTCTGGCCGACGAACTGGGCGGTGTGGATCTGTGGGTGCTCAACGCGGGCACCGGCAATCTCAACCGGGATTTTGCCTGGGAGCCGGAGCGTCAGACGATTGCGACCAATGTCATGGGCTTTGCCGCCATGACGGATGTCGCGGTGCATCACTGCATCGGTCGCGGCGAGGGGCGCATTGTCGGGGTATCTTCGGTGGCCAAGAAGCGGGGTCATCCCTTTACCGCCAGTTACAGCGGGTCGAAGGCATTTGTGTCGCTCTATCTTGATGGTGTGCGGCAGTTCCTGCGGCGCAAGGCACCCAAGGTCAGCGTTACCGAGGTCGCGCCCGGTTACATCGATACCCCGCTGCAACAGTTTGATGAGGCCTTCTGGGTCGTCAGTGCGAAGACCGCCGCCAAGCAGATCGTCGCCGCAGCGCTGGCACGGCGCAAGCATGCCTACGTGCCGCGCCGCTGGGCGGTGATCGCAGCGCTACTCTCGATCATGCCGCGCTAGAAAAGGAGCGTCGCAGCGGGCCTGTTGCGGCCATGCTGTGCGCTGCAACTCTGCCTTCCTCCGCGGCCAGCGGCTCTCCGCCCTCAAACCGCGCCAGCGCAATTCCCTTTTAACTTATGCCGCCAATCGCCGGATGCGATCGGCTGCATAAGCTGAAAGCGAGCAGTGGCTGGAAACCGGTAAACCCAGGCGCTATTCAAAAAACGCGGACATGATACTTTGGCGTGATTGCTTTCTACCGTTTGCGCGGGGAGTCGGTGCATGGTTGGTTTTGCCAGATTCGGCGTGGTGACTGCCGCAACGCTTGCGCTGACCGGTTTTTCACAAGCGCAGGATTTTTCCGAGGCGACGCTGGCGGCCCTTGATCCCGTCCGGATCGCGCAGACCGTTTGCGGTGGCGAGCGGGGCGGGCGCGTTCTTGCTTCGCGGCTGTTCATCGCATCGGCCTTCGCCAGCCCGGTCAGCGAAGCACCGCCAATGCCGCTCTTCTCCGACCTCACCGGCTCGCACTTTCCCGTCACCACCAGCAGCGACCGGGCGCGCCGCTATTTCAGCCAGGGCCTGCTGCTGGCCTATGGCTTCAACCATGCCGGTGCGGTCCGCTCGTTCCGTGAAGGGCAGCGCAGCGATCCGGACTGCGCAATGTGCTGGTGGGGCGAGGCGGTTGCGCTTGGCCCGAACATCAACGCGCCGATGGACGACCGAGACCGGGAGAGCGCCCTGGTCGCGCTGGACCGGGCCGTGGCGCTGCGGGACCGCGTCTCTCCGGTCGAACGGTCGCTGATCGAAGCGCTGGCCACCCGCTATTCGCGGGATCCGGCGGCAGATCGGGCCAGACTGGATGCCGCCTACGCCGATGCCATGCTTGCGGTGGCGCGCCAGTATCCTGCGGACGACGACGTGGCGGTGCTGGCGGCGGAGGCGGCCATGAACACCACGCCGTGGAATTACTGGGAAGCGGACCGGAAGACGCCGATCGGGCGGAGCGGCGAGGCGATCCGCCTGGTCGAGCAAGTTCAGGCGCGTAACCCCGGTCACGCGCAGGCTATCCATCTGGCGATCCACCTGCTGGAGGCAAGCGATCCGCAGCGCGCCGAGGCCGCGGCAGACCGGCTGGCCAAGCCGCTGGTGCCCAGCGCGGCGCATCTGGTGCACATGCCAGGCCATATCTACTACGCCCGCGGACGCTATGCGGACTCCATGCGCGTCAACGTGGCGGCTGCCCGTGTGGATGAAGCCTATTTCCGGACGGCCGGTGACCACGGTCTGGTCCGCTATGGCTATTATCCCCACAACATCCATTTCATCGTGACTTCGGCGCAGATGGCGGGAGACATGGGCACTGCTGTGCGCGAGGCGCAGCGCCTGCGTACCGTGCTGGATCCCGCAACTTCCGCGAAGATCGCGTGGATCCAGGCAATCGATGCGGCGCCCTATCTGGCGATGGCGCAATTCGCCGAGCCAGAGGCGATTCTGGCGATGCCAGAGCCGGACGCGCGCCTCCCCTATGCCCGTGCGATGCGTCACTATGCCCGCGCCGTTGCCCATGCGCACCGCAACGATCCGGCCGGTTTCAATCTGGAAATGGCCGCGATTGACCGGATCGCGGCATCGCCTGCCCTTGATGAACTGGTTGCGCAGGGCATGCCCGCCCCGGATTTGCTGGCGCTTGCCCAGGCCGTGGCACGGGGGCGTCAGGCGATGCAGGGCGGGAACTTCGCGCGCGCTGCCGACCATTATCGTGCCGCGATCACGATTGAGGGCAGACTGCCCTACCAGGAGCCGCCCTACTGGTATTACCCGGTGCGCCAGTCGCTGGGGGCCGCCCTGTTCCTCGCCGGCCGCTATGACGAGGCGAGCCAGGCGTTCCGTGACGCGCTGGTACAGTCGCCGCAGAATGGCTGGGCGCTATACGGGCTGATGCGCAGCGAGCAGGCGCTGGGGCACGCCTTGGAAGCAGCGGCAGTTCGCAAGGCATTCATGAAGGCATGGGCTGGCGAGCGGCGCTGGCTGCGCATGGAGCGGCTCTGAGCGGTCAGGTGGGAGATTTCGGCAACACCGCCATGACGGCCGCGCCAATCACACCGAACGGTATGATCGTCATCAGGAACATCTGGTAGCTGCCAGTCAGGTCAAACAGAAAGCCGGCCAATAGCGGGCCAAGGCTTGCGCAGATCGCGAGGATCGAGGTGAACAGGGCATAGATCGCCGTGAAGATCCGCGCGCCGAACGTGCGGGCGGCGACATAGGTCACCACATCCATCTCGGCCCCGGTGGCGAAGCCGATCAGGATGGTGCCCAACAGTGCCATGGGCCAGGAACCGTCCGCATTGAGCAGGGCCACGCTGGCGAGCGGCAGCATGAGAAATACCGCCACGGCCAGCGGACGCGTGGGGAAACGGTCCAGCAGCGCGCCGACCAGCAGGCGGCCAGCGATCGCGGCCAGTCCCAGCGCTCCGGCAATCTGCGCCGCGCCAGACAGCGGCTGGCCGCTGGCCTTGATGATCGGGACAAGGTTCACTGTCGCGCCGAAATACGCGCACGAGAACAGGCCCCCAGCCAGCATCAGGCCCAGAAAGGTCGGTGATCGCACCGTGGCCAGCCAGGCTTTTCCGCGCCCCTCGGACGGTCCCGCCGCATCGCGGGGCGGATCCTTGAAGCCCAGCAGGAACAGCGGCGCCATGAGAGCGAGCCACCCCGCGGCCAGAACCGCAAAAGTCCAGCGCCAGCCGAATTGTTCCAGCGCCATGGCCGCGAGGATTGGCCAGGCGAAGCTCCCCAGCCCGACTCCGGACAGGGCCACCGCGATGGCCAGCCCTCGCGATCGCTGAAACCAGCCGACCACGGCCGAAATCCAGATCGTCTGGGTAACAAAGCCCTGGGTCGCGGCCATCAGCAGGGACAGCGCCCACCATTGCCACAGTGGCGTGCCGACCACGCCCAGCAGGCTGACGCACAGGGTGTAGGGCAGCAGGCCGAGCAGCGCGATGCGGCGCGGACCATAGCGGTCTGCCAGCCAGCCCGTGGCCGGCAGGATCACCAGCCCCGCGACCATTTGCAGGAAGAATGCCGAGGAGAAGGCAGTGCGGGACCAGCCCAGTTCGGCGGTCATCGGTTCCAGCAGGACGCCGGTCGCGAAAGCAAAGATCGTGCAGCCGGCAATGCCAAGCTGCCCGACGATGGCAACCGGCCAGGCTCGTGACCATTCGCCGCGTGCGGTAGTTGCCTGCGTCATCTATTGTCTCTCCCCGCCGCACGGCTGCCACTGGCGGGCGCGTGCCGACCCTATTGCTCGGCGCTGGCTAAACGACCGGGACAATCCGGCATCATGCAGATGGATGAAGACACCATGCGCGCAGCCGCTTGTGCTGCGCAGACTGTGTCCGGTCATGCGTTTGGACGATGCGGCATGGGCGAATCGCGCGCACTGCACGATCCGGAAAATGCTGCAAGCGAGAGGGTAACGAGATGGGCTTTGAGGTACGCAAGCTGGATGGCGGCTTTGGCCGGGAGATCGTCGGACTGGATATTGCTGGCGGAATCGCGCCGGAAACGGCCACGGCGCTGCGGCAGGTCTGGCTGGAGCATGGGGTCCTGGTGTTTCGCGGCATCGGCACCTCGCCCGAAGTGCAACTGGAACTCAGCCGCTGTTTTGGCGAGCTGGAGCCGCATCCGATCGAAAAGTTCAGGCTGGATGGCTATCCGGAGCTGATCCTGCTGACGAACGAAGGCGGGCCGGTTGGCCCGGTCTATGACTTCGATGGCGTCGCTACGACCCAGCGCATTCCCTGGCACACCGACCTTGCGTTCACTGCCACGCCGAATGCCGGGGCGCTGCTGCGCATGGTGCGCAAGGTGGAAACCGGGGGGCAGACCGGCTGGCTGGACACAGCAGCCGCCTATGACGAACTCGATGCAGCGACCAAGGACGAGATTGCCGATCTGGAGGCGGTGTACCTGTTCCGCGCCGGGCTGGAGGAAATGCGCTTTAACCAGCAGCATGGCACGCGCCTGTCACCGCGCAAGGACAGCTATCCGCACTTCCCGCCGGTCGCCAATCCGCTGGTCTGGACCCACCCGGAAACCGGCCGCAAGGTGCTCAACGTCAGCACGCTGAACATCGAATACATCATCGGCCAGCAGGACGAGCGCGGCGACGCGCTGATCCGCCGGCTGATCGAGCACGCGCTGCAGCCGCGTTTCCAGTACGTCCACGAATGGGAAAACAACGACATGGTGCTGTGGGACAACCGGCGCACGATGCATGCCGCGTTCGGCCACCCGGTCGACCAGATCCGCATCGTTCATCGCACCACGATCAAGGGTGACGTAGCCATGGGGCGGATCCTGCCGGAAACCGCCGAAGCGGGAGCAGCGGCATGAGCGCCTTCGACACGGTCATTCGCGGCGGCACGGTCGTCGACGGAACCGGCGGCGCCCCGTTCCTGGCCGACGTTGGCATCACAGCAGGCCGGATCGCGGCGATTGGTCCCGATCTGGCGCGCGGCGCGAACGAGATTGACGCGCGCGGCCGGATCGTCACGCCCGGCTTTGTCGATCTGCATACCCATTATGATGGGCAGGTCACTTGGGATAACCGGCTCTCGCCGTCGTCCTATCATGGTGTCACCACCGCCGTTATCGGCAACTGCGGTGTCGGCTTCGCGCCGTGTCGCGGTGATGCCGCATCGCGCGATGCGATGGTGCGGCTGATGGAAGGGGTAGAGGACATTCCGCACCCGGTCCTGACCGAAGGCCTGCCCTGGACCTGGGAGACATTCCCGGAATACCTCGATTTCCTCGCCTCGCGCAGTTACGACATGGATATCGCGGCCTACGTCCCGCATGCGCCGCTGCGGGTTTACGTAATGGGGCAGCGCGGCGCGGACCGCGAACCGGCAACCCCGGCGGACATCGCGGAAATGTGCCGGCTGCTGGAACAGGCGCTCGATCTGGGCGCACTGGGCATCGCCACGTCGCGGAGCCTGTTCCACCGTTCCAGCGATGGCAAGGCGATCCCGACCTATCAGGCCGCGCAGGCCGAATTGCTGGCCTTTGCCGAAGTCCTGCGCGCCAAGGGCAAGGGTGTGTTCCAGATCGTCGAGGACATCCACGTCCCCGGTGCGAACCTGGGCGCGATGTGCGAACTGGCGCGGGCATCGGGCCGGCCGCTGACCTTTTCCATCGGCACGGGCAACACCGGTCCCTATGGCTATCCGCGCTTGCTGGACGAACTGGCGGCCGCCAACGCCGAAGGGCTGGTCATGAAAGGCCAGCTCATGCCGCGCGGGATCGGGATGATCCTGGGCTTCGAGCTGACGCTGAACCCGTTCTACACCACCGCCACGTTCGCCAGACTGTCCGCACTGCCGCTGCCGCAGCGGCTGGAACAGCTGCGCCGTCCGGAAATCCGCGCCGCGATCCTGTCGGAGCAGGTCGATCCCGATCCCGCGCTGGTGCTGGGCCGGGCCGTGCGCGATTTCGAACATATGTTCCTGCTGGGTGACGAGCCGGATTACGAACAGCCCCCCGAACGCAGCATCGCCGGCCGGGCCAAGGCTGCCGGGGTTTCGCCCGAGGAGTTCGCCTATGACGTGATGGTCGCGGGCGAGAACGGCGGCCTGCTTTATCTCGCCATGGCCAATTACGCCGATGGCAGCCTTGATGCGGTCGGGGAAATCCTGTCGCACCCGGACGTCGTGCTGGGGCTGGGCGATGGCGGCGCGCATGTCGGCACGATCTGCGATGCCAGCTATTCCACTTTCGCGCTGACCCACTGGGCGCGTGATCGCCAGCGCGGGCGCAAGACGGTGGCTGACATGGTGCACCGCATGACGCAGGCGACGGCGCGGCTGATCGGGCTGGATGATCGCGGCGAACTGGCCGTGGGCAAGCGGGCGGACATCAACGTGATCGACCTGGACCGGCTGAGCCTGGGCGCGCCGCAGGTCTGCCACGATTTGCCGGCGGGCGGGCGCCGCCTGATCCAGCGAGCAACCGGCTATGACCTGACCATGATCGCGGGCGAGATTGTCGCCCGTCAGGGTGAACCTACGGGCGCGCTGCCCGGTCGCTTGATCCGCGCCGCCTGATCCGCGCCGCCTAGGACGAAGGTTCGCCGCCACGCTGTGCCAGCGTGGCGGCTGAACTGAGCAGCAGGCGGACCAGATCGCCCTGGCGGTTGGTGCCGGTCTTGGCAAAGACCGCCTGTAGCTGGGATCGGACCGTGTTGCGGCTGACCCCCAGTTGCAGCGCGGCTTCCTCCATGCTGAGGCCATCGGCCAGCAGTTGGGCAAGCCGGGCTTCGGCCGGGCTAAGGTCGAACAACTGCTCAAGGTCCGGCGCGGCAAGCCTGAGGCGGCGGGCCGGATCGCGCAGGATGATGGTCGCCGTGCGGCGCAGCGGGGCCGATACCGGGCCGAACGGGGGACCGGGACGCACCATCACGGTGACGGGCAACGGGTGATCGTCCCGCAGCAAGGCGAAGGCTGCGTAGCAGGCGGGATCGGCAAGGTTGGCGCTTTGCTCATCGGCTTTCTGCCGGATGTGCCGTTGCAGGAGCTGCTGGTCAGCCTGACGCATGGCGCGCAGGCGGCCGTCGTGAATTCCCAGCACCCCGGTATGCGCCATGATTGCATGCGCTGCGCCATTGACGGAAATGACCGATCCCCCGCTATCGACCAGAATGACACCGACGCCGCTGGTCTCCAGCACGTGCTCGGCAATCCGCCGCCGCCGTTCGCTGTCGCCAATGACCAGGTAAAGCCGGACAATGCGCTGCAGCAATGGCAGCAAGGCCCGCATCACCGCGCGCCAATCCGCGGCAAACGGGGTTGTGCCGCTCTCCGGCACCACACAGACCAGCCAGATCGACCGGTCGGCTTCGAGCCGCATGCGCAACACAGCATGGTCGCGCCCTGCCAGAGGCAGGATCTGCGGGTCCTCGAACGGCAACTCGTGCAAGCCATCCAGCTCGATCAGGCTGGAAAATGGTTCCACCGCGTGACCATGTGGAACGACCACGGCGCTTTCTCCCGCCATCCGCCGCCGGTTCGAAATGACGAAGGCAGCCGCTTCCGAACCGAGGCGCGCTGCAAGGCGGAGCAGGAAGCTCTCCCAGATCGGCCGTTCGGCCAGCCCGCTGAACAGCAGGTCGGCCAGTTCCGCTACGCCTTCAGGCTGGTCCGTCGCGGAGAGCAGGGGGAGATCGACCATGGTGTCCATAAGGTAAGCCTGCGTGATGGGTGGGGCAAGCGCCCGCGCGCCAGCCTTCATGCGTAATCCTCTTGCACTTAATCTGCGCAAGGTGCGGTCCGATCATGCAAATGAATGATGGATGGATGTCGCTCCCATCCTAACGCTCTGCAAAGACCAATCCGCACGAAGAGCTGGCGCAATGGCCGGGATGACTTCGGACGACATGAGGGGAGACTGCTGAAATGAACGCCGTACGTCAGGCCGGACTGGCCGCTTTGCTGCTTACGACTTCGGCTCAGGCCCACGCGCAGGCTGCCGTCGCACTGGCCGATGGTTCCGCCGAAACGGCCATCGATAACGCTACGGACGAGATCATCGTCAGCGCCCGCCGCCGCGAGGAGTCGTTGCAGGATGTCCCGGTGGCGATCACCGCGCTGTCCGGAGACGCTGTGGAACAGAAGGGGCTGCGCGCGGTCGAGGATCTGCGCCAGGTCGTGGCCGGCCTGAACATCGGCGCGCAGCGGCGTGACGATGCGGCGTTCTACCTGCGCGGCCAGGGGCCGGGCGTGTTCAATCCCGGCCAGCGCAACTTCACCTCGGTCGCGACCTATTTCGCGGAAGTCCCGACCGAAGTGACCGGGGCGGGGATGTTCTACGACCTGGCTAACGTGCAGGTTCTGAAGGGGCCGCAAGGCACTCTGTTCGGGCGCAACACCACTGGCGGGGCCGTGCTGTTCGAACCCGCCCGGCCCGACTTCACGCTGTCTGGCTACGTCAAGGCCGCGCTGGGCAACTATGCCAACCGCGAGGCGGAAGCCGTGCTGAACCTGCCGATCATCGATGACCGGTTGGCAATCCGGTTGTCCGGCACGCTGGCGCGCCGCGATGGTTTTACCCAAAGCGTCCGGACCGGCCAGAAGCTGGATGGCCGGCATTACGAAGGCTGGCGCGTCTCGGTGCTGGCACGCCCGGTGGACGGCCTGGAAAACATGCTGATCCTGGACGGACGCAGCAAGGACCAGAGCAGCACCTCCGCCGTGCTGCGCCAGGTCAACCCCGCACTGCCGGTAGGCCAGGGTATGGCCGCGCTGCTGGCCGAGCAGGCCGCGCTGGGGCCGCGCAAGACGCTGATCGGCCTGCCGCTGTACGATCGCGGAGCGGTCTTTGGCGTGACCAACAAGACCACACTGGAACTGACCGACAACCTGACGCTCAAGAACATCATCTCGTTCCGCCGCAACCGCACCGACCGCGGCAGCGACTATGACGGCACCCCGTTCAACACCTTCCTGATCGAGAACATCGTGCCGCCGCGCGAATGGTCGCTCGGGCTGGAACAGTTCACCGAGGAATTCCAGCTCCAGGGCAAGGTTCCGTCGATCGGGCTGACTTATCTGGCGGGCTTCTATTATGAGCACGCTACGCCCGGATTTGCGCAGGAACTGCGCCAGGCCGTGTTCGGCAACCTGTCGATCCGCAACTTCAATTCCAAGGACCACTCCACGGCGCTGTTCGCTCATGGCGAACTGGGCATCACGGACCAGCTTCAGCTCAGCGGGGGCTTCCGCTACACTTGGGACCGGCGCGAGGCGTCCATTTCGGTGTACAGCGCGGCAGGCGCCTGCACCCAGCGCGTCCCGCCGGGCACCGGGCCGATCACGTGCCCGTTCGCGGCAAAGGGCAACTACAAGGCGCCCAGTTATGATGCCACGCTGCAATACACTTTCAGCCCGGATGTGCTGGCTTATGCCGCCTTCCGGCATGGCTACAAGTCAGGCGGGCTCAACCTGCCGTCCCCGGCCGACCAGTTCACCCGGTTCCAGCCGGAGTACGTCGACGAATTCGAGTTCGGGCTGAAGGCGGACTGGAACATCGGCGTGCCGCTGCGCACCAACCTTGCCGTCTTCCATGACAAGTACAAGGACATCCAGATTTCCTCGCCGGTCGTGGTGCCGGGGGCGGGCATCATCTCGCTGGTCCAGAACGTGGCCAGCGCAACCAACAATGGCGTCGAATTCGAAGCCACGCTGCGCCCGCTGCCGGGTCTGACTCTGGGCGGGTTCGTGTCATACCTCGATTCCGCCAGCAACGTCACCGTGCCCGGCACGGCGGCCATTGCCGGGCGGCAGACCGCATTCCAGCCCAAGTGGAAGTATGGCATCAACGGCCAACTGGTTGTGCCGGCAGGTCAGGCGGGCGAGTTCGCGCTCTCGGCCGATTTCAGCCACACCGGAACCGCGATGTCGTTCGAAACCAATCCCGCCCTGCTGACGACCTATCCCGGTTACGGGTTGCTCAACCTGCGGGCGGAGCTGCGCGAAATCGGCGGTTCGGGCCTGGATATTGCGCTGTTCGCCAGCAATGTGACCAACAAGACCTACCTGCTGGGCGGCATTCCACTGGCCGGCGTGCTCGGATTTGAATCGGCCCTTTATGGAGAGCCGCGCATGTACGGACTATCGCTGAAGTACCGGTTCGGATCGCGCTGAACGGATCGACAGTGAGGCGGCGGCAGCCTGGAACCGAGTGCTGCCGCCTCACCATCATTATTCAGTGCGCAATCAGATCGGCAGATGCAGCGGCTGCGTTTCGATGGTCATCCACTTCAGCTCGGTGAACTCGGCGATCCCCGCCTCACCCCCGAAGCGGCCATAGCCGGATGACTTGGTTCCGCCGAACGGCATCTGCGCTTCATCGTGTACGGTCGGGCCGTTGATGTGGCACATTCCGGCTTCGATCCGGTCCGCCACGGCCATGGCGCGGGCTATGTCGCGGCCAAAGACCGAGGACGTCAGGCCATATTCGGTATCGTTGGCGATCCGCACCGCCTCATCATCATCGCGTGCACGAATGACCGTGGTGATCGGACCGAACTGTTCCCCGTCAGCGCCAATGGCACAGATTTGAGGTTGTGATTTAAGGAGTGTTGGGGCTTCGTCGTAGTGACGAAGGAACGAAGATGAAGCCCCAACACTCCTTGAAAAAATCGTCGGCCAAGGCCCCTGCGGAGCGGGTGGTGAAGGACATCCGGCGGCAGACCCGTCGACACTTCTCTGCCGAGGACAAGATCCGTATCGTGCTCGACGGCCTGCGCGGCGAGGACAGCATAGCCGAGCTGTGCCGCAAGGAAGGCATCGCCCAGAGCCTGTACTACACCTGGTCGAA
>VFQS010000841.1_pt1 | contig 30845 bp, 27 predicted proteins | sample 3512361 | NCBI WGS metagenome assembly VFQS01 (sample SAMN10412375, study PRJNA504923) | tailings metagenome | isolation source: Relicate 1 Philex TSF3 active mining | place: Philippines
CAGAAAGTCCGCTCATCGCACACCTTACCACTCGCCGGGTCCGGTGAACGGCACGGCAGATTCGCATTGCTGTAGCGCGCAGGCTTGGGGAGACCCTCGGGCATCACCATATTCTGGAACCCGCTCACAACCGGCCCAAACATTGCGCTGAGATACTTCACAGCCAGCGGAATGAACACAATGACTATCACAAAAATGATAATAAGAGACTTGAGATCCCCCGATTTAGACTTTGCCATTTCTATTACAAGAGTGCAATATAATTCCCCACCATTGGCCCAGACATTGCCGGCATCTTCGGCACGGCCGTCGAAGCACAGTAGCCGTTCATACACCGTGTACCGGGCGTATCACATCCTCCTAACTGAATTCCGCACCGAGACCGCGGGCCGGGTGCAACAACAAACTGCTCATATGGACGCATCATTGTAATACCCACTACGCATGCAATTAGGAGTGCAGCGAGTTGCCAAGGGACAGCGAGTTTCATTATTTATGTGGAAGATTTTAGCCCAGCCTACACGGTTTTGCGCACCTGAATGCTGGGTCCGCGCAAGCGCGACGCATTCTGTCCATTATACGCGTTCATATCTGGGCCTCCTGCGCCTCCTCCGCGGCCACCCGCTCCCCCGCCACCACCCCCACCTGCTGCCCAGAATTCAGGTGCTCCAATGCGGAAATCCCCATGCATATCAGCCTTATACCAGTAAATGGAGTCCTCGAGTTTATTCGACTGAATCGCGTTATTAATAACCAGACACTCGTAATTGTTGGTGCACTGATCCATCACCTGGCAGAAAAACTCGAATGTAGGAAATGCGCTTCCGTAGTTCTCGAAAATGCGCCGACGGTTTTGCGGCGACGGCTCGCGCAAAATAAAGACGAAGTCGATATTTGTGCGGAGAACAGGCGGAACCCCAAGAGGATACTGCATAGTAATCATGAAGAATGTCTTGATGTGCCGGCCGTTCATGAATAAATACCGAATGTTCACATCACGGGTCCACGAATCATCATACATACAGTCATCGAGGATCAGGAACGCCCGTGGATCAATACGCGACTGCATACCAGCATCCGTCTCCTTCTTAATGCGCGCCATGACACTCCGCTGGCTTTTCACAAAATTCGCCAAAATAATCGGATTATAGTCGTTGTGAATAAAAGCCGGTGGAATCATTTTCCCGAAGAAACTGTTCGACTCTTCCGTGCCGCTAATAACGGTGCCCATAGGAATGTCCTGGTGATAATAGAGCAGGTCCTTCAGGAGTGTGGACTTACCTGTGCGGCGACGACCAATAAAGACGCAGGTGGCATCCTGGGGAATCATTTTCATGTTAAATTTACGCAAACTTAGATTTAGTTCTGGATTTGCCATTAAAATTGACTTAGTCTATGTCCACATAAAATCTGCCACCGAGAATCCGCATACGCGCGCGCCCGTCGTCCGCCAAACAGTCTCATTTCAATTATCAGACATGGGTAATCGTCGACCAAAGCGTGGTGCGGCAGAGGCCGCCGAACCTAAGCCGGAAAAATCCAAATTCCAGCATTTGATGGATAGTTTTATTGTTGACCGCCCAATCCCTAAAAGCCTACGCGCAAGTTTCCCTGATGTCGAAATATATCAGCGGTATAACCCCGGATTAACCTTATTTAAACCAAAAAAGAAACTGACCGCTGACTCAACATTTAACACGCGGGGCACGCTTGTATCATGGACGCCATCCGAAGATAGTAAAGACAAGCGATTCGGTATCGGGAAAATCGTCTATACAAACGGAATAACTGCTGACCAGCGAGTGTTTGTTAAAACAATTCATTTGCTGGACCCAATAGCATATTTAGACGGCATTTATGGAGATTGTATGGATGATGATTGGCTTCCGTTGATTGAAGGTGGTCTAGAGGAACGCTACAAGAAGTTGCATTGTGCGTATAATCAGGCTTATATTGATGCAATTACGCAGGCTGTGTTGTCGCGCCTAAAAGAGGAAAATATTACGACCAATGTGCTGGAATGTTATGGGGCCGTGGTGGGTATGAAGGAGAATTACACATATGATATAACGGATGACTACGCTTCACTTAGGGTGGATAGGGGGTTCTGGGATTCGCTCGCTATGATGGACGCGAATCTTGTAGTTGAGAGCGACGAACCGGTCGATCCAGATGTTGAGCGGTCGCTGATTGAACCTCCTGATGACATATTTGACAGTGAGAACGAGGACGATGACAGCGATGGCGACAGCGATGGTAACAATAGCAACAGTGCCAGCAGCAAAGAATCTGATGGTAAAAGTGCCAGCACGGCAGCATCGTCCTCCCTCGGCCCTTTCACGGCGTCCACCTCAATGCCCAGTCTCGAACTTGACGAATCCTCCAGCATAGAAGCCGAAGAACTCGAGGCACCCCCGTCGCCATCCGTGGAAAGCAGCAGCAGTTCCGAATTGATAATGGATAATATTTCCATTGAAAGTGATCACGAAAAACCCATACTGCACCTGTGTCGCACTTCGGCGCGCACCTGCACGCACTCAACCTCGGGCTCATCGCTGTCAGACGCTGGTATTCGTATTAAAATCAACTTCAAGCGCATGCCTGTGTTACTGTTATTCCAGGAGGCCGCCGACGGAACCATGGATGAACTTTTAGAGGAAGAGGCGACGATTATGGATGGCCTCAATACACCGTCTGGTATGAAAGAACACATGGGGTCATGCGACGGTCTCGACAATATTATTAATATAACGCGTATTGAGCGCGACCAGCGCTGGTCTGCCTGGCTCGCCCAGGTCGTCGCGGTCCTTTCGCAATTACAGGCGCTGATGTGCTTTAGCCATAATGACCTCCATACAAACAATATTGTGTGGACGAAAACAGCCGACCAGTTTATTTACTATGAAACTAACGCCGGCAAAGTGTATAAGGTCCCCACATATGGCAAGCGGTTTCACATAATTGACTTTGGGCGCGCCACATTTGCGCTCGGTGATAAGGTATTCCTCAGCGACGACTTCTTTCCTGGCAATGACGCGGCCGGCCAATACAATTACGATGTGTGCACCGACCACGAGAGCCCCGAAAAGCCGTATGTTGAGCCAAACATGTCGTTTGATTTGGCCCGTCTTTCATACAGCATGATTGAAATACTTTATGATGAGCCGCCTGCAATCAAAAGTCGCACGCTGCCTCCCCTAAATGTCGAGCACGGGAAACAGGTGTGGCAAACAGTATCCGATCTTTACAACTGTCTTTGGAAGTGGGTCGTGGACGATGACGGGTGTAACATCATTGAAACTGCCGACGGAGAGGAGCGCTTCAGTGGCTTCGATCTGTATGTGCATATTGCACATCACATGCACGGGTCGGTTCCCAAAGAACAATGGAAAAATCCTGTATTCGGTCAATTTGAAACTACCGCACGACCGCCGGCAACCGTGAAACTTTACTTTTAGGTAAAGTGCGGGGGGTGGCCGAAGATTCTTTGACTGACCGCCGGCTCCGAAATACTTTTGTAAAGTTTCCAGGACACTTTATAAAAGTATGCGCGCTAAAGAATCGTGTGTTTAATATGCGTCTAATACTGTAATTGTATATCATATTCGCACCCTGTTATGCCGCCGCCGCCGCCCTTCGCAAAGAGTTCCCCACGGGCAATTACATCCGTTACATCAGGCAAAGGTATATTCACGGCCACGGCAGGAAACATCCCAGGCATTAAAAGCATGGCAAAAGTAACCATGAGCGAACCTGCGACAAAGTCGCGGGCGACCGACTTCTTTGATGGGTTATCATCACGATAATAGGTCGCAAGTAGACCAAGGATGGCAAACGATACTGCGCCGGCACCAGCATATATGAGATGTGATGTGTCAAACATTTTCCAATGGAAAGAATTTAAAAGTTAAATTCTTTCCTCACTTGAATAAACGCACTTGCCGAGGTGGAGTGTCTAACCGATCAACTCCTCATAGTCATCCAACTCGGTTTCCGCTGACACCGCCTCGCCGTCTTCGCCCAGCATATCGAAGTCCGTCAGTTCCTCGCCGGGACCATCCTCAATAATCAACTCGCCGTCCATGAGTTCGCCCGTTTTAGGATCATAGTGCATATTTGAGTCCTCCCCGTCAAACACAGAATCAAACTCTGCAAATTTCACTTCAGGTTCCTCGTCAATATGTAAAATATTACTGTCGTTTTCCGCCGGCACACTTTGCTCATCACAAGAGGCCCCGCTTCGCTCACCGCCTATCCCAGACCCCTCGCTAGTCCCCACACTCTCATTAATTGCAGTATTTGTGGCCTTCACAGCATCTTCCACAGATACCAAGGAAAGAGCGTCATCCGTGTCATGAATGGCAATCTCTTCACTATTGGCATGCTCTGCGTCAGGCTCAGGCTCAACCACAGCCGCAGCAGGTGCAGATGCAGCCGCAGGTGCAGCCAGAGGCTCATCCTCGTCGTCGCTGTCATCCTTCTTTTTATCAACCTGAATGCAGTCCTTCAGGATGTTTTTCACAGGAATCATGGCACGAATAGCCGCGTGCACACCCTCCACCACTAATTGCTCAGCCGCACGCAAGTTCTGCTGCTTATCGAGATTCCCCACATCATCGCGGAAAAGGTATGTGGACTTCCAATATAGCTTCCCTGTTTCGCACAACACCTTGAACAAAAAATGGTCAACTGCCGGCACGGTCAGATTGATATTGGAATCGCTTTTGGAGATTCGGATGGCCATAAGAACTTTTGTGTGGGCCAAGAAGACCGCCGTAATGAGTTCCTTCAAATACTCGCAATTAATCGCCGCAACAAGCCCGTTGATTTCGCGGTATACTTTGTCCATGTTCCAATCAGGGATCTCATTTAGGAGCGTCTGATAGCGAAACAGCACTTTGCGCGATTCCCCACCAACATCTTCGCGCGCCTTTTTTAGAAGTTCCATGAATACTTTGAAGATGGCCGGAACAATCGTTTGACACAACTGCTTCGAATATTCAGTGCGGGCATCCGTGTATACACCGAGTGCGGAGTCGGTATACGAGTCCATTATTTTATATCTTTAACGGGTTTATACTAGGTCGCCTTTTCCGCACTCGTTGCCGCCGCTGCTTGAATATAATGTATGAGCGACCACGGATTACCCGCATGCAAATTACAGTCTACAATTAGGGATTGTGTATGTGCATCCAGGTCCGCATAGGCCCCCCAAATAAGTTCCCAGGGGTTTGCGGCAGACAAATAGAGGCGCTCAACAGGGTCCGCGAGTGTAAGTGAGCGTGCAGCATCTGCCCCACGCTTCTTTTGCTCCCAAAGTTCAGGAAAGCAGCGGGCAGCAGTTGTGGCCATTATATATTGCCTGTAGGACGGGTTCGGTATATAGCGCACAACTTCGTCAATTAGGGATGCAGCGTATTGTCGGCCAAATGCAGCGACAAGTTCGCTGGCACCAGGTGCCTTCATCCGCATAATATTACAGCGACTCAAAATGGGCTCCTGGATCGATTCCAGAGAACGCGCCTCGAGACAGAAGCGGACACGCTGGGCATATGTCTCGAGAATCCGCCGCAGGAAACTTTGCGCCTCGGGGGTCAGGTCGTCGGCGCCCTCGAGCCAGAGAAGCGTAGGTTCTGCACGCAGGGCCCATTCATGGATGACGGCGCGCTGCTCGCGGAGTGTGCGATCTTTGCGACATGGGCAGTGAAGTAGTGTGCGCCCTTCGCGCTCCGCTAATTGCCGAATATAGCGACTTTTACCGCTGCTTGGGGGGCCTATTACGAAAAGGGGTTTTAGCCGTTCTATGTGCTCACCGGTCGCAGCCATATTGATAATCTAGGTGGGTGATGCCTTTAGCCGGCCATTTGGATGGTCGAGTAGATGCATTTAGAGGGTATGGATGCGAATGCTGAGCCTGGCGCTTACTTGTCTTTTTTGCCGGCGCCCGAACCGAGCATATCAGCGTAGCGGCTCATCATATTCCGCTCATCGGTTTCCGCGCTCTTCCGCAGCGATACATTTAGAGGGTTCGATTCGACGGCCGACACAAACTCGGGCTGGGTGCGCTGGGTGTAGATGTCTTGCTGTAGAGGGTGGCGGTATTTGACCCGTCCAATGTCGCCCACGCCCGTCGGCATACTCTCTACACGGTTTACTGCATTCGGCCGGTCATTAATGTAGTCCGTGTCGAGTTTCTTCGCCGTCTGATTGATTTGCCCGTCAAACACGGCAATATTACCATTGCCCGCCATCGGCTTCCGCAGCGCGGCCACCTGCTGCTTGTTCGGGTTAAGGGTCATATTGGCCGCCGCCTGATGACTTGTGTGATTCTGGTGCGATGACATGGGGGCACCATAGTAGTCGCGCTTGGACAACTGGGCCTTCTGGGTCGGCTTCGCAATATCATCAGGGTCATACACCTTGAGACGGGTCGGGGCAGACGCCGGTGCGGCATTGCCCATGTAGTCCCACTTGACCGTCGTCTCCTTAACCGTCGTCCGCGCAACATCTGTAGGGTCCCACACAGTGACCGCCGGTGCACCGCCCGCATAGCCGACGGGTGTGCCAGCCTGGCGAAGATTGCCAACCGTCTCCGCGCGGCGTGTAGGCCGTGAGGGGTCATCATAATGGACAGTTAGGGCACCCGCCTCAGCCGGCTTCAAGTTGAGGCCCATCATGCGATCGGCCGTGCTAGTCCGCTCATTATCGCGGTTCTCATAACTGCCGCGCCCATAGTCGTTCGGGACATACTGCGGGCTCTGGAACCCCTCACGGGACTCCTCGCGCGCCGTTGGCTGACCCACCTCGGCGGTGTAATAGGTTGTCATATCAGCGTTACGGAAGCCTGCCCCGCCATACTGCTGGGTCATCGGCGTGCGATAGGAACCGGCAACATAGCCCTCCTGGAAATCCTGGCTGGCGGCAATACCAGTATACTCCGTGCTCGTCTCGGGACGGGTCGTGTAATTGAGAAGTTGCGTGGGCCGAGTGGCCTCCTTAATGACTTCACCAGTGGTCACGAAATAGCGCTCACCGGTCTCGTCGACATAGAAACGGTCAGGGCGGTATTTGCGCACCTCACCAGCGTCTTCGGCCGCGCTCGCAATAAAGCGCGCACCAGGCACGACGGGCGTGTTGTAGGATAATTTAGGATTCGTGGCAACACGAAGTTCGTTCGTATCCTTCATGGCCCGCTTCATAATGTCGTTGACCTCCAACTGCTGGAAGCCGCCCTCGCCGAGCGCACCATATTCCTGGCCAACACCAGGGCCGACACGCGTCGGCTCAAATGGCCGCTCGCCAGCCCGATTGCGGGGGTCATTTATACGCGACTGGACGAAGTCCGTATTATCGGGCATACCGAAGGGATTTCCGAAGGGAGTCTGCCCCGTGTTAAACATGGGCTCGCTTTCGCGCTTGGCAATCTGGGTGGTGCCGGCACCCGTAAATGTGTCGAGCCGGCTCGTATTGGCATCGCTGGCCACGTTCTGCTTTATGCGGCCCCCGAAGAAAGGCTGCATATTGTTGTGAGTGAAGTCACGGGCGGGGATCTTCTGGCCCGAAAGAGGGCTCATAATATAGTCGCTGTCGACATACGTGGGGTTCTCTTCAACACGGTCCGAGCGCATTTCGACCATTGGGCGGTTATTCTCCATTGCGACCGGCGACGGACCAGGTTGGGCGACCCGTGGGGCAAGGGGCGGCTTCTGTGTGGCATACCCCAGTGGCATCCCATAAGGGCCCGGCTGGGGTTCGCTAGGGTATGTGCTGGCACCTGCCAGGTTATTACTTACAGGCTGCTGGTCAAATAAGCCGCCACCCCCACCGGGGTAAGGGTATGCCGCCTGGCCCATCATGCGGTCTCCCGCAGCCTGATACTGGCCACCTGCGGGAATCTGAAACTGAAAATCGAGGTCGGACCCGTAGCCGACCGCCGAAGCGCCCTGGGGCGTGAGCGTAAGGGGATTTGTATCGGGTCCACGGGCAGCCGCACTAACAAAAGGCTCCCTGGTCCTCTGCCCCTGCCCCTGCGAACCCTGAAACGCCTCCGCCGGCATGCTTTTAGGAATTGTGGGAGGAATAGCAGCCGGCTTGCACGACGCCGGTGCCTGCCCCGCCGCCGCCCCATCTTTCTTTTCACCTAGTCGGGACACGACATATCCCATGCCTACAAGACCTGCGAGGGTGACTACTTCCATACTAATACTCCACAACAACAAGTTTTAGACTAATGCGCGGCCGCCTAAGAAAACCCATTTAGGAGTATGATGTTGTGCATCATATTCCTAAATGAACAATGTGGAGATGGTCAAGCCATATACTAATGTGTCTTGCACTTCTCCTTATCAAGCAGGCGGGCGGGTATGAAATAATCGAACGGTGTTTCGAAGGTTTCCTGGGGATTGTGGAGCAGCGGTGTGAAGCGGTTCCAGCCGGTTGCACGCAATGTGCATGGAGGATTCTCGAGCCGGTTAAACTGTGTGGGGAAGTTCTCGTCCGGGGCGTGCGTAAGAGGGATATTATTAAAGGCATTGGCGGCCGGGTCATAGTGCACTTTCTTGTCAGGGCACCCATCCTCGGCCCGCACCCGTGTGCTAAGATAGTTGATGCCACGCAGGTCCGACTCAACATCCGTGCGCCATTGTTCGGTGGGCCATGAATTGCCGTGCTTCTGTATGCGGATCGTCGGATTTACGGGGAAAATATTCGGGCAATTATGGGCCGGGGGTTGAATACGATAGCGCCCCGCATACGATGTTATGCGCATATCGTCGACCTGATGGAAATCGTCCCAGCGAGGCCGTGTGAGCGCCTGCTGGCGGATATTTGCGGGCGGCGTGGTAGTCTGCTTCTCTGCCTCCCCGTAGGATGTATAGTCTGTTAGGATGTCGTTGACAGGCATATTACTTTGACTACGGAAATTATGCAAATATTGAGTCCTTACTTATGCGTATGCGCGCTCCATATCGCCGTGTTGCATTAATATGATAGTATAGATGTTCGCAACATTGTCCTGAAAATACAGATGGAATGATATCAAAATCGTTCGTCCCAACCAACCCCCTAACTGCAGTTAGGGTAGTCGCGCGGTCATCGGCCGTGAAAAGATCCATAAAATCACCGATTGTGCCACTATATTTTATATACTTGAATTTGGCCGTTCTATAAATTGCAAATCCGTTAAACGCGGATATACATGGGTAGAGGTCTCCATCGGGCAATGCCTGAAGTTTCTGCACAATATCACGGGCCATTGCATTCACAACAGGCCGTGAGTTAGTATATCCCCAGCAATGATGTTTAATATTATCATACAATAATGCCCATATGTCATAATAGTCATTATTGAAAAACGACAAGCAATCCCATTGGGGGTGCGTCAAATATGTGCGCACAGTTTCGACATTGTATGGCTTGGCATTTACATTGTCGGCGTCGAGAAAAATATGGTAATCTGTTTCAGGATATGTTTCATGTAATATATCAATGCACGCATTACGCGCAGTTGCTATACGAACTGTGCGAAGATGATGATTATTATCACTATTATGCCGAATATGCACCTCAAAGTCGCCACTGGCCGCGGCAGCCTGGAAATCTTTAATAAGCTGCTCAGAATTGTCCGTGCAATTATCGTAGGATATTATAACGGCGAATTGCCCGAAAAGTGTGCGCAGTGCCTTGATATTTTCAAAAATAGTGGGCAGATACTGCCCGCAATTTCGGACGGTTGTGCATACGACGCACGACGGCTGGGCGGCAGAAGCAGAAGCCATTACTACTTCTAATTGCAATTTCTTTAGTCTTGCGTGGGCGTTGCAATTAATACTTCTGGGGTGCCCCACACTGCTCCGTTTTCAGAGGCTTGGGCGCATAGACGGCAGGGTAGGCCCACATCTGATATGTGGGTAAGGCCACGGGGGTCGTGTCAATCTTCACATCATTCTTCCAGTTAGACCGCTGGATGGAGGTCTGGTCGGCAGCCGGTGGCTGATATGTGCGCCATGGGGCAAATGTGTTGATGCGTGTAATACCTCTGAGGTCGGACTCCAGGTCGGTCATATTGCCGGCAATCACCGATACATTATTGCCGCCAACAAGACCGAGTTCATGACGCTTAGGGTCAGGTGCGGTATATGTGAATGGCGTCGCGGAATAAGCCTGTGGGTTTTCTGTGTGCTCCCATGCGGCCGCACCAGGGACCTTTGGGAAAAACGCGTCCAGGCTTGTTTGGGCGGTAAACTTGTCCATACTACTCTACTCTAAAAATATAGGAGTTTCTATAAAAATTCCTATGCATTTAATTTGCACATGCGGTGCCACAGTTTAGCAGTTCATATCGCGGATATACTCGCGGCTGGGTATACCACCGCGGATCCAGCCGTTTGCGGCGACTTCCGGAATAAGATTCTTCGGGTTCTGGATGTTGTCCTTGAGCATCTGAATCATGGGCGTGAACTGGCCCTCGAACATGTTCTCCGTGACTGTGCCACACTCCTTGCCGAGGCGGACCTGCTCGGCGTGGAGGAGGAGGCTCTCAACATCAGGGTTGCCGCGTCCACCGGCCATGAAGGGGACAGTTAGGAAGGGACGGGCCTGCTGGCGGATGTTGCACCGGTTGCTCTTGAACTGGGGCTGGTTGCGGAGAAGGGAGTCCGCATCAATCGCCGCGTTGTTGAGACCGTAGCCCTCACGGGGGTACATGAGTTGGTTGTCGATGGCGAGAGGATTGACGCCGGATGCATTGGGGGTGAGGTTGGTGGTCATATAGCGCCCAGGGCCGGCGGACTGGGCGTAGAAAGACTGTAGGCCACAAAGGTCATCCTTTGGGTGTGTGAGGCGATTAATATCCATACTACTGCTAATGCTGCGTAGAAATTTTTGCGGGTCTGCTATTAGAAACATGGCAGGGACAAAGACACACGCAAAGAATTCTATTTCGAGAAAGTTTTGCCGGTGCGTAAAGAAAGTGGCGGCCACAGTCGGTCGCCGGCGCTCAACCCTGAAGGCCGCTAAAGGAAAGTATGGTAAAGAATCGACCGCCATCGCCGTATGTGTGCGGAGTGTGCTCGGGAGTCGTGGGCGGACTCTGCGGCGGTTCACTTGCACTCGGCGAGGCGGTCCACGGGTGATTACACAGGAGCCGCTGCAGCCATCGAAGGCTTAGGCATCCTTATTGAGCCACGGCACCTTTCCACCGTCCGTGCCAGGGAGGCACGCGGCCCCATTGCCCTCCTTGCATGTCTTTCCAGGGATATAATAGAGCCACTTCTGGAAACTGTCCTGATCGTTCGGAATACTTGTGCTCGGCATTGTGTAGAACTGACGCTGACCCTGGTTGCGCCCGAAGACATCAGTCGGATCCGAGAACCATTGCACGCGGAAGAAGTCGTCTAATTGCTGTTTAACAAGGCGGTCACCGTATGGGGCTGCAGGTGGCCGCCATGCATCGTATTTATACTGGTCCGCCAGCACATTCATAAACGGATTTGCTGCAGTCGGCTCAGTCCACGGCTCACCAGAGCCCGAAGGAAGGACCGTTGCAATACCCTTTTCCGCGATTGCCCGCTGGGGGTCTGGGACGGGTGCCTTGAATTGTAGGAACTGTGTGGTGTCGGCGGCAGTTCCCTGGAATCCTTCTGACCCCGAGCCGGTCTTCTTATCGTCAGTTGCCGCCGCCGCAGCCGCCCGTATTGTATTCCATGCTAATGGTGCAATTAGGGCGGCGAAGGATATTATCATAACCACATATGTAGCCGGCTGGGCAACATAACTTGTAGCGACCCCTATAACTGCAGTTAGGAGTAGCACGCGGACGAATATATTGAGAAATTCGGTTCCACACGCCGTGCTCGGAAATACTGTAAATGGTCGGAAGAGTATTAAGGGCCTTTTCAGAAATGCGGGCTCGCAATTTGCTGACATACTATTAAGAGCACTGGGAATATAATTCACTGTGCTCTTTATTGGTGCTCTTTGTTGACTGCAATTAGGATGTGTGTTTAGCGGCGCTTCTTCTGATGCGCTTTCTTGGCGGGCCCACCTGCGCCCCCGCCCCCTGCCCCTCCGCCCGTAGTGGGCATTTCAAATGGCATAGTTGCACCTGCAGCAGCAGCCGCGGCGGCCTTATTTGCCTCGACCTTCTTACGAAGGCGGTCGCGCACAAGAGACATGCGTGTAGACTGGGCCCCAGCCATCGCTCCGTGCATAAGGTCTGGGTCCTCCGCCGCACCCATCCCAAACATTCCGCCGAACGAACTCATCATATCGACAAACGCCGGGTTTTCCGAGAACTCCTTCATAAGTTCCTCGGCCTCGCGGATAATCTCCTGTGGCCTAATTGACCCGCTCTGGATCTTCTGCTGAAGACGCTTGCCGATTTTCTGGATGGACTTCTGGATGAGCCCAGGATTCGTCGTATAGACTCGCATAAGCATCTCGAATGCCTTCGACGGATTATCGCCGTGCTTCGACATTTCCTCGACGTCGAGGCCGAAGTCCTCGGGCTTGAAATCACGGACAATCTCCTCGGCCAGGCGTGCAATGTGCCCCTTGAGGAACTTCTCGGGAATCTTCGGAAGCCCGCCCGCGCCCGCCCCGAAAATCTTGGCGAACTTCTCCGTAAATGCCGAGAAGTCGACGCCGTCCATCTTGTCCTTCATGCCGGCCATGAAGGATGCGAAGCCCTCCTTCGAGTCACCCCAGGCTGCGCCAGTGCCCTCATCAAGGAGGAGCGTGAAACTGAGCAGAGTGAGGAATTCCTGGATGGCCTTCTGGCTGCCCTCGGAAATAGACCCCCACATCTCATCCGTTAGACGGACGCCAGGAAGAACAACACCGGGATTGGCTGCGTGGTCGCGCCCAGGATTTCCTGCAGACGGAACGACCTGCGCCTTAAATGCGGCGGTCCGCTCGGTGGCAGTTAGGGAAGCCGCGGTGTCGAGGGCTGCGCCTAGTTCAGGGAAAACATCGCGGAGATTTGCGACAAACTCGTCATATTTGGTATTAAAAATGGAGTCGAGTGCCTTTTCGGGTTGGCCGCTGGCCGGGTGTGTTGCGGCGGAACTCATATGTTTAACAAAGATGACGAAAGCATTAAGTGGTATTTGGCGCGCGGCGCTTGCGCTTGCGCTTGCGCCCCTTACATGTCACTGGGAATCCCACGCGCCCGCTCGCAGAGCACACAGAGCACCTGGAGATACTTCCAAATAGCCTCCTTATTGGGCTCACCGAGCGTCCCCCAGTGCTTGTCAAACAGGGTAATCGCCGGCATCACCTCATTGAACTGCGTGGCAATCTTCTGGCGCCCAAGTGCAATAATGCGCTCCACCTGACGGTCGGCAATGGCACGATGGAAGTCCGTGTAAATATGCTCGTAAAACATATCGAGGATGAGTCGGGGATTCACCTTCTTGGCGGCCGAAATTGCCTCGGTTGCCATGCGAATATCCTTCTCCTCGGGGAAAGTCTCCTGGAGTTCCTCGAAAAAGCGGACGAGTTGTGTATTAAAGATCGAAAGAGGCGTTGCCATGACCTAACTATTAGTGTAGTGTGGCAAAGTCTTTTAGGTTGATACGCGGTCCTTATGTGCGTCCCGTAGATGGCACATCGCACCGCTTATGCGCATAATAGAGTCGCTTGAGCATCAGCACGGCCCATTTAGAAACGGCGGGGAGTCGGGATTTGACCGCCAAATATGCGAGGTTGCCGGCCGTAGTAACAGTGGATCCGCTTACAAAATCGCTGTCGGGCAGCGTCCCAAACATCACCATTATTTGGAAGAAGAACGACTCACTATTCACATTTAGGCGTGTGACGGAGTCGGCGTAACTGGCCAGTGTCTTGAGTTTCATTTTAAACATCAGTGGAGCCATGGCACGCATATGTCGCACATATGCCGGTTTATTGCATATATCACTGTTTTCTGCCACTAGGCGTTGGTATGGCATGCGTTGGTCGCGTGCCCGTCGACATAACGCACGATAATCATAGCGTATGCGTTTGCGCATATATATCGCTTCGCGCGACATGATGGTTTTTTCGGCGGGTGTAGGTTTGGTGGTCATTTAGGGAGTTATGTAGGGGAGTCCTGAGCATAATGCGTGTAGGGGGCTTAGACCGGTGGCGGTGGCGGCGCCGCCGCTTACTGCCGCGCAATCATCTTTGGGCCACTCGCCTCGCGTGCCCGCATATATTGCTCCATTTGCTTGTCGAGTAACTCCTCCTTCTTACTGCGCTTGCTGTTATGGTCGGTCATGGTGATTTGCGAGGCCTGACGTGTGCCTGGGCCGGCAGATCCATTTAGGAATGCGTAACTGTGCTGAATGCGGGAGCCGCCGTTCCCCTGGACCGACAGGTCGGCTTCCGTCATGTCAAGGAATGCATACATATCAGACCCGACGGCACCCATTTCAATCCCCGTAAATGGCTCGGGCTCGCCGGCGGTCGCCTCCGCGCCTCCAGCAGCTGCACCTCCAGCGCCACCGCCGCCGCGCGTGGAATCCTTGAGGCGTCGCTCATAAAGCCAATTCATAACCTCGCCGTCAGTGCGGGGTTCAGATTCACCACGAATGACAAGTGTCGGAACCTTCTTCAGCCAGCCAGGCAGGGGCGCCCGCTGAGGCGACGGATCCACGCAAATGAAGCGGAACTCGGCCTTGTAGGGGGTGCCCGCCAGTTCAGTTATGAATGCCTGGGACCATTTGCACTTATTTGAATAAAAACATATGTGCTGTGGTTGTGCCGCCATCTGTATACATTTAGGTGATACTGAGGCGTGCAATGTCCGCACTGGGCTGCCGGCGCCCAGCGCCAAAATTGAACTTAATGTTTCATCACCCTATGTAGCCAGCCACCCCAAGCCAAATGTTCGAAAATGTGCAGCAAGTTGACAACCGGACAACCAAATTTACCCTCACACCATTCCATGTATCATATGCAAACACCCTGCGGCGTGTAATTGTATCCGGAGTGGAGACCGTGGGATTCCGTGCCGATATGACTGAAAAGGGCACCACCACCGATGTTACAGTTACCAAGAACTATACACCAATGACCAATGAAATGCTCGCCGACCGCGTGGGTCTTGTGCCCCTTCATGTGCGCGACCCTCTTACATGGGACCCTGACCGCTACACCTTCCGACTAACCGTGGAGAACACCCAGGAGGGTCCCATTGATGTTGTGGCCGGCAACTTCGAAGTCCTCGAGCGGCGCGCCGATGCCGACGAGCCGGTCCCTGTGCCGACCGAGCAGTTCTTCCCGCCGAACCCACTTACGAAGGAGACGGCCCTCATCGCCGTCCTCCGTGGAAAGGTCGGGACGGCCACCGCCGGCGAGGCCATCTCCCTAACTGCCAAGGCCACGGTCGGCACGGGTCGCCAGCATGCTCGTTTCATTCCAGTTAGCCAATGTTCATACGAGTATACTCGCGACCCCGATCCAGAGCGCATCAAGCAGTATTATAATGAATGGCTTGTTAAGTCGAAGAAGGTGTCCCCCGACAGTCTCCAGGAGGGCTCCGAGAAGGCGGCTGCACTTGAGCGGGAGTTCAATACAATGGCAATTGCGCGGTGCTATAAGGTGGATGAGCGAGGTGAGCCGAACAGTTTCGACTTTATGATTGAGTCGGTTGGTGTTCTGCCCGTCTCTTATATTGTGGACCGTGCATGCCAGGTCATCGAAGACATGTGTAATCGGTATGCAAATGTGAAGTCCGGTGGGCTGCCCGAAGAACTCACAGTGCTGCCGGCCGCAAACCGCCTGGTCGGCTTCGATTTCATCTTCCGTGGACACGATCATACACTCGGGAATATGCTGCAGACCTGGCTTGTGGAGAATCACATTGGGGACAGCGCTGCCGAGCCGAAGATCACCTATGCCGGCTACTACCTCCCGCACAATCTGCGGGACGAAATGGTCCTCCGAATCGGTGTCGAGGACGGCCAGGAGGCAACTGCACGGGCCGCCGTCGCGGCTGCTGCGCGGGGATGTGCGGCATTCTTCAAGACGGTCCGTGATGAATGGCGGCAGGTGAACGGTATTCGGGCACCGAAGCCTACAGTGGCTGCTTCTGCGGCGGCTGTTGCAGCAACTCCAGCTGCCGCCGGCGTTGCAGAAGCGGGACCCGTCCCCGCAACCGCCAGGAAGCCCAAACTCACCCTCAAGTCAGCAGCCGCCAGCCGTAAAACCGTGGGCTAAACCTGCCCGCCCAAAAATCTCCCCTAATAGCAAATATGTTTGACACTCCCCAAACAAAATTCGTGTCAATCTTCGCCCTTGTCACGCTCATAACTGGATCCGCAGTTACGGGTGTGATAAGTGGTGTAGCGAACACACTTTACTTTTTCATCGGGTTCCTCGTGATGTCCATGATTGCCATTCTCGACATCCGTTGCACTCTCGTCGGTGGATGCGACTTCTACGGCTGGCTGAAGACCGTTCTTTTAGCGATGTCTTTCACCTTCAGCATCGTCATATTTGCCTATGCCATCCGCCTAAAACGCGCAGAGAACACCATTGTAAATGAAATACCTGCCGGCGCGCCTTCAGGGAGCACCTAGGCAGATTCCCCGTAAAATCTTTATGACATGGGAAACTTTACCGCCCCCCGAAATGGAACAAAAAATGATGTCTTGGGTCGCTGCCAATCCAAGTTATGATTTTTACTTTTACGACGCAGCCGACCGTGTTGCCTTTTTGCGGACACACTTTGAGCCGGCTGTGCTTGCGGCATATGAAGAACTAGTTCCCAAAGCCTTCAAGGCGGACCTGTGGCGTTATTGTGTGCTTTTAGTGGAGGGTGGTGTATATGTGGACAGTAAATGCGAGGCGCTCCTTGGACTCGACGAAGTTATTCGGGACTGTGATGAATGTGTGGTGCCACATGATACGGATGATCTGGTGGCAATCGCATGGCTGGCATTTAGGAGTCGGCACAGTGTGTTGCAATACTTAATTGAATATATTGTAGGGATGGTGGAGCGCTGTGATAAATCTCCGCATCCACTTGCACTGACTGGGCCGGCGATCTTTTCGGCGGTCTTTAACGCACACTTTGGCATCTCTAAAAGAATTCCCATGACGGTAACGGAGACCTACCAGGTGCTACTTTATGAGCGCGACCAAATCTTTACGGTTGATGGACGGACACTTTGCCGAACTACCTACGCAGGCTATAAAGAAAAATCCAACCCTGTGTGGAAACATTATCCACAACTTTGGGCACTTAATGTGGTCTTTAAAAGTAAAGTATCACCGGCTGTGTTGGAGTTTGTCGAGCGGGACATTAAAGATTCTGAGATTGTGGCGGCATTGCGGGCTGAGCGCTTGCAATTAAGAGGACGCGGGGAGTGAAAGAATGACATTGCAGTCGTAAAGTGCGATGGAGGGGGATTTTGCGTGGTTGCGCTCGATGTTTTTAGGCATATACACACATTATTCATAGTAATGACTGTATATTCGTATTGACCAAGTCGATGATCCATGTGGAGTTTGGAGAGAAGTTTGAGAATGGGTCTGAAAGACCTATACTCGGACTTCTTGGCGTATGTGCGGACGAGCGACTCGTATGTGGAGGGCCCACTATACTTGTGATTAAACAGTGTTGCATTTGCAGTTAGAGTGTGGAGTTCGTCGCTGTGGCAGTGGGTTGCCTTTTCACGGATTCGCTCGCGAAGAATGGCGGTTTCCTCGTCGGGCTGCGATTTGCTGCAGCAGAGTTCAATTAGGGTGGCGAGGACTTCCATTGGGCTTGGCTTGTATGGGTGACTTTGGGGATGTTGAGGAGGTGCCTTCAAATTTTAGTGCTTGCGACGAGCGGAGCGCTTGGCGGACCGACTGGACTTACGAGCGGAGCGCTTGGCGGACCGACTGGACTTACGAGCGGAGCGACGACTCTTTGCCTTTCTCGCAGTGCGCTTGCGCCGGCGACCACCTTCAATCTTAACCTTCTCGAGCCCAGGGGCAGGTGTGGGGGGAATCCCTGCGGCATTAGCCTCGCCAATTACACGAATTGCATTAGGGGCAGGTGGGGCGACATTTATGACGGTATTAGGAATCGGTGATGGAGGCGCAGGAGTGGGTTTCTGGTTATTCACAACAACCTCCTCTAAAGGAGCCACCTGTGCATTTGACCCAAACCATGTGAGCGGATTCAATGTCTTTTCACCAACGCCCCGCTCAAATGAGAAGCGGAACCCGCCGCGGCTACGCCGTGTATTACGCTTGACCATGACTATTCTATTAGGCGCTGCGAAGATTAGTCGACCTCCTCGATGTTGGGACCAGGTGCAGCATCGGCGGGCGCCGCCGCGCCACCCCCCGCTCCCGCATACATCCGCATGAGAACTGGACGCACCTTCTCCTCGACCTTCTTCAACTCCTCCTTGTAGGTCTCGGCCTCCTCCGCCGGGTGCGCATCGAGCCATGCAAGACCAGCCGTAATATCAGCCTCGGCACTCGCCACAGCATCCTCGCCCAGCTGCTCCTTCACCTTGTCCTCGCGGAGAGAATTGCGCGCGTTGTAGAGATATGCCTCCATCTCATTCCGCGCCTCCACCTTAGCCATCTGGGCCTTATCCTCGGCCGCCGCAGCATCGGCCTCCTGGATCATCTTCTCGATCTGCTCCTTCGTCAGGCGCCCCTTATCATTCGTAATTGTAATCTTATTGGACTTCCCAGTGGACTTCTCGACCGCCGACACATTTAGGATGCCGTTCGTGTCAACGTCATAAGTGATCTCAATCTGGGGGACACCACGTGGCATCGGAGGAATCCCCTCGAGGCGGAACTGGCCGAGAAGATTGCAGTCGCGCGTAAACTGGCGCTCGCCCTCGTAAATCTTGATGTCGCACGCCGGCTGGTTGTCGGCATAGGTTGAGAACGTCTGGGTCTTCTTCGTGGGCACAGTGGTGTTCCGCTTAATGAGTGCGGTCATGACACCACCCGACGTCTCAATACCAAGGGAGAGCGGAGTGACATCAAGGAGGATGATATCGCTGGTGCGATCCTGCACTGTCTGGCCTGCAGTTAGGATGTGCGCCTGGACGGCCGCGCCATATGCGACGGCCTCATCGGGGTGCACGCCGTCATTGAGTTTCTTCCCGTTGAAGAAGTCGCTGACGAGCTGGCGGATGCGGGGAATGCGGCTGGAACCGCCCACCATGACGATTTCGTGGACCTGGTCCTTCGCCATCTTGGAGTCGACCAGCACCTGCTTAACAGGCACCATACAGCGCTTGAAATCCTCCTCACAGAGTTGCTCGAACTTGGCGCGGGTAAGAGTGAGGTTGAGGTCCTCGCCGTCGGCAAGTGCGTCAATTTCAATGGTGGCCTGGTTGGCCGATGAAAGGACGCGCTTAGCCCGCTCACAGGCCGTGCGGAGACGGCGGAGGGCGCGATTATTCTTTGAAATATCGATTCGGGACTTCCGCTTGAACTCCGCGGAGGCCCACTCAACAATTCTGTTATCAAAATCTTCTCCCAATATGTTATCGCAACGCTCTTTATCGTTGCTTCTTACAGTTTCCTGTAAGGTCAGACTATATCTTCTAGATTAAAAATCTAGGAACCCATTCGTGCCCCGTTTAGCATAGTATTGCATACCTTAGCCTAATAGGAGTAGTCGTTGAACCTTGTTGTTATTTCTAACAACCTTGGCTGCGGATTGCCCAATCATTTTCCTTTTTACTATCCCGCGAGTAATTACTTCGCGCCCCTGCCTATGTCGCCATGGCAAGTTAGTAGAAAATGCTCTAAGGGTGTCCCCGCAATTAGAGTTCTTTTACCTGAGCCGAGAAAGGTTGTTAACCCAGGTGAGTATCACCGGCCGTAGCCTTGACCTCAAACACACCATCATCAATTGATATTAAACTTACATCATGAGTTCCCAATGTGTTATCGTGCAGGAGTTTAACCTACACCTCTCATACTTTCGCATGAGTTCAGACTATATCTTACAAGACTTATCTATAATCATAGATTTAGTTGCTGATAAATTAGTAGGAAATACGATTTTATAACTATAGCCATTATCTTTACACCAATTTTCTGCTGCTGTTACTTTTGCGCCGTGTTTTCCTGATTCAACTTGACCTTTATGCCAACAATGATTATCCTTAATTTCAATTAACAATTTCAGTTCAGGAAGTTCAAAATCGACGCGATAATCTCGCGCCTTCCCCATAAATTCATAAGGAATTTTTGGACCATTCTGGACTAAAATGTTGTGGTCTTCACACCATAGGATAAATCGTTTTTCAGGAATACTTTGCCACACTATAGATTTACCAGACTTCAGATCCATTTTACGAATTCTAAATGTCCGATTTGTCAAAGTGCAATCACGGCACATCATTTTAATCTTATTTTTTGCGGTTTCCAAATCACGGTGTGTATACTCACAACCACACGATTCGCAGTTAAATGTAATATAATAGGGTTTTTCAACAATATTATCATCAATCTTCACTAGCATAGGTGTATATTTTGTTTGATTGTATATCCTATATACAGGAAAATACATCCACCCATCTAGATTGGTTAACTTTTTATTGTTGATACCCTTTATCTGCCCTCGTATTCTTTCAAACTCTTCTGTAGTAAGATGAGTATTGAAATATGAATCTTTGAAATCATCATCTTCTTCTTCCCAAGATTTATTACTCCATGTAAGATGTTCAGATAATGACATGGTTGATACTTTCTTGGGTTTAGAATACTCGCCTCCGAATATTTGCTTAGAGTTTGACTTCATAAATTCAGAATGGGCATTACATTTATCTTCGTTATAGTTTACACATGATAAACAGCGAACCCCGTTTTGATTAACTTTCCGCATAAATAAATTAAGAGTAATTTCCTGCACTACATCACATGTAATGCATTTATAAGTAACAGTAAAACTATTATTGCGAGAAATTGCTTTCCCGTTAATAACAAGTTTATAAATTGGCGTTTTTGTATTTGAGTATTTGGCTGTAATATATTGAATCGTATAAGTTCCATTGATTACTTCCGCGTTAGTATTTTTATCACGAATTACTTGAATAGAATCCAAATATTTTTGCGCGGTTGTGTCCATGGTACCTCCTCCTTACTTGTTATAGTTTGCAACTGTTTAAGTCTTGCCTGTGCACTCGTGGGCATAGATGCCTAGTCGTTGAACCTTCCCTTACGGGCTTGGCTGCTGATTGTCCAATCCATATATTTTTCAAACCCTCACGATTACACCCTTATTATAGGGTATTGCGTTGTGGTATATAATGGCTCTAAGGAGTTTCCAGCAGTTCACACAGTTTTTTATTGTGGAAGCAGTAATTAAGCGCAAAGCGCCTCAACAAGTTTACCACCACAGTCAAACACCATAATATTACGCTCCCCCTGGCCCTTCGTGGAGTTATCCAGGCCATACGCCAGCGCCGCAGCCGTGGGCTCATTGATAATGCGGAGCACATTCAGGCCTGCAATTAGACCGGCGTCCTTCGTGGCCTGTCGCTGGGAGTCGTTGAAATACGCCGGCACAGTAATAACAGCGTCCTTCACAGGCATCCCAAGATACGCCTCTGCGGTCTGCTTCATCTTCGTGAGGACCATCGCGGAAATCTCCTCAGGCGTGAACTGCTTACGCTCCCCCTTGAACTCCACCTCGATCTTCGGCTTTCCATTCGAATCAGCGAGCACCTTGAATGGCCAATGCTTCATATCCGCCTGAATCTGTGCGTCGTCAAATCGACGGCCAATGAGGCGCTTTGCGTCAAACACGGTATTGGTAGGATTGCCCGCAGCCGTCGCCTTCGCACCGTCCCCAATAAGTCTCTCTTCATCCGTAAAAGATACATATGAGGGAGTCGTTCTATTACCCTGGTCGTTTGCAATGATTTCCACATGATTATTCTGCCACACACCAACACATGAATAGGTCGTGCCGAGATCAATACCAATCGCAGGAGCGGTCTTCGTAGCCATATTAACTGTCTATGAAGTGCGCTTGAACTTTAGGTGTTTTTCTGTGGTCCGGACTGGTGATTTTTTACGCACCATCAAGAGTTCCTCCTACGGAGAATCCGGGAATTGCATTTAGGAAGAAGTGGTGGCGGGCTCAGCGGCAGCAACAGCAGCCTTGCGCTTGCCCACAGTCTTCCCCTGCGCGATCCGATGGCGCAGGTTCATAAGGTATAGGAGTCGAGGCACAGGAAGCCCATTCATATACTCGACCACCGTCGACATGCGGACCGCCTGACCAGCCGGCCGCAGAGTCTTCAGGAAAATCCCGTGGAGGGCCGACACATGCGCCTGCCACTCCCCAGGCACAGCCTTCAACTCCGCCGTCTTCGCCTTATAGACATCCACATAGTGTCGGTAAAGATCCGCCGTCGCCGTCCGCAGCCACTGCTCGCACTCCCAGAAGACCGTCGAGTCCTCGGGATAGTAAATCAGGTAGGTCTTCACGAGCCCCGTCGACCGCAGCCCGAAGAACCGCTCGTCGGCCCGCGCAGTATTTCCACGCATGCTCCGAATCATCTGATACACCGGCGAGCGCACCCGCCAGCGCCTCCCCGCGCCGTCGTGAATCATCACGCCCTGCCAAGTCCAATCGCGCCCCTTGGAAATCCGCTCGAACCACCCCGTCATCGTCTCACCAGCCTTAATTGCATACTCCTCGACCGCCGGCACCTTCTCATAGATCTGCACGCTGCCGTCGGCGTGCACAATACCAAGTTGGAGAAACATCATATGGGGCTGAGGATTGACCTTCACCACGCGATGCTCAGGGTGCTGCAGGAGGATTGAGCCGAAGTGCGCAACTGCCTCACCGGTGCCTGTGGGAATCCCCACAGTCTGCGTGATAAATCCAATACCGTCCTCCTCGCCATAATCGGCCTTGACGGCGTCCTGAAGCATGGCCGCAAATGACTTCGTGGCCTGCTTGAAAAACTTCCCACCGGCACCGAGTTGCGACCGTGTTGCAACCTGTGCAGCCGTCGCACCGACCTCCGTAAATGCAGTTAGGGTGACTCCGTCCTCATAGGTGGAAATCTCCGCACCCGTCGGCATACCACCCTTCCAATGAAGGGGATTCTCCAGCTCAGCCTTCTGGGTCATGACAGAAACCGGCATATTTGTATCCTTGCGCCATACCACCGACCTGAACCACTTGACATGGGGCCGCGAATAATCGCTTGCTCCCTTCTTTGCATATACCATTGCATACGGACTATCCTCGCGCTCCTTAATTGCCAGCGAACCTCCGTCCGCAGATTGTAAAAAGGCCTTCATAGCATCCCAAGTAGGATGCTGATTGCGAAGGTTCTGGAAGATATTTACGATGTAAGAAGCCATTTCTGTAGAAATTATCGCGGACCACCTTTAGGCGTTGGTGGTGGATCCAGCCCGGTGCGCCAGCGTAATTACATAGAAAACTACAGTAAATACAATTAGAAGATGGATGAGGACGTTGTGAATAATATCATACCGGCAGCGGACGATGCCGAGGCATCTGCGGCGGCGTCCGAAGATATGGGTGGGGACAATGGGAGTCGCGAAGAGGGCGGCGATATCATTGAACTGGGCGACCGGGTGCGCATAGAGACCGCCAATTACGGAGTTCTGGAGGGCCGCGTATACTACCGCCACCCCACCGACCTCATCCGTGTTATGCCCGATGGTGTCTCCAACCGCGTCTTCGATTTCCCCCTGGATGACGGGGAATTTACAGAGGACATCGGTGTTTCCTCTGCGACAATCCTGGAGAAACACCGCATAGAAGGGTTCGCCGCCCAACAGGACCTCCGCCCTGGCCTCCTAATGGACACATTCGACGCCGACGGACGACTGGCCGCCACATATACTATCCAGGGGGTCAATGAAGAGACCGACACGGTCACCGTGCTCCTGGATGGGGCAGAGGAGCAGTTCAACTTCGATTTCATCGGTATACCACGGGATGCACCCTTCGTCGCCCTCGGGACCCGCGAGCCGCCCGTAGAAGATGAAGCCACGCCCGCGGCATCTCCCGAGGAGGTTGCGGAAGCCGCCGCGGCGGCTGCGCCTGGGCCTCTTGACGCGGAGGAGGCCGAGGAGGCGTTCGAAGACGGCGACGACGAGGAGGATTTCGTCGTCGTCGGCAAGATGGTGCTTCCCACCTTCATCGAGGCCGAGGAGATTCCTTCATCGGAGCAAATCTATCCTGCCCATGTCCAGAAATCCGACGCCCTAAATGGTTTCCTCGAACTCATGACGGATTCCATGAAGAAGGACCCTCGGATGCTGCGGCGGGCACGCGCACTTACGGAGATGTTCGCCGGTCTCAAGAACGAGTTCCTTGTGTATGACAAGAGTGGCCGGCCTATCGGCGCCAATCCCACCCACATGGAGACCCTCCATGATCTTTTCCGCGCGGTCCCCGTGCCCCTTGGTCGGCCCGTGCTAAGTGTCGCCAAGCGATTCTATAAGGACCCCATTGCGGATGAAGACAAGACGGTTGAACAGGAGGCCGCGGCTGCGGCAGCCGCCGGCGCCGGCTACGATGAAATCGAGTCCTATATGCGCCATATTATGCGCATAAATTCCACGAAATCCGCCACGGAAATCGACGCAGTTATGAAAAACGCTATTATCCGCGATTTTATAGAGGAACTTGTCGCAGAAATCCGCGACAACAAGGGATCCACAACGGGCGTCGGCGCGGGCGCAGGCGGCTCCACTCGTGGCCAGACCGGTTCCATGCAATACTGGATATGGCTGCAGGCGCACATGCATGAGTTCCTCCGCCCCTGGTATGCCGCCGACACCGACGGTGAACTCTGGGATTCGAAGGCCGACTCCGAGTTTTTCCGTGAGGAGTTCCCTGATTTCGACGATCCCAAAGTGGTTACTATGGAAAGTCGCATAAAAGTCAAGCGGTTCGCTATTGAATCGGTCAGCCAGTCATTCGTAGAGAAACCATTCGCCATAGCACGCGCCCTTGGGCCCACATTTAGGACGGATGAGAAGAAGGCGCGGCGTCTGCTGAAGGCGGCGGAGGCGGCGCCCCTTCGTGGCTATGTGCTGTTCCCACTCCTTTTCGCACCCAATATGGGTGCCATTCGCACAGGCATGTTGGCCCGTGATGTGGAGTATAGTATGCGCAAGTATATGACCATGTCAGCCATACTGCAGTCCATGGGAGGTGTCAGTGATGTGCCAACATCAAACGGTATATTGGCGCTCGGGGTTGACGGAAACACCCTCGGTAATATACCAGTCGCCGATTATCTCAACGGTATTGCATTTAGTGGGCTCGGTATGGGGTCGTTCGACCTGATTTTGCGCCAGTTCGGCCTCAACCAGTTCGAGATCAGCATGGAAATGAACGAGGTGCTCCAGCGGAAACTGGCGGCCACCCAGAACTCCCTGCGTGTCCACATAGATAGTCTGCGGTCGGCCCTGGAAGAATATGTAAGCAATGTGCCGACAGTGGTCAATAATAGCCTGTTTGGGGCGCCTGCGCTCGCCGCAGGCGAAGAGGCCGAGGCGGAGGGAGCCGGTGCCGCCGCTGCCACCCAGCCGCTGCCATTAGAGGCCGCCCGCGTTGAGCCCATGCTAGAGCGCATCATGCGCGAGGCCGCCGCCATGTCGCCGTCCCTCTCCGCCAACGACATTGCCCTAACTGCCGCACTCATGGCCCGCAATCAGGACCTTTTCACAGCCATTGCATCGGGTCAGCCCGCCGTCGTTGCAATGGAGCGTCTCCGTGCCCAGCGCGCGGCCTACGCGAAGGCCCTGGAGAGTGCGAAGGCGATCCGTGAACTCACAATTATGAAGGGCGAGGCCCCCAAGGCCAACACATGCAAGCATGTGACGCTTCTTCGGGATATTCGCCGCGAAGGCGACGACATCAAGCGCATGCAACTTATGACGAAATTCGTGGCGACCTACTCGGGGGCGCGCGACGGCAACTGGATAAACTGCAAGGCGTGCAAGGAGCATCTCATTTGTATGCACGAACTCCTCCAACTCAAAATGTTCCATCAGCCGCGCGAGAAGCAGGCCATTCAGAAGGAACTCCTCCTCAATTTCAACGGTCCCCTGGTTGGCGGCAAGTATCAGTGCCGCAACTGTGGTCAGCCCATTGCCGACCTCGACTTCGACAAGCATTTAGAGTTCGACGACGAGGGACGGCCGATGATGGGTGCGGCGCCCATGGATACGACGGAGGCCGACTGGGAGGCGCAAAAGCAGCAGGCGCTCGACCTGGAGATAAAGAAAGAGGCCCCCATAAAGTATGAAAATGACAACCAGCAGGAAATCTACGAGGTCGTCAAAGTTCTGGCCGACACGACGGGCGTGCCGCTAAAGAAAGAGGGGTATGATCGCATAATTGCCGGCGTCCAGGGGTTCATTGCTAAGCGCGAAAGCCGCGAAACATACGCGAAGCATATTGAACGGCTCCGCAAGAAGAATCCCGCGGAGGCTGCTCGGATGCCCAGTTATGACATGCGCCTCAGCCGCTTCCTCATCGGCGCGGTCGCCGCATATCTCCTAATTGAAGTCCAGTCGTCCATACCCAACTATGTGATTCGCTTCTGGATTCCTGGGTGCAAACCCGGATTTTCGGGCTATCCCATCGGAAATCCCGAGAACTTCACGGGTGTCGAATATGTGAGTTGCGCGGTGTCAACCATTCGGTCATCGCCTCCACCCGCCACCGCCAGCAGCAGCGATGAAATCCCCCGCCGTTCCCACTGGGAGACCACGGCCTGGCAGAAGATTCCATCCGATAAGGACCGTATTCAGCAGATTTCGGATCTCATCAAGCAAATCCTTGAGAAACACGCGGTCGCCGACCCGGGCGTCCAGGCCGCTCTAAATGCCAAGCGCCAGTATAACCAGGAGACGCTCGGTGCAGCTGCCGCGGCCGAAACGGAGGGCGATGTGATCACTGACACGATTCCCGTAGGTTTCCTGCCGACCCAGATGGTTATGACACCTGAGGAGGCCGCAGCGGCACCTGTCATCGCCGAGGCAGCCAGCCCCGATGCCCTGGCCGCGCTCCATGTGATGGCCGCCCATAAATATGCCCGTCTTAATGGAAATCTGGTTGTCGGTTCACCATTTGCCGAAACGGTTTGCTGCACGGTCCCCGTAAACCGCCCGCAACTTTTCTGGGAGCAGCAGACGGAACTTCCGCCGCTTCCTGTGCGTGCAATCAGGGCTGGTTACAGCGGTTCCCGCCTCGTCCAGCATTTCTCGCCGCGTCGGCAGGCCGAAATCAGTCTCCAGTCCCCGCAGCACCTATATTACCGCGTCTTCCTAAATGTGTGCTACACGGGCCCCAATATTGGCCGCCCTCACGAACTCGGGTTTACCAATAAATGTTCCCAGTGTGGCTTCCAGTTCCCTGCCAGTCTATTTGCAGTGAAGGACTACATTGAAACGACCGGTTTATCGGGCGGGGAGGCGAAGAAGGAGAAGGCACGCCGCGCCGATGAGTTGCGCGAGGCCGAGCGGCAGGCCACTTCCCTCTTCGCGGAGGCCGGTGTGACGATTAACGCGGAGACTTTCCAGGAAGTTCTCGACGCGGCCCACCGCAACAATGTGGTTGACCCATACATGCTTCCCCCTGTGATGAGCGGCCTGGACCGCGTGGGGGCGCTTGCCGAACTCGACCCGCTGCCGGCGCCGAATTGGATAGGAATTCTGGAGGACCTTGTGCAGCAGTTGGTGGGCCTGCCGGCCCGCGCGGAGCTGTCCGATAAAGCGCTTGCTATGGGGACACTCTCAAACGAGATTGAAGCGGCCAAGGAGGCGTTGTTGATTCATATGGAGTCGCTGCGGGCGCGCGACGAGGCGGAGGCTATATGTGAGACTATTGAGCGGATGGACCCATTCTCCTTTATGGAAATGCTGCAGGCATATGTGATAACACCTGGTCAGCGCCTTCTTACCAGCATCGACGCCAAGGCGGTTGTCAATTATCAGTTAGGAGGATATGTGGGGCTGGCCGACTCGCACATGACGCTTCTGCGGTCGAAGGTGATGGAGCCGGCGTGGCGGGTCCAGCATGCGATGCTGAAATATTTCAACTCCCCGAAGACTGTGCTGGCACAGTTAAAATTGCAGTATGCCATCCAGCAGTTTATGACGGTGTATGCGCAGTGTAAGCGCCTGAATGCTGGCAATGTGCCTGGGGGTGAATATGTGCTGAAATATATTTACCACTATTTCTTCTATGTCATCTTGGCGGCTATGTTGGACGGCAACATTATTCCGCCTATTGCCACGGAGCAGGCAATTAGCACATTTGATGTGTCCACACCAATCCTAATTGAAACGCTGTTGGTGATGCTACGGCAGATTCGGCGGGAGCAGGTGAGCATGTCACCCGAGCAGATCAAGGAGGCAATTAAGATTCGGACGGAGAAGGAAAACGAGTATTTCGTGCATCGTATGGAGACGCGCACGGACGACGAGAAGGCAGTTACGATGATTATGAAGGGTCTGAAGATGGGCGAGTGGGCGGTGTCGGCGGCACAGGTGCAGAAGTATGACGCCGACCGGTTTGAAGTGGAGCGTCTGGAGCGGATGGCGATGGGTGTGGTGGACTTCACGGAGGACGGTGTGCCGACGGTCAGCGCCGAATTGGAGACGCTATTCAATTACGGCGATGAAATGGTGTATACGGCGGCGGAAGGGGACGGCTATGATAACGCACAGTTCAGGGAGGACGATTTCTGAGGGCGGCCAGCAGAAAGCACATATTCACGCAATGTTAGTTAGATGAAGGTGCTACTGTTCAGTGGTCTGTTATACCTGGCGGGCGTAGCGACGATACTTTACGTGAGACCTACTTTAATGTTTCGTGATGACGGTACATGGAAGGAGTTTGGGATTGGGAGGAATTCCGCCGAGTATACCTGGATGCCGATTTGGTTGGCCGCGATTCTTTGGGCGATTGTATGCTATTTGCTTGTGCTAGTTCTAACGGATGCCTTTGGGGCTCCTACACTGAAGACGGTTGCACTGGATCATCGGTATGCGGAGGACCGAAGTGGTCGCGGGGCGGCCGCACGGAATATGAAGCGGGCCAGCAATATTATAAGTGCAGTTGATGACGATGCCGTGCCAGGCTATTACAGGCTGGAGTCGAAGGGGCGTATACCGCGCTATATTTATGTCGGCGAAGCCCCGCCGTCCGAGTTTGCGGCTGTTTCAGACTAGTGGCCTATGCCCCACAACTTTGCACCATTCCGCCAGTGATTAATTGTGTATATAGCATCATCCAGAACACATAAAACACCGTTGTTGCGCTGTATATCGCATCTGGTCCAACCGCCGGCATAAGAGCCTGTAATGGGCGCCCCAGGAATCCCACATACCGAACAAGCAATAGTGTTACTGCACACACGGCAAGTCCCAGTCCACCAAGTGACAGCGGCTTGGCAAACTGGGTTTTTGTGCACACGACATAACTCACAAGCAGGTTCCCACCTGCAGTTAGCACAGCGGCAATTATGGGTATTATTAACCATCCATACATGCCGCCAATTCCATACGCTGCTACGGCGACCAGCACGGCCACAGCAAATGCCACACCATACAGTAAAAATCCACGCGAAAGCATCGTCATAGATGCCTTTGTGCGAGGCTGCGGGTCCATTCTGCGATACTGCATGAAAAAAACATATGCAAAAAAACTCTGTGGGCCATATCAGAATAACGATGGCGCTAGACAACATGGATATTGCGGCCATGATGGCACAGGCCCGCAAGCGTCTTGAGGAAAAGGACAGGGCTGCTGCAGCGGCTGCCGCTGCCGGCCAAGGTCCCAAGTTGACTCTCGGAAAGGCGATGGCGAGTCGGCCCAAAACAGTTAGGAAGCCAGCGGCGGCAGCCCCAGGCCTCCTCGAAGCCGCAGCCGACACCCTGCGCACCCTAATTGGGATTAATCCGGTCGGCAAAGCGCCCACCGAAGAGGAACTCAAGGACTTCTACAAGCGTCGCAAGAAGCATCCGGAGCGCTACACAATCGACCCTAAAGGCAATCTCGTGGTCCGGTCAAAAACCGGCGCGGTGGAGAAAGTCTACACCATTCCTCCTTATAGAGCCCCTTCCGCAGCCGAACTTGCCGAACTCGAGGACGCCCGTAGAACTGCAGTTAGAGAGGTGGAGGAGCGCTACGAGGAGGCGATGGCTACTCTGCGCGCCCGCACGGACGAGTATCGGCGCGGGGAGGCGTCGGCCGGCGATGTTGTGGCGGCCAACACGCAGTTGGCCAATTTGGACGCCGAGCGCCACAGCGTGATGTTTCCTTTGCGGGCTATAAAGGCAGTTGAGGGAGTCGAGACACGGAAAGTGTTATTTGACCAGCGCGACAATGTTTCGGCGATCACAGTTCATATACCTATACGCCGCACGCTGACACTCCAGGAGCAGTATGTGCGTGAGGGTGCGGAGGTGATGCCAGAGGCGCCTGTTGAGGGGGCTATGGCTGGAGGGTTTTTTAATGATACGGCGACCACCGAGAAGACTTTCTCGCAGACCCTGGCGAATGACAAGGGGATTATTGCATTCGCCAATCCCGAGGACAACGAATATGGTTTCCTCAGCACCTTCTGGCCGGTCGAGTTCACCCTCGGAAATACGCGGTATTTCACGGTCGAGCAGGCCGTCGCCGCCGAAAAGGCCCGTGCATTCCACGAAGACGCCCTGCGCACGGAAATTCTCAAGACTCGCGCACCCCGCACAATGCGCACAAAGGCCAACGGCATTATCCCTAAAAGTCCTGGGGAAACCGGTGGCTTACCTGTTCCTCGGCTCGATGAGTGGGAAAATGCGATGCGCCTCAAAGTTCTCAAAGAAGCCAC